>Ga0163154_10002764_pt1 | contig 25179 bp, 30 predicted proteins | sample OliLakLV19MP9P1_FD_148649 | JGI IMG/M metagenome (GOLD analysis project Ga0163154, IMG submission 148649) | Freshwater microbial mat bacterial communities from Lake Vanda, McMurdo Dry Valleys, Antarctica - Oligotrophic Lake LV.19.MP9.P1 | ecosystem: Environmental > Aquatic > Freshwater > Lake >... | reverse complement strand
TGCCACCGGACCCCTAGCGGAGCTGAGCACTCGCCACCGCTCTCTGGAAGAGTATTTCCTGGACCTCATCGGTGAACCCGACCGCGCTGAATCGGGTCTGTCCTGGATGCGCTAGGAACTAGCCCAGGGGAGCATCTCACTTTTGCAAGGGGTGGGGTAAAAAATGGATGAGATTAATGGAGCCGTGTCTGAGAACCGCGATGCCCCTGTCTTCAGAAGAAATGCAAGAAGTCCAAGCCCACATGAAAAAAGTGGCTGCCATCCTTCACCGCAATACTCCCGCTGAGCAATTGAAGTCCCTAGAAGGTATCGAGCAATCCATCCGCCAGCATGTGCAGACCCATGTCAGTCCAGAATTGGCCGTTTTTTTATTGCAGAAACAACAGGCACAACGCAAGGGCGCACCCGACAGCTGCAAAGTTATTTAGGTCAGCTCCCAATCACCGAACATCAAGCAGAATCCTTAGACTTACCCGCTCATACTCGTTTGAGTCCTGGATTGCAAAAATGTTGCTTACTGGTTAGCGCGAATAACTCCTACGAAAGAACAGAAGAAGATATCCAGGCACCGACGGGAGTACTTGTCTCCCGCAGTACGCAACAACGGCTAGTCCATCGTCAAGAGTTTAAGAGCGTGAGTGTTGATAAATCTGTTAGCGAATTGAGCTTAGACGGTGGTAACATTCGTTTGCGAAGTAATTAAAAGCAAAGTCGGTATGGCGTAACTATAAAGCAGTAAGACTGCATGAACAAGGTACAGCGGCGTACTTCCAGGAAAATGATAAGTTGGTTGAATGGGTAAATAAACAACCATTAGGGAATCGAGTGACCTGTCTAGGAGACGGGCATGATGGGGTTTGGAACTTAATAAGTCAAATGGGTAAGCCAGAGCAGCGACGAGAGATACTCGATGGGTATCATTTGGTAGAAAACCTGTATAAAGTTCCAGAAACTGCTGTGCGAATCAAGGAGCTAAAAGTGCTATTGTGGCAAGGAAAAACAAATGCAGTGATAAAGCGGCTACAGGAGTGGAAGAGTTTAGAAGCGCGGAACTTTTGTAACTATTTAAGAAAGCATAAAGACCGGATTGTAAAATATGGGAAATTACAAAGGGAAAGCGTAAGCTCGATTGGTTCTGGAGCAGTAGAGTCGGCAGTCAAGCAGATTGACCGTCGGGTACAAATTTCTGGAGCACGCTGGAATGCAGAAAACATACCCAAAGTGCTCACCCATCGCTGCGCTTATCTTAATGGACAGCTTTATGCATAAAAGCCAGCAAAAGTGAGATGCTCCCTAGCTTCGGGATGAATGAGCTTGATGGAATAAGGATAAGAGCAAAATCGTTGCGATGGACTCCGATGGTGATGGGTTAATCAAAACCTTGCGGTCATACTGGCGATCCGCCGCCCCCTTCTCCATTTGAGCGATGTACGCTTCTTTGTCTATAACCTGAGAGTATTTAGCAAGACTTGTTCTTAGGTGGGCACTTTGGTAAAACATATACGCGGTCAAGGCCGCAAGCGCGGCCTTGACCAATGCTAGCAAGAGTTCAAGAGTGTTCATTAGTTTTCTTCAGGATTTAGCTGTGAGTGATTGTATATCTAGAAGGGCGTGTAGGCAATAGCTGCAAGTATTTATACGAGGCCGAAATGATAGGGAGATGTTAGGTGTATTCATGTGAGCATTCTATATGTTTGTGGTAAACATATATGCCGAATAAGTACGGATTGATTAAAGTTAGAACTACCGTGACCATATCTTTATCCACTCTTCACCCCTCTATGACTGAACGCAAGCAACTCCCGCCCATACCTCTAAACAATCCTGATTTAATCAATTTGGAGCCGAGGCCAGTGAAAAGAACGTTTAGCACAATCCTTCGGTTAATAGTATTGCATCCGACTCAACAACCCAAGCCGCCGTATTGACGACCTGGGTAGACGAGTTAACAACCTAGTTATTCACAACGACCCAGATAGCTGAGGCGACCGGGACTAATCTATGCCTTCAATCTTGTCTTCTAGGTCTTGATAGAGCTCTTGAAGGCGTTCGATTTGGTCGGGGGTGGATTGCCAGTAGCCGCGTCCATTGGCTTCGAGGAGGGTGCCGACCATTTTGCGGTAGGCGTTGGGGTTGAGGGCTGCCATCCGTTCAGCCATCGCGGGGTCGTTCATGAAGGTCTCGGCGGTCTCGTCGTAGACCCAATCATCCACGGCATGAGCGGTAGCACTGAAGCCATAGGTGTTGGTCAAACGGTACTGGACCTCACGGACCCCCTCGAACCCGTTTCTGAGCATTCCCTCGTACCACTTGGGATTGAGGAGTTTGGTACGCGATTCGAGGCGGATGTTTTCTTCGAGGGTACGGACCTTAGCCTGGGCGGTGGTGGTGTCAGCTAAGTAAACCTGGGTCTTTTTGCCACGCATTTTCTCGACAATCCCGGCAACGGAACCGAGGGTCTCAAAGTAGTTGTTGACATCGCTCAGACCGACTTCGGCAGAGTCGAGGTTCTGAAAGGCACTGTCTACGGTTTTGAGGGCGGCTTCGTGGACGGAGCGCATCTGTTTGTTGTCGAGGTCACTGCCGTAGGCGAAGGACTTGCGGGTGAGGTACATGTCGTGGAGTTGTTCCTCGCTCTCCCAGGCTCCGTTCTCCACCGCAAAGTTGACGTTGGCCCCGTAGGAACCAGCGGCGTTGGAGAAGATGCGGGTGGCGGCTTGCTCGATGGTCACGCCCAACTCGTCAGCTTGGGCCAAGGCGTGTTTGCGGACAAAGTTCATTTCTTGGGGTTCATCAAGGGCAGCGGCAAGTTTCACCGCCCGATCCAACAGGTCCATCTGGTTCGGGAAGAGGTCGCGGAAAATCCCGGAGGCACTCACGACCACATCAATCCGGGGACGACCCAACTGAGCCAAGGGGATGATCTCTAGGCGGTTAATGCGGCCCAAGGCATCGGGGCGGGGTTCGACGCCGACGAGAACAAGGACCTGAGCCAAGGCTTCACCGTAGGTCTTGATGTTGTCGGTGCCCCAGAGGACGCAGGCAATCGTCTCGGGCCATTGGTCTTGGTTGTCCGCCCGGTAACGAATCAACATCTGGTCCACAATCCCCTGGGCGGCTTGGAGCGCGGGGCGGGTGGGGATGGATTGAGGATCGAGGGCAAAGGTGTTGCGGCCTGTGGGCAGGACGCTTGGGTTACGGACGGTATCGCCACCGGGACCAGGGAGGAGGTACTCGCCATCCAGACCTTTAACTAAGGCTCCGAGTTCGTTATCGGCAATAATGTCGCCCAGGACTTCTTCAAGAAACTGGAAGAGGGGACGGGCAGATTTTGCATCGAGGTGAAAATCGGCGGCTTTGAAGGGGACCAGCCAGGGTTCTCCGGCGAGGTGCAGAAAATTTAATAGAGAAACCTTAGCGACCCGGCCCTGGTTATCGGCGTGGGCTTGGACCAAGGCTTGAATGGCTTGGTGAACCGTGTCATTGAGGAGCCGCTGCTGGTCCAAGGCCGGGAGGTCGCCCCCTTGGGCAGCTCGGGTAATCTGGTCCCAGTCCCAGGCTTTAGTTTGGGCCAACAATCGTTGCAGACTGGGTAGCTCTAGCTCCGGGCGGTCGAAACTCGCCACACTCGCCAGGGTATCCACGACCTCATGGACCGTGGGCGGTAGACCGATGGTATGGAGGTCACAGGGGACCAGTTTCTCCTCAATCTCCATCAGTTGCTTATAGAGCAAGCCGACGAAAGTATCCCCGCTGGTCACGAGGTCCGTGGGAATCACCACATCCCGGTCCAGGTTCAGGGCGCGGGTCTGCTCGACGATGGCCTCCAGAATGCGGAGGGCCTTGTCGGTCTCGCGCAAGTCCCGATAGGCGGCAATGGTGGACTGCAATTCCTTCAGACCTTTATAGAGACCAGCGTTCTGGGCGGGGGGGGTGAGGTAAGAGATGATCGAGGCGTAGGAGCGGCGTTTGGCAATCGTTCCTTCAGACGGATTGTTGACGGAATAGTAATAGAGGTTGGGCAGGGTGCCAATCAAGCGGTCGGGGTAGCACTGGGAGGACATGCCAATCTGTTTACCGGGCATGAACTCCAAGGCCCCGTGGGTCCCGAAATGGACGACGGCATCGGCGTTCCAGATTTTTTCCAAATAGGCGTAGTAGGCCGCAAACCCGTGGTGGGGTGTGCAATTACGGTCAAACAACAAACGCATCGGGTCGCCCTCGTAGCCAAAGGACGGCTGAACGCCGATGAAGATATTGCCGTAGTGACGACCATAAACTAAAAGATTCTTCCCGTCGTTGTTGAAGGGACCGGGTGCGGGACCCCAACTGGCTTCTAGGCTCTCGCTGTAGGGGGTAATCGCTTCGTATTGCTCGACGGTGAGGCGGTGGGCGACCCGGAGTTCCGGGGAACTAATCTGGGCGCGGACATCGTTGAGGACTTCTTGTAACAATTCGTCCGGGGTCTCCGGTAGGTCCTGCACGTCATAGCCATTGGTTTGCAGGGTGGTCATGACGTTGTGGATCGAGGCAAACACGTTTAAGTAAGCCGCCGTGCCGACATTGCCCTTATCCGGCGGGAAGGAAAAGACCGTCAGGGCGATTTTCTTCTGGAGCCGGGGCTTTTTGCGGAGATTGCACCACTTGAGAGCACGACCGACGACTAACTCAATCCGGTCCTGGAGCGGAATGGCTTTCCCCGTCATCCCGTCGCGGCCCGACAATACAATCGGCTCAATCGCGCCGTCGAGTTCCGGGAGGGCGACTTGCAGGGCGACTTGGACGGGGTGTAGTCCCAACTCCGAATCCTGCCATTCATTGGTGGTCTGAAAAACTAGGGGCAAGGCCACCATGTAGGGGCGGTTGAGTTGGGTCAGGGTGGCAATGGCGGCTTCCGGGTCATTCTGGGCAGGGCCACCAACCAAGGGGAAGCCCGTCAGCGACACCACCGTATCCACGAGAACCTGACCCTGAGCCGTATAAAAGAACTTCTCCATCGGCTTAGAACTGTCTAACCCGCCACTGAAAACCGGGATCACCCGTGCGCCCTGGGCTTCAAATTCGGAGACCATGGCGACATAGTGGGCATCATCGCCCGTGATGAGGCGAGTACGCTGGAGCACCAAACCCACCGTCGGGGTCAAGGGGTCCTTGAGGTCCGCTGGGATATCGTCGCGCTCGTTGTACCAGTGCCAGTAAGCCTTGCTCTCGGTGAACATCTCGGCAGCTAAGGGGTGCCAGATCCCCATGTCCGCAAACTCCACCGGGGGCTGGTAGGTCACCGCCGGGGGACAATCCTTTACGTAGGTCCGCACCAGCATCAGCAACAGGTTCTCGATATTCTCTGGGGACCCGCCCAGCCAATACTGGTAGCTGAGCATGAAATTACGGGCATCTTGGGCCTTGTTGACGGGCAAGTACTTGAGGACCTTGGGGAGGGTCTGGACCATCTTGAGCATCCCCTCTTGGAAACTGCCGCCCTTGCGCTGCCCCACCTTCCCCGCCTGCTTCTCTTTACGGTTCTTCATGAACTGCCCAATCGCGCCCTTGGACTGCCCGATACTCTCCAAGCTGAAGGAACCCAGTTTCGAGAGGCGCATCACCTGGGGCATGGAGGGAAAAACCACGGCTGCCTGGAGGTGAGCTAGGTGCGGTTCCACGGCTTCAGCGACCTTCTGAGCTAGGTCTTCAACAAAAATCAAGGAGGCAAAGAAGATATCCGCCTGGGCGACGAGTTCCTCAAACTGGGCGTAGGCCGTCTTATCGCGCAGTTCCTCTAATAAGAAACCATCTACCTGGACTGCCACCAGGGGATTGGTTTTGTTCAGGAGGTTAACCCCTGCTGCAACTGCCGCTTGGTACTGGGGCTCTAGCACCACATAGACCAACCGGATGAGTTTCCGTCCGCGTAAAACGGGATAGATATGACTGAGGGTGGTGACGTTGGCTAACATGCAGCGGTTGCTCCTGTGATGGACTGGTGGGAATGTGGCTAAAAAAAGAGCGAATTGTGAAGAAATCAGTCTTTAGATCATGGATTCCCACTGGGAAAAACGCAATAGAAGTCGCTATTCCGGGCTAAAACTTTACATTACTTCACGTTATTAATTATTATTAACAATCAAAATACTTGCCCGTCGTCCTTTACCTCATGTACCCTTCCGCAAGGTCAGCAGTAGAGCACCGCCGTGGGCTAGTTGCAAGTCAACTCAGGGGGAGAAATCCTAAACTGAGTTAGGGCATAGTATAAACAAATACTGAGAGGGCTCATGGCTTTAACTAATGACTTAGAACTAACGTTTCGTAAAGCTTGGCTCCTGCTCTACGCTCAGGGCGTGGGTGAGGGTTATATCAATGCCTTGCGGCAATTCATCAAGGCTGCGATTGCCGCCTACGAGAGTGGGTATAGTTTGGAAGCTCTCAATTTAGAACTGTTGGCAGACCAAAAAGTGACCGGGGATGAGACCTTGGACGAGATGCTCCGCCTCACCGAAGAAGAATTACAGATCCGCACCAATTGGCTAAAACTCGTTTTCATGACCCTGGACCGCGCCCGTCCCCGCGATCCCGAGGCCCCGCCCCTCACCGATGACGGACTCGATAACCTAGTCAACGGCGTGATTGATAGTCAACAGCGGGGCTATACCCTAGAGAGCCTCAAGCTAGAAATTGTCCTAGAGACGGGCGGCTCCGACCGGACACCGGGGGAGACCGCAATCCTCAGCCAGTGGATGCGCTTGGTCTTCTTGACCCTGGAACAAGCTCTATAAAGGTTGACCCCACCAGCCCTGCCAGTTCCCGAAGCGCACCACCACCCAAATCGCCACCACCGACCAAATACAGACCCAGGTGCTGCGGATCACGAGGTCGTAGAGTCCTTTAACTTGCGAACGGGTGAGGCCTAGGAAGACAATTTCCTCCGTCACCGTGTCATCACGCCCGAGAGCTTTTCTGCGTTGCCTATCACCCATGAGTATGCTCCGTTGCTACTTGCGTTTGAAAAAACTTTTCACCCGGTCCAGCCAAGACCGCTTAAAGGGTTTAGCCACGGTCACGGGGTCACGGGGTTTGTCCGTCGCCCGGTAGCCATACTCAAAGTTTGCCTCCTGACCGCGCAACTTGGGGAACCGTTTGAGGACATAACTATTTAAAGTTTTCTTGGAATCGTCCACCGCCTCGTCAATGCGCTCAGCCGGGGAGGCAATCGTGCCCGCCGGGAACCATCCCCCCTTAAGATCGGCCCGGATGAAAAGACTGTAGGTCTGACCGCCCTTCTCCGCGACAAACTGGTCGAGGTCCTGTTTCCCGTAATCATTAGTTTTCTTTTTAGCCGGCGTTTGGGGCTGGGGGGGCTTGCCGAAACCTTTGAAGTTCTCTTTGCTCACGGGCGTACTCGGTGAAGTATTTTTATTATCTTCCCTCAGACAGAATCCGGGGACCGGGGTCGGGGGAGAGGATAAAAACAACAATGCACAAGGAGCCCTGATGGTCATGTCCTCACCCCTAGCCGGGAGTACGATTGCTGGGTTATTTCAAGATGTGGCCCAGGCCCAAGCCGCCGTGATGGCCCTTCAAGACCTCGGGATTGCCCCGGATCAGATCAGCATCGCCCTTGGAGACCGGACCGAGCAGAGTGACCTGATGGATGAGACCGGGAGCGAACCGTTGGTGCGCCAAGGATTGACCAATGGCGGTTTGGGCGCGGGCTGGATTGAAGGACTGGCAAGACTCTTGGGCGGCGAACGGGCTTTGGCGGGGTATCTCTTCAGTACGCTGGTGGGTAAAGGTATCCCCGAACGGCAGGCCCGCCATTTCGAGACCGGGTTTCTTGCGGGTGAAGTCGTCGTGGCGGTGATGAGCGGGACCCACCCGGCCCAAATCCTCGATATTCTGGAACGGCACGGCGCGGACACGGGGCGACAACTGAATTACAACGAGGACACCCCCGTAGTAGCAACCCAAGCCCTCTCCCCAGAACCCCTCAAGGAGAACAACAATCGTTTCCCTTAGGCCCCTCCGCCCCACGCGTGGGGGACCAAGGCAGAAGAGATCCCCCTAAATCCCCCTTAAAAAGGGGGACAAGACAGATAAGAGTCGGCTAGAGGGCGGGATGCAACCAATAATTCGACTATTTAAAGAGCAATCGAACCGAATAAATTCCCCTCCCGCCCTCGTGAAGAGCTTTAGTTGCACGTGGGAGCTGTGCGCGGCCTCCATGGGTCGGCGGGAGCGCGAGGACAGGAACCTTAGGTTCTTGTCCTCGTAGGCTGTTGCAAGCAGAGCCAACCACTAAATCCACCGCGCAAAACTTCCACCGCCAATAGGGAATACGAGTTCACCCAGCAGGCCAACCCTCAAGGACAGGAAGTTGTTGGTCCAAGAAAAGTTGTTTACAGGCATGGCGCATGACTTTACCGTTGGAAGTCTTGGGAATGGCGTTGCTTTTGAGGAGATAGATAGCATCGGCACTCAGACCATGGACCTGAGCTACAGCCCGCTGGATGAGTGCGATGACCTGGGTTGAATCAGGGCGATGACCCGGACTTAGTTCCTGGAGGACGACCAACCGTTCCTGCTGGTCCACTTCCACCCCGAAACAGGCCCCACAACCCTGACGGAGAGCCGGGGTGGGCGAAATTGGGCGCACCACTGAAAGTCGCCCGGTACTGACTAATCACTTCCAGCCAGCGTACGGGTTTTTGTAAAAAAGCGACCGGGTCCATAAACGTACAGGGCGTTTTAACGTAGAGGGCCTGGAGCAAAAACCCAATCAGCCCCCAATCGTGGAAACTCGGCAACCAACAAACTAAATGGTCCGTCTCACTGCGGTCAAAGGCGTGGGCAATCAAGTCCACGTTGTAGAGCAAGTTGGCATGACTGAGCATGACCCCCTTAGGGTTGCCCGTGGAACCCGAGGTGTACTGCAAAAAAGCTAAGGGTTGCGGGACGGGGTTGGGTTGCCAGGATTGAGCGTCGGCGGGAATCTCCTCTAGGACCACCCACTCCACGGGGGCCGTGTCGCCCAGGAGCGGACGGACCAGTTGCAGCGTCGCGGTATTCGTGAAAATACCCTGGGGAGAACAGTCGTTGAGAACCGCAAGTAACCGGGGTAATCCTGTTCCTTGAATAATTCGATGTGTTCTTGGGGCAGCCAGAGCTTGTGCCAGAAGGCACGAAACTGGGGCCAAATCAAGTCCACCTACTCGGGAGGTAAATGTTCAGCTAATTCTTGCAATGTCAACTGGAAGAAACTACAGTGGCGCAACTCATCGCGGCCCATCCTACGTAGAATATCCGCCAAGTGGGAGTCTGTCACCACCTCGCTTACACTCGTGTAAGCAACGTAGGCCCCATACTCCTGCAGCACGTTGTAGACTACCTGCTGTAAACGGCGGTCAATCGTAGGACTGATTTGGACTGCATCAAGCTAGGGATCATAACTTTGCCCAAAGTTGCCCTGCTCTAACCCGGCGAACTCCAACAGCGTGATATCTTCGCCCAGAGCTTTTAAACAGATCCGCAATACCACATGGTGCAAAAACTCCTCTCCGCCCCACAACGTCGCCCAAATCTCCAACTTATAGTCCTCGCCGTAGGAGCGGTGATACCGCTTAACATAGTGGGCAATCCCGTACTCATTGAGACAAGTACTCCGAATAAAACGCACTACGGAATCGGGAACGGCAGCACGGTCTAACACTAGATTTTTTTGAGGTCCTTGAGGTCAGACCACAGACTGCGGCCCATGATGAAAAATTGGTCTACTGTATCTGAGTTATCCCAACTCGGGTCAAGCATGGGGAGCCTCCATCAATTGCAGAACTAGGTCCGCCGCATCGCTGAGGGTATGAATCTTTTCGACATTAAACGTCGAGGGCAACTTAATCGAAAAGTTATCTTCAAGCGCGACCACAAAATCTACCACACCCAAAGAATCAATCGCTAAATCTTCGCGTAGACGGGTCTGTTCGTTAAGGAGTGTTCTATCCTCAAGGCTGAGCAAATCTTGAACAATGTCAATTAACTTAGTGACAATCTCAGCTTTGACGGGCAGCAGCGTAGTAATCATGGAATTCCTACCGACAGACTCCTATGCAAAATAGTACTAGGTATTTACTGTGGATCAAATCGTTTACAAATTGTATGAATTAAGGTGTGTGAGCTAGGTCGTGGTCTACGGTTAAATAACTAATCTTTAGGCCCACTCTTCTCGGAGCTTGGCACCAGAAGCACCAATCTATAGTTGCTCCAAAAAATAAGTTTGTGAGTGCATGGCAATATTTCGATACACTAAGCTCTGAAAATTTTTCTGATTGCGGTTGTTAGGTCATAAGGTGGTCTTCCTTCATTAGGGGCATCTGAATCCAGAAGCAAGAGCCCTTCCCCGGTCCTTTGGAATAAACCCCGATGTGTCCGCCCATCCCGTAGATAAATTCACTGGCTAGGATCAGCCCCAGACCTGTGCTTTTGAAGCGTTGGTCATCATAATCGCCTTGGAGTTGGGTGTAGCGCGTAAATAATTGGGATTGACGGTCCACTGGGATACCCGGTCCCTCATCAATAAAACCGACAATGACATCGGTTTGACCCTGATTCATCTGGACTAAAACCCGCGCTTCTTCTGGAGAATATTTAATCGCATTATTAAGTAAATTCTCGATAACATGTTGCAGCTTGTCCCGGTCCGCCATGACCACCGTAGGCAGCGTCGTTACCCCAATGTGTTGCCGTTTGATCCGCGCCACCGGGGTCTGGGTCGTCACCGCTTCCTCGACGACCTGCCCCAAGTCCATCGGCTCCAGCTTATAAAATAATTTCCCTTCCTCCAGACGGCGCAGGTCGAGCAGCGTGTTGACCATATCCGAGAGCCGGAGGACCTGTTGTTCAGTGGTATCAAGGTATTCTTCGCGCAGGTGCTCCTCTGGCTCAATCCGCATCATCTCCAAGTTGATCCGCATCACCGCAATCGGCGTTTTGAGTTCGTGACTAGCAAAGGCGAGCATATCTGACTTGAAACGGTTGAGTTGTTGTAACTGATGGTTTTTTTCTAAAATCTCTTGCTGCATCGTGTGCATCCGTAGCCCGGTGCGGACCCGCGCCAGTAGTTCCGCCACATCAATCGGTTTATTCAAAAAATCATCCACTCCCCCATCGCGGCTTTTGATCCGGTCAGCGAGGGTATCGCGTCCGGTGATGAGGATGAAATAAATATGGCGCAACTCGGCATCGGCCTTCAGTTGACTGCATAATTCCAGACCATCCATCTCAGGCATGGTCCAGTCCGAGAGAACGACTCGGGGCTTGACGGTACGGATCAGGTGCAGGGCCTCGAAACCATCACGGGCCTCTAGCACGACATAGCTCTCCATCCTAAGACGGCTAACTAAGGCAGCACGCATACTCCAATCGTCATCCACCACCAAAAGCGTGGGTTGTTCGTTGTTTTCCATCATCCCCTCCCCGCTTAGATCCCCAGCACCGCTATTGCAATTGTTGCCCCAACTTTAACCGATGGACCTTCTTTTTTTGCCGCATGGGACCGCTCTCGCTTTAAAGTTCACTTTTTCTCACTAAAGCAGTCACTTTTTCTCACTTACAATGCTAAACCCCTTCCCTAAGCTGTAAGAGCCTTCCAGTTATCTTCCAAGGCATCGTCACCAACGTAGAGCACCGCTTTGTCTCGCCCGACTTGGTTCTGACGTTTAAAGATACCCTAACCATCCCGAGTACCCTGGCTCCCGGCAAGTACTGGCTCGGGGCAGTGTTGGACAAAGGGAGTCTGATTAGTGAGACCAAGGAAGGGAACAATGCGACCTATGTCCCGATCCAGGTTTACTAGGCCCTTTGACAAATCCAGCTCGCTGTAGTAGCATTTGATACGTGAGGAGTTAGATAAGGTCAAGAAAACACCCTGGAGTCGAAACACGGACAGACGCCCAGGGTGTTTTTTTTATGGGAACTTTACTGAATAAAGAGTTCGTAGGTTTGGTAATGGTTATCGCTCTTTCCCTTTGCATAATGGTATTTCTTGTTACCGAGTACCTTTACGTAAGGTTTTTCCATGAAACGCTTCAGTGCAATTTTGGGATTGGTAATTTTGACGGTCCTCCCGGTCCAAGCCCAAGAGGGATTCACGGTGAATGGTACAGGGTTTACGAATCAAGCCGCTTTCATTGAGAGCGGTGCCCGGTGTGGCGTGAAGGACCCCAGCCCTCAACAACGAGCTGAGATCCAACGGACCTTGGACCAATGGCTGAAGAACAACCGCAGTTCCGCTGCTGTGACCAAAAATATCCCTGTCGCTTTCCACGTGGTCTACAGCGGCTCCACCGGGAATATCTCTGATACTGCCATCGCCGCCCAGATCCAAGTCTTGAATGATAGCTACGCCGATAGCGGGTATACCTTTACCCTGGCTTCGGTAGACCGCACCAATGACAGCACTTGGTTCAAGATGACCCCCGGTTCCACTGCCGAGCGCAACGCCAAGACCGCCCTCAACATTTCACCCCAGACCCGGCTCAATTTCTATACCGCCAATCCCGGTCAAGGTTTGCTGGGCTGGGCTACTTTTCCGTGGAGTCTTAGCAGCAGTCCGACCCAAGATGGCGTGGTAGTGCTCTATTCCTCCCTACCCGGTGGGACGGCAGTACCCTACAACGAAGGTGATACCGCGACCCATGAAGTCGGGCATTGGCTGGGGCTATACCATACCTTCCAAGGCAGTGGTTTCCGGCAGAACGGCTGTCTCAATCCCGGCGATTCCGTGAGTGATACCGCCGCCGAACGTTCCGCTGCCTACGGTTGCCCGACCGGACGCGATAGCTGCACCACGGTGGCGGGACTCGACCCTATCACCAACTTCATGGATTACGTGGACGATTTTTGTATGTTCGAGTTCACACCGGGTCAGGCTACCCGGATTAATAGCTCAGTCGCCACCTATCGTCCTCTACTGTAAAAACGTTTAATTACTGTGAATCCAGTCCTCAGCTTGCGGACCGGGTTCACAGCTTTTTAGGACGTCTCGCAGCCTATGCGGGTGGGTAATCGGGGTTAATGCCCCGCGCTCGTAACAGCTCCTCTAACCGCTCTGCCCGTTGCTGTGCCTGTTCTGCCCGTTGCTGTGCTTGTTCTGCCTGTTCCTCTAGTCGTTCTACCCGTTGTTGAGCTTGCTCTGCCCGTTGTCGTTCTGCCGCTTCTGGCAACGGCATAAGCTGTCCCTGGGCACTAAACCAGCGTAACTGCCGCTCATGAATGCCGAGATACAACTCAAGCTGCTCACTCCATAACCACCCAGTCTCAGTCGGCGTAATCGCCTCATACTGACTATTAACTAGATGAAATCCCGCAAACTCCATCGTCTGAGGATGAAACCAGAAATAATTAGGCAAACGCCACACGTCTTGATAAAGCTGCTTTTTGGCTCCTCGGTCCACCGTTGCCGTTGAGCTTGACAGTAACTCAATTACCACATTTGGATATTTGCCTCCCTCTTCCCAAATTGTCCAACTGCGGCGGTCTTTCTTCTCCGCCCCCAGCACCACAAAAATGTCTGGACCCCGAAAATCACGCCGCTTTAGTTGCTGTTCGTTGTAGTAAACCGTCAGGTTGCCGGAGATATAGAAATCTGGGCGGTCCTGCCACCAATATTTCAACAGACGAATCAATAGGTCAATCTGGTTGCGGTGAAAGTCAGTTTCCAAGGGCGGCTCATCACTGTCTAAATTGGTCGGAGGCCACTTAATGTCGTCTGTGACATCCTCGCTAATCAGTGGATTGGCATCAAGACGAACCATGCTGGGACGCTCCAACAAAAGTATTTTTAGTATAGCCGAAGGAGAATTGAGCCATATTTCGTCCTTTAGTTAGGACGACTCAGGTAGATTCTTCTTCCCTTAAAAAGCTGTCCATTACCCACATCATTCTGGTGTAAACTTCAACCTATGCCTCTGAATGACCATCTAGGCGCCTGAACAACTATCAAAACCGGAACGAATTTCTACTCGACTGGATCATCGAAACGATGCCGCCCGGTTCTCACATTCTGGACATTGGAGCTAATGACGGGAGCTTCTATCCTGAAATTGAGCGCGTCGCCCGCCATCCTGGACTATTCACGTAGACCTGGATACAACGAAGCTGAGTCGTCACCCGCTTGGGCAAGCCCGTTATCCAGCTAACCTAGAGAAAGCAGAGATTCAACCGGAATCTTTTGATTGCGCCTATGCCATCTACGTCGGTCCACCCAAAACCTTTCCGTGGCGCTGGGAAGGCATGGTCGAAGTCAAGAGTATCTACTTGGTAATTTGATGGGTCGGATGATCGAGGCGAGCTAGGACTAAATACTTACATCACAACGCCGCGCTACTGAAGCGGTTGAGCTAGTAGGGTAGACGGCGCAGGAGCCAGTCGTAACCCTGTTCTAGGGGATGGGCCGGAGTCCGGTCAAGTCCGTTATAAATTTTTAGGCCCAAGGGAGTCAGCCGGAAACGGTCCGTAATACCTTGACCATCCACCTCCCGGCGCAACACTCCTACCCGAATTAACCACATCAGATCATCCTCCGCACTCAACTGCGAGACCGGACGGCGACTATAACCCAACCCCTGTCCGCGCTCCCCCACGAAATCTGCCAATGGGATGCTCGCTTTGACCATGCAGGCGAGGGCTTGGTCCGTCACCGTGACACACCGTAAGGCCCGCAACGCCCGCACCTGGATCGCTGACTCAAGACTAGTCATGATATTGCTCTAACATTTCTTCATATTAAGCAACGATGACCTAGGGCGTACCCTTCACCGCCACTACTGGCTTAGTGAGCCAAGAAAGGGTCGTCGTAAATTTCAACATCAACAGTTCCACCATCGTTGCACTGTCCACCTTGACAAAACCGCGCTCCGGGGGCATGAACATCTCGCTAATCTCGCCCTTGCCCTGCCGACTACTCACCAGGGTCTTGCGGCCTTCCACCGTCTCCTCATCAAAATACAGAATAAAAGTGTAGTCCTCGCGCCCTAGGTCCCATTCCGCTTTGAGGTTGTCGTTGCCTAGACTTAACTGTAAGTCGCGCGCCCCGGCTCCCTGCATAGCGTTAGTCAAGGCCGGTCCTAGGTCGCTGCTTAAGAATTCCGGGAGATTCACCACGGGGGCTACTTTTTTCGGTGGTCGCTCAGCCGTCATGCCTGTCCCAAATTACTCCCCTCACTGTAGTAGTCTGTCTGGTCAGAAGCAAGCTACCCCGCTCGTCCCGGGGTTCGGTAGGATGATGAAAACTGGAGTCTGGTGCGTGAGTAAGTCTCTCTTTCAGCAACTCCCCGAAGTCCTCTGGGGTACCCTGGTCTCTAAAACCTTTGCGGCGGGCGAAGTTATTTGTGAAGAGGGCACACCGGGTCAAGCGATGTACATTATTCTCGCAGGCGGGGTTGTCGTCTGTAAACGGATCGAGGGGGAGTTAGATACGGTGGTGGCTCGGTTTGGGCCGGGGGAGTGTTTCGGTGAGTTCGCGCTTTTTGACCAAGCTCCGCGCTCAGCAACAGTCCAGGCGGAACACGAGACTCGACTCTTAGTTTTCAGCCGCCGGGACCTCGAAGACCTGATTACCCAAAACCCCCAACTCGCCGCCCGCTTCATGCTGGTCTTGATGGATGAGTTGACTGACCGCCTGCGCTCCACCAACGAACAGCTCTCCCAATCCATCCGCTGGGGCCTCCAATCACGGGGCTACGAACTAGAACAGGGTTTAAATTGATTGCCGGAACATGTCAATTCAAAGTTGAAGTGCAACGGCATCTAACCGCTTAAAGAATACTTCATGAGGGGAGCATCTCACTTCGGTAAGAGCTAGCGGAAAAAGTGCTGTAGATTAGTGATGTCGTGCCTGAGTAGCGAGATGGTGATTCCCACGAGGGCCGAGCGGGCTAACCAAATCCAGCAATGGGCGGAACGACTGGCAGAGCGATTATGTGCCTTGAGAATTGATCCCGAAGCGAGCTAGGGTCCCGCCTTTGTCGTAGTCTTGCTAGGTCCTTGTTTTCTAAATGCAAAAGCAGTGCTTCTTGTGGCGGTAAGTTCTGAGCGAAGCTAGGTAGTAGGGACTACCACGCTAGGTTCTTTAGTGAAATGAGTAGTGTTTGGGACTCGTCGGCTAGTCCCAGAGACTCGGGCAGTAGGCTCTGAGAACAGTGAGGGGCTTTAGCTGTAGGGGGTTAAGCAGTCCTAGAATTCTGGACCTTGAACTAGCGCATTTAGACCCAACTGTTGTAGAGCAATCACCATTTGTTGAACATTCTCGGGGCGACTGAAGGCTCCGACTTGGATGTAGGTCTGGCCCTGCCACTGCCTTTGGAAAGCCCCATTCACCTGTTGTTGCAACTCAGCAGAACGCTGGTAGTCCTGAGCCGGGACTAAAACCCGGGTCATGGGGACGTAGGGACTGGGTTCTGCGACCGGGATTGTGGGTAAGTTGATGAGCGTCTGGGTCAGAGGCAGCGTGGGGACAGTAGCGAGGGCGGCGATGCGCTGAGGAGGGCGAATGGGGGGAACCTGAGCGAGCATGGGAGCCTGGACCCGAATAAAGGCCGCGAGGCCCTGTTGTTTGAGGCGGTTTGTTAAGACTTGGGCGTTGAGACCATCCCGGAAAGCTCCGGCTTGAAGATACCGCCGTCCTTTGCTGCGTCGGGCGAGGACTTGGGGTACGACTTGTTTGAGCTTGAGGGTAGTGCGCCGACTCGCGGGCACCCAGACATAATAGGTCGGGCTAGAGACCGCTGCGACTCGAATCTGCCCCGCCTGGGCCATGGGAACCCAGCCAGCCACGAGCAGGACAGTCCACAGGATGAAGTAGAACAGGCGACGAGTCAGCATAGCAGGAGCCTCCAGCACTTGGACCCAGGGTACCATTGGACCAGAACTGTGACTAGCCGTGCGCGTCCATATCGAACTGACCAGTCAATGCAACTTCAACTGTGCCTTTTGTCCCGAGGCTAACTTGCTGCGGCCTAAACAGGCGATGTCCTGGGACCTATTGACCAAAATCCTGCAGGAGTTGGCCCAGAGTGGACGGGCGCGGTATATCACTTTTCATGTCCTAGGCGAACCGCTGTTGCATCCCCGGTTTTTTGAGGCGGTGGCCCTGAGTCTAGAACTGGGTCTCAAGCTACACCTGACGACCAATGGCAGTACCTTGGCCTTGCGTCCCACGGATGGACCCCGCTTGGTGGATCTCCCCATCGCCAAGGTCATCCTGTCACTGCAAACCCCCGATGCAGCCAGTTTTCAGTTGCGGGGGGCCCCAGCCCGACTCAGTGCCGAACGCTACTTCGCGGGCATCCTGACCTACCTCCAGCAACACCAAGTGAGTAGTTCCCCGACCAAGGTTCATCTCAAGTTCATGGATACCAGCCCCCATCCTTTCCTAGTCCCCGAACGGCCCTTGCATATCCTGGATGACCGCGCTGCCTTAATCCGTGAGATGACCCGCTGGTTAGTGGCATTGGGCGAAACGGCAGATTTGAGTCGCTTGAAGTTGGGCCGTTGGAACATCCTCCCGGTCCATGAACGTCTGTTTCTGGAATCCTTTCCCCTCGACAACTGGGGCGGACAGGTCTACCCGGCCCACTGGGGCTACTGCAATGGCGCGGCAGAGCAGGTGGGTATCCTTCAGGACGGACGAGTGGTGCCTTGTTGTAAGGATTATGAGTGCGCCATCCCCCTCGGTGACCTCCACACTAAGACCCTAGAGCAAATCCTCACGGGTCCGGTGGCCCAAGAACTGCGCTCAGGTTTTAACCGTGGACGGGTCAATCATCCCCACTGTCAACACTGTCTGGGTGCAGATACCCCGACTAAAGCCGTATTCCGGCAGGTGGCCTCAGTCGTTTATTTCAAGGTTTACCAACCGCTCCACCGCACCCTAGGGCAGCCCCTAGAGAATTAATTCACCATAACTTGACATAATTTAGTGTTGTAAGGTCGAGTATAAACATAGGTAGAAGTACTGGAGGCTGACAAGTTATGGCAGGGTTGGCGCGGAAGTTATTGCTGGTGGATGATGACTCCTTATTCACGAGTTTGATGTCAGATTTTTTGACGGATTTGGGCTACGGCTTGGTGGTGGGCGGTGACGGGGTGGAGGGGCTGGCCCTAGCCAAGCAGCACGCGCCCGAGTTACTGATTGCCGATATCATGATGCCCAAGATGAACGGATTTGAGTTGGTCCAGACCCTACGCGCAGATAGTCGTTTCCAGGGGTTGCCCATCATTATGCTCTCCGCGAAAGGAGAGACCGTTGACCGGATTCGTGGCCTGCATTCGGGGGCCGATGCCTATCTCGTCAAGCCTTTTGAACTTGACGAGTTGACGGCTCTGCTCGAAGCTCTCCTGCGTCCCCGTAACCTCTCTAAAGTTGCACCACGAACGATACCCAGTGATTCCCTTGCCTCCTCTGAAAACTTGACTCCCACAGAGCATTCGGTTTTACAACACTTGGCTGTGGGAATGCTCAATAAAGAGATTGCCAAGAAGATGTGTCTGAGTACCCGTACTGTCGAGAGCCACGTCCACAGTATGCTCCAAAAAACCACCCTCACCAACCGCACCGCCTTAGCGCGTTGGGCCATGGAAGCTCAGATCGTCTAGCTCTTCAAAAGCCATTCCCGGTAACGTTCGTGGAGGTGATGGGCAGCAGGATAGACCGAATTGGGGCTGAGGAAGTGCGAAAACTCAAAGGTGATGAGTTTATCTACGCCAGCTTGACGGGCGGCTTCGAGTTTGTAGCGTAACTTGGGCCAGGCGATGGGCGGGAATTTAATTGGCATATCCCGGTCAAAGGTCTCGACATTGGACCAGGAGGTGAGGCCGTACTTGCGGGCTAGTCTACCGTTGAGGGCCAGATATGCGGGGAGGTCGTGGTAATCTACCTGTCCGTCCTGGAAGGCGACGATATCCACTAAGCCCTGGATACGGCTGAAGACCTGCTCCCATTCCTGCTCGTGCTGGCGCAAGGTGATGGCTGCTGCGAACTGTTTGTTACCCCGGATGTAGGGAGAGATAAGGATAGGGAGTTTTTTGAAATCACTCAAATGACGGGCCAACTGTTCGTACACCTGCATCACCCCTTCATCGAAGGTATTGATCTCGTGACTGATGTACCAACCCTGAAAGGCGGGGTGCTGTCCATAGCGGCCCCATACTTCATCAGCAAGGGCCAAATTGATGTCCACTTCCTGTTGATACTGGCCCTGATGCCAATGGACCCCAGAATCGTAGGTCCCCAAAAAGAAGACCATCCCGTGCTGTTGGGCTAAGTCTAGAAATAATTGGATGAGGTCTTCTTGGACCAAGAGGATGGGGTGAATCTGGCTGAGGACGCGGGAAGGGAAGGTAGCTTGGTTCTTGTAGCCCGCCCGGATGAGGATGACGGTATCAATCCCGACCTGTTGCATCGCTTGGAAATCCCTGGCCCATTCCCGCGCTCCCCAGTTGGCGGCAGGGATATCATGGCTAATTTCGTCTAAGAAGGTCCCGGTGAGCATAGGCTAGGGAGGATGGGTGTCTAGGATTATACGTGTTCACTGGACTGATTGAAGAAGTGGGCCGGGTAGAAGCGGTCCAGGGGGAACGGTTGGTCCTCCGCGCCCGTAAGGTCCTCGAAGACATTGCCCTAGGCGACAGTATCAGTGTGGATGGGGTCTGTCTGACCGTAGTGCAGTTCCAAGCGGGACAGTTCAGTGCCCAAGTCTCGGATGAGACCCTGGACCGGACCAATCTGGGGAGACGAACGAACGGGAGCCCGGTCAACTTAGAACGGTCCCTGCGGGTGGGTGGCAAGGTGGGCGGACATTTCGTGACCGGGCATATTGATGGCACGGGGCGACTTGAGGCGCGGGTCCGGCAGGGGGAGTTCTGGGAGATGACTTTCTGGGCACCGCCTGCTTGTCGGCGTTACCTCGCGCCCAAGGGTAGTATCAGCGTGAATGGGGCCAGTCTCACCGTGGCCCGTTGTACGGAGGAATATTTCACCGTGGCAGTCATCCCCTACAGTCTGGAACAGACCAATCTACAGACCCTCGCGCCCGGTGAGGCAGTGAATCTAGAGGGGGATGTACTAGCGAAGTATGTAGCTAGGTTGATGGGGCAACAAGTAGCCAACGTCGACCTGGATTTTTTGACGGAACATGGGTACAGCTAGTTGGGGCACACTAAAACAAGTTTGGACCTGACCGCGATGAATGTTACTACCTCCACTTCTGCCCCATGGTCCCGTTGGCTCAACCCCCTAGTGCTGGTCAGTTTGACCTTGGCGGTGGTCCTTTACCAGTGGCCCCGCTCGGACCCCGCCCAACGCTCCACCGCAGTCCTGACCGCGCCGCCCGTCTTGCCGCGTCCTGAGGTAGCCCGTTTTCTGGCCTTTGGGTTGACTAGTCTGTGGGCGGATTGGTACTGGTTACAATTTGCTCAGTATTTCGGGGATGCCCCGGCCCGTGAATTGACCGGGTATGACTACAGCGACGATTACTTAGAACTCATTACCCAGCTTGATCCCCGCTTCGTCTCGGCCTACACAGCGGCGAGTTTTGCCATGGCCCAATCCCAACAGGACCCCGATGGAGCTTTAGCCTTGATGCGGCGGGGGATTGACTATAACCAGGGCGTGGACCTGCCGCTCAAGTGGGACCTCTACCGCGCCTATGCCGGAGTTGCTTTTTTGTACAAGAATGATTACACGACGGCGGCTCGTTACTTTGAGGAAGCGGTCAGTCTCCCCGGTGCGCCCTTGGTGTTGAAAGCATTTGCAGCGGCTTTTTATCGGGCGGGTGATGATTGGGAACGGGCGATCCCGCTCTGGATTGACGTGTACTTGACCAGCCCCACCCCGCAAGTGAAAGGCCGCGCCCGTCATCAGCTAGAGCGCATGGGCGTGTGGCTGAACCTCTGGGGACCCCCGCCAGCCCGACGCACCCCCGACCCGGCCCTACTTAAATTCCTCAAGCTCGGTGAATGTAGCCAAAAATCTTTCCCCGCCGTCCCCCTACCCGGCTTTCAAGCCAGTTATGTCCCCTTGGCCCAGGTCCGCACCGCTTGTTCTAGTAGACAGACTCCCTAAAATCGTTACAATACCTAGGAACCTTGGGGAAACACCGTGTCCCTGCTGGATTGGTTTGAAACTCGCAAAAAAGAAGTCCAGTCGCCCGTCCCCCAACCCCAGCAACAGCGGGAAATCGCCGAGGGTTTGTGGACCAAATGCCGTGGCTGCGGTACCTTGCACTACACCAAAGACTGGGAAATTAATCAGCAGGTCTGCTCTTCCTGTGGCTACCACGCTATGGTCGGCTGCCGTCAACGCATCGAACAACTGATGGACCCAGACACCTGGGAACCCCTCGATGAGCTAGTGTGCTCGCTGGACCCCCTCCAGTTCACGGATCTGCGCCCCTATAGCGAACGCATTCGTAAATCCTTGCAGTCCACAGGACTTACTGATGCCGTCTTGACGGGTGTAGGCCGGGTCCTGGGTAAACCCTTGGCCTTGGCGGTGATGGATTTCTCCTTCATGGGCGGCAGTATGGGTTCGGTGGTGGGCGAAAAGATTGCCCGACTGACGGAAATTGCCACCCAACGCTCTTTACCCCTAGCGATTTTCACCGCCTCAGGAGGAGCAAGGATGCAAGAGGGGGTCTTGAGTCTGATGCAGATGGCGAAGACCTCAGCAGCCCTAGAGCGGCACCGCAGTGCCCGTCAACTCTACATTGCCGTCTTGACCCATCCCACCACGGGGGGCGTGACCGCGAGTTACGCCATGCTCGGCGATGTAACCCTGGCAGAACCGGGCGCGATGATTGGCTTCACTGGACCGCGCATCATTGAGCAGACCCTCAAGCAAAAGCTCCCCGAGGGTTTCCAGACTGCCGAGTACCTGATGGAACATGGCTTTGTGGATATGGTCGTGCAGCGGGCTAAACTCCCGGCGACCCTGGTCCGGTTGTTGAGTCTGCATGGGTACTGAGGGGTTTTAGGCTCAAGAGTTCCTTGGCTGAGGCCAAGAGACGCACCCGTAGGTAATCAATCTGCCCGTCTCCTAGCTGGAAAGTCCATTCCACGCGCACCCCAAAAGCCGGAGCCTGCACAAATCCCAGCACGACGGGAGCCTCGGCTGGACCCGTCACGGTCTCGGGGTGGCAGGTCATCCCTTGGGCTTTGGTGGCAAGATAACGATGAATCGCGCCGTTACCCTGAATCGGACCGTCCAAGGGGGCATGGAGGATACCCTGGATACCAAACAGGGCGGCTACCTGCTCCAGGCAGCCCCCATTTATCCCCAAGAAGTAATCCCGGACCAAAGGCAGGTCCGAGAAGAGAGGATCAACCACGTTGGGCAATACCCGAGGGTTCGTTAGGTTCAACCGGGCTGCTGCCCATGCGGTTGGCGATATCCCGGAAGAAAGTGATCTGTTGCTCGAAGTCGAGGTTCTTCACCGCTTCAAAGGACTTGTTGCCCGCATCCGTGAGTTCATAGCCTTCTGGTACGCCAGTTACATCGCCGCCCATGCGCTGAGCGATGAGATACCAAATGGCGAGTTTATTGTTCTCGGTTTGGCTGCTGTAGGCACGGCTCAAGGGGATGTCGTCGCCACGCACGATGGCACGTTGGGCTTCGAGTTGATCATCACCCTTGGCTAAGCTATTGAACTCGGTGAAGAAACCGCTGGCAAGCTCGGTATTCGCCGCGCCGAGAGCTGCTGGAGTCACGGATTCACCCATTTCACGGTAGAGGAAGTAGAAAACGGCTAGTTTATCGTCCACGGATAACCCATCAAATTGGTTATCGGAGGAGCGCACGTCTTCAGAGCGGATCTGTTCGGGCGGCACATCGTTCATCAGTTGGTCAACGATGTCAGAAATTTCTTGGGAGGAGACGCCGCTACCCGTGGCTGGGGCTGTGGTTGTACTCGCGTCGGTATCATAGGCTTGATCGCGGGGATGCTCAACGCCACGGTCATAGGCTTGTTCAACCATTGCCGAGATCTCTTGCTGGGACTTAACCGGGTCAGTGCTCTGGGTCATGAGTGGTACCTTTTTTGACACAATCTCAAAATAGCTGTTTCATATATACCTCTCCTTCTCTCCCAAGTTAGACAAGCTTCCGAATCCCTGTGTTATGCTGGGTCAGTGACGCGGGGTAGAGCAGCCTGGTAGCTCGTCGGGCTCAGACCGCAATTCAGGGGCAAGGGTTTCGTCGAACACTTGCTACACCAAACCTGATTCTGCCATGGGCTGTGCAGGGAGAAATCCTTGTATGAATCCTGCCAAATTCGGGGAAGCCTCTGACGGGGTAATCCCGAGCCAAGCCTCAGTAATGAGGAAGGTGTAGAGACTTGATGGCAGGCACCCACACAGGTAATGCTGAGGGTGAAGGGAAAGTCCAGACCACAAACTGCGCAAGCAGGCAGCGGAAGCTGTAGTGGTACGCATAACCCGAAGGTCACTGGTTCAAATCCAGTCCCCGCAACCAACAAAGTAAAGTGCCAACAGTCTTTCGGACTTGTTGGCACTCTTGCTTTTATGGTGTTTAATTACTATTTTCCCATCACTATCGGTATAGAAATGCAACAACCCCAAGTCAATCCCAACTTGTGTACCGGTCTCTGGCTGGGGTTCTGAGCGTTCTATGGCAATACAGAATTGCACATAGTAGCCATCGGTTCGACGCACTATCCGTACTCTTTTAATCTGCTCCACTGCATAGAAACTTAAATCCCTTGTACCGATTAGCCTAAAACATCCTGCATTATTTTTATCGGTGAGGGTTATACGTTTACGGTCGTCAGATAACTTCCATCCGGTAGTTTTATATTCTACTGACCGAGTATTTTTCTTGAACTGTGGATAGCCTTTCTTGCCGCGAGTTTGTTTATTGCAGTTATCATAAAACCTGGAGATAGCAAACCCGCCCGTTCAATACTGGCCTGTCTAGCCTGCGAGTTAAGTTTAGCTGCCCATTCATATTCTTGTGCTAAATCAGGACAGAGCTTATACAAATCATTCTTATTTATCCCCTGATTATCCAGCCAATAACGCAGGGCTTTATTACGAATAAATTGAGCCGTACGGATGGCTGCATCTAGCTTGCCATACTGTTCGGGTTTTCCTTGAAGCTTTGATTGGAGGATTACCCTGGGGCACAGGGAAAGGGTGGGCCGACAACGGCCCACGAACGCTTGAGGAGAGTCGATAGGCTTCCGTGGCCGGAGGCCATGCCGCTACGCATCAAGAGGTAACTCTAGGGCTTCTAACTGTTGTAGAAGTTCGGCTTCCCCCTGGACGCGGGCGGCCTGGTCCAGGATGGTGCGGGCGCAGCTTGCTGTAGCTTGTCCGCTCTATGGAGGGGTTAGGCGTCGGAGAATGCGCGGGAGTATTCACTTCTCATTCCACCTTTCGTAGTTTGGAGTACAGGTGCAAGTAGGTCTTGCCCAAGTGGTCTTCTAGCTCCTCGATGTTCTCGCCTTGCACCGGGCCCATTAGGATGGCGCCGCTCCCCTTGCCTTGCCTTGCAACTACAGGAGGAAGACGGCGTTCGCGGTCTACCGCATAACCAGGAATGCCGGAGTCAGCCGATCGATTAAAGCCCTTAACGCAAAAGAGTGCAAAGCCGAGAAGCTCCTGGTCTTTGGAGAGTTTGCGATACAAGGAATTATGATTCGAGGGACCGCCGGATTTGGCACCGTAGTAGAGCTCTAGGTAGAGACCATTAGGAACGAGCGGCGCTGCTGACGCCGCAACCGAAACAAGCGCGAGCACCAACGCGGAATTCAGCTTGAGCATTTGATGGATTCCGAAGCGACTGATGGATGTGCGGCGCCTAACCAGTGATTAGACAGTTTCTGGATATCTTCACGGGAACTGGATATCTTCACGGGGAGAGGATCACAGGATTTGTGCAGGATATCACGTGCCGAACCTGACCCTGATGACCGCCTGTAATACTGGCGAGGCATAGCCTAAAAACGGGAACACTAGATAACCTCTCGGAACTCTTCGGGAAGCTTACAGCCCCTCTGCCCCATACCCTGTCAGGCACAGGCGTGGTGGGGGACCAAAGCGGAAGAGGTAAGGCAAAGGACAAGAGAGCATTTTAGTTCTTGCTCCCCTACCTCACGTGGTGGGGTAGGGGCTGGGGGT
>Ga0163154_10002763_pt1 | contig 25195 bp, 23 predicted proteins | sample OliLakLV19MP9P1_FD_148649 | JGI IMG/M metagenome (GOLD analysis project Ga0163154, IMG submission 148649) | Freshwater microbial mat bacterial communities from Lake Vanda, McMurdo Dry Valleys, Antarctica - Oligotrophic Lake LV.19.MP9.P1 | ecosystem: Environmental > Aquatic > Freshwater > Lake >... | reverse complement strand
CACTGCCCTCGATCTTGAATCGAGACGAGGCTGCCTTAGCCTACAACGCACTCTTATTATCAGAGACAGGAACCGACGAGTGGGGGAGAGCCTGGCCTCTAAGTTTGGAATCATTTGGTGACTATAAGTTACCTGGCTATCCTTTTTTATTAAGTGTTTTGTTTAGATTTTTTGAGTATCAAGACTGGATAGTGAGACTGCCGACCGCAGTCAGTGGTATCAGTTTAGGCCTCATCGCTTATGTCTGGGTAAAGTCACTCAACTTTTCAGCTCGGTACCGGTGGTTGGCGGCACTGCTTATTGCGTTGACACCGGTTTTTATTTTTTACTCCCGAATGGCGTGGGAAGCGACGCTCAGTTTAAGCTTTTTCGCATCTGCACTGTATCTGATTTGGCTTAAGCCAACTAGAGACTCTAAAAATCACCTCAGTGATCTAGCCGGGTTACTACTTTCAGTGTTGGCCATTTTTACCTATAACACCCCATTTATTGTGTTGCCTTTTATTATTCCTCTAATTCCTATTCTCAGGGGCTGGAAACAAGCCAAAAAATGGGCCCTGCCAGTGGCCGGCTTAACTCTAGTTTTCTTGTTTTCGGCCTTCATCTTCATCCCTTTGACGAGTCAAAAAAGTGGGATTACTATCTTTTCTGACGCCACTGTTAGAGTGGAATGGTTGGAGTACCGCGCGAGTTTATCCGGTGTAGCTGAACGAACTCTGGGCAATAAATATCTTTACTTTGTGGGCCTAATCTTGCAACGAGGCATTGCCACCATCAGTCCCGATTTTATGGTGATTCAAGGTGGTACTCACCCTTGGCACCAGGTTCCCGGCACTGCCCATTTTTTCTGGATCCAATATTTAATCGGGGTTAGTGGTTTAGTTATTTCTGTCTGGGCTCTGGTAAAATCGCTTCTCGCTAAAGAGAAAATCATCAACTTTAAGTGGTTATTTGTGTTGTACTTGTTAGGTGTTTCGTTGATTCCCTCACTCATAACCGTTGATGCTCCCCACGCTACCCGGAGTCTTCTGTTTTTCTGGTGTTTTATCTGCTGTATAATTTATGGCTCACGAGTATTAGTGAACTTTCTGACCCATCGGGCTCCACAGTTTAAAGTGCTAGTAATAAGCCTTATCTCGTTGCTATTCCTGTTTGAAACTAGTAACTATCTTTATCAATATTTTATCAAGTTTCCGACCGATCAAAACGCTTACAAACCTGGCTTAGCTCAAGCCTTACAAGATATTGAGACTAAATTTCCGGGTCAAAATGTGGCCGTGGTTGATCCGGATGGTTACCATTACATTTTAGTGGCTTGGTATGCCCCTCTCACTCCAGATAGCTATTACGCAACAGTAATCAGACAACAACCTGATAGAATTGGTTTTAAGTACGGTCAACAAGTAGGTAAATATCACTTTGTGTCGCAAGCCGCAGACCGCCAAACAAATGAGTCAGTAGTTTTAGAATGGCAGGATACGTACTGGCAGATTAAGCAGTTTTGAAGCATATGATCTCAGTTGTCCTTGCCACCCACAATGAAGTACGAAACCTAGAAAAATGTCTGTTAGCAGTCAAACTATGGGCAAACGAGATTGTAGTTGCAGATGGTGAGTCAACAGACGGGACAGTTGCTTTGGCCAAGAAACTTGGAGCGCGCGTCATCATCACTACCAATAAGGCCAATTTTCACATTAATAAACAGTTGGCAATGGACGCCGCTGCAGGAGAGCTTATTTTCCAGTTAGATGCTGATGAGGTGGTTGATGAGGAGTTGAGTAACTTCATCGTGGCGATTCATAAGAAGGTGCTTAAAAATCAGCTCCCGGTAGGCAGTCCAGTTGCTTGGTGGATTAGAAGAAAAAATCAGTTTTTAGGCACTTTTTTGACCAAAGGAGGGCAATATCCTGATCCAGTGATTAGACTGTATCTTAAAGGAAAAGCTCGCTTACCGCAGAAAGATGTCCACGAACAGATGCAGGTTGATGGAGAAATTGGCTGGGCTACAGGACATTTACTTCATTATGCTAACCCTACCTTTGCCGACTACTTACGGAAGTTTGATACCTACACCTCGTTTAAAGCGACTCAACTAAAAGAGCAGGCTGTGACGCTTTCGTTGGCAAACAGTATTCGATTTATCTTCATCAAGCCGCTGCTTACTTTCATCTCGCTCTTTGGCCGGCATCGCGGGTATGTTGATGGCATGGCCGGTTTTGCCTTTGCCTTATTTAGTGGACTACACCACCTAGTGGCGTATCTCAAACTCTGGGAGCTTTATGCTGACCGTTCGGCTTGATACCTCTCCTTTGGAAAATGGGCATAGTGGGCGAGGTGTTGGCACCTACACTCGACTCTTGCTAGAGGCCCTCAAGGCCGAAAAAGAGATTACCGTGCTAGTAGATACCAATAATTCACAGCCTGATGTTGTTCATTATCCTTTCTTTGATCTGTTCCAAAATACCTTGCCTTGGCGAAAAAAAGCTCCAACTATTGTCACGATTCACGACGTCATCCCGTTAATGTTTCCTGAGTTTTATCAGCCTGGACTGAAAGGTAAAATTCGTCATCTGCAGCAACGAGCCGCTTTACAAAATGTGCAGATGATTATTACTGACTCCGTATTTTCCCAACAACACATTCATCGTTTGCTTCATATTTCGTTAGACAAAATTAAAGTAATTTACTTAGCAGCTCACCCAGAACTTAAAAAACCTGTAGTGGATACGGTGCAGTCACAGCTGCAAGAGCTGAAGCTGCCCAAAGAGTATATTTTGTACGTCGGGGACATAAACTACAACAAAAATATTCCTCAGCTAATTAAGTCGCTTAAGTTTTTGCCAGAAAATATTCATCTAGTTTGTGTCGGACATAACTTCAGACCTCAGCCTATTCCTGAGTGGAAATGGATTGAGACCCAGTTGGCTCTGAGTGATGTGAGGAATCGAGTTCACTTTGTAACAACTATAGCCTCTAATCAGCTCGAAGTTTTAGCCGCTGTCTATACTGGTGCTGTTGCATACGTGCAACCGTCCCTGGCCGAAGGGTTTGGCTTACCTGTTCTAGAAGCGATGCAGTGCGAGACGCCGGTAGTGAGCAGTAAAGCCAGTTCGTTAGCTGAAGTGGCTGGTCCCTTTGCCATCCTAACTGAACCCATAGCCGAAGAGTTAGCCGCCGGAGTAAAGACAGTACTGGGTTGGACCGAAGCAGAGCGTGCAGAGTGGATTCACGCGGCACTTAAGCATGCCCAAACATTCACTTGGGCCAAAACAGCTAAGCAATTAGTCGCGGTTTACCAACAGGTAGCCCATGAAAAATAGCCTGACTGCCATCTTTCTTGTCGTGGTGCTATTAATTACCACCCGTCAGTACCTTCATTCTGGTCTGCCTTACACTCATGATGGAGAAAATCACGTGGCTCGCTTTGCCAACTACAAACTGGCTTTAAAAGAGGGGCAGCTTCCACCTCGCTTCGCGCCAAACTTGATGAATCGATATGGCTATCCCGTTTTTAACTTCAACTACCCCTTACCGTCGATCGTATCGCTCCCTTTCTCCATTCTAAAGATTCCCTACGTCACTAGCTTTAAGTTGATCATGATCCTGGCTGTCCTAGGTGGGTTACTAGGAGTTCTTCAGCTGGCAAAAGTCTACCAAGTGCCTTTTTCCAGTAAAATCATGGCTTTAGGTATCTATGGTTTAAATCCATATCTGATGTCAGCAATTTTGTTTCGAGGTTCTATCGGGGAGGTACTAGTTATTGGTTTAATTCCTTGGTTGTGGTGGTTCATCAGACATTGTCGTGAAGAAAGTTACACAAAAGTCTCAGTTTTGGGCGCCTTATTGTCGGCGGCTTTCTTCTTGTCTCACAACGTCGGAGTATTGCTCGTTACGCCACTGCTACTTGTTATCGCCGTTGTTACTTTGAGAGATTCGCGAGATGGATGGAAGCGTCTGTTTGTGTCAGTGGGCCTGGGTGCATTCTTATCGCTTTGGTTTTGGCTTCCAGCTCTCTTCGAGAAAAGTTTGATTGTGCTCGACCAAGCAGGACTATCTAACAGTGCTATTCTACATTTTCCCACCACATTGCAGCTTTTGTTCGCCCCGATGACCTTTGGTTTTTCCTATCCTGGCACAGTTGACTCACTAAGTTTTACTTTAGGTTTAGCCCAGATTATGGTGCTAGTTGTAGGTAGTATTATTTTGATTAAACGTTCACTTTCTTCTGGTAAAGTCAGTGTCTTGCCAGCGATGCTGTTACTACTCATTGTTGGCTTAGTATTAGGTCAAACTGTTCTCTCTGCTTTCGGTTGGAATACCTTACCCTTGGTTCGTTTTATCCAGTTTCCGTGGCGACTAAGCTTAGCCATTGCACCACTTTTGGCCGGGTTGGTCTTGCTTCAGTTTCGTTACTGGCCCAAGTCTACCCAGATTTCCCTGGCGGGCCTATTGATTCTGCAAGCCTTCTATTTTTCCCGCTTAAAACCAGTTGATTATCGCTATGCTACCAACATTGATTATGAGAGCTTTAGCCAAAGCACGACCACTGCAAATGAGAATTTGCCCAAGTCGTTTACCTATCAAGAGATTAGTGATTGGCAGCCAACTGCCCAGATTCTTGAAGGTCAAGGCGAGGCAAGTATGCAGTACTGGAAAGGCTCAGATCGTCAGTACACTTTAAAACTGCAGAGTGAATCAATAATTGTAGAACCGACCATGCTTTTTGCGGGCTGGGAAACCAAAGTTACGAAAAATAACTCAGTCAGTAAGGTTGAGTACCTTGATACAGAAATAGTCCAGGGCCGCTTAAGCTATCGGCTGCCAGCGGGTGAGTATCTCGTCCGATCTCGCTTTACCCAGTGGACGGTGCCTAGAATTATTGGTAACGGTATAAGTCTAGTTGGCCTACTAGTACTGATTAGCGTGGGTTATGCTCAGTTTATTAAACGAAAGCAGCGCGCACTCAAAGGTTAGCTCATCGCTGAGCTCATTAGGCCTGATAATGTACCTTTTCTGGCTGGTCGCTTTATCTTTTAGTCTCTCATGCCATCTTTACGCTTCCAAGCCTCACTTTATGCAAGTCCAAACCTTGGGTTTTATCAATTTATTTGATATGCTCGAGTTTGCTTTAACTAATTAACACCATCTTATTTATTCAAGGGGCCACTGGGTAGCTTGACCCAAAAAGGAGTTTTATGCGTATTTTAGTCACTGGAGGAGCGGGTTTTATTGGGTCCCACGTAGCTGATTCTTTCATTATTGCAGGTCATGAGGTGGTAGTTGTAGATAACTTATCAACTGGCAAACGCGAGTTCGCCCACCCTGCGGCTCAGTTTATTCAGGCTGATATCACCGACAAAGCCCATATTCAGTCCATCATTCATGAAGTAAAACCGGAAATCATTGATCATCACGCCGCACATATTCAGGTTGGCAACTCGGTTAAAGATCCTCAGTTTGATGCTGAGAATAATATAGTTGGTTTGTTACATATGATGGAGGCTGCCAAAGAGGTGGGGGTGAAGAAAATCATCATGGCTTCTACCGGCGGTGCTATGTACGGCGATAAGCCATTACCTTTAGACGAAACGATGAAGGAAGAACCTGTATCTCCTTATGGGGTCTCCAAGAAATCAGGGGAGCTTTACCTCAATTATTATCACCAGCAGTATGGCATTCCCTACATTGCTCTTCGCTATGCAAATGTCTATGGCCCTCGTCAAAATCCACATGGTGAATCAGGAGTGGTGGCTATTTTCGCAGAGATGTTGATGCGGGGTAAACAACCAGTAGTTAATGGAGATGGTAGTCACACCAGAGATTATGTCTTTGTCACCGATGTGGCCAAAGCCAATCTGGCGGCTCTAAGTACAGTTTTTGTGGGCCCGATAAATATTGGAACTGGCCAGGAAACATCAACCCTCCAGGTTTACGAAAAAATAGCGGCCGCACTGGGCTCAAATCTGCCAGTTATTTATGCGCCCGAGCGACCAGGCGAACAAGTTGCTAGCGCTTTGTCATATCAAAAAGCTAAAGAAGTCTTGGGCTGGGAGCCAACAGTTTTCTTTGACCAAGGTGTGGCTCAAGTTGCCCAGTGGTATCAACAACAATCGGCCTAAGTATGGCTCAAACTCTGTCATCAGACATTTATGTGATAATTCCGGCTTACAATGAAGCCAACTATTTGCCCACCGTGTTGTCAAAAGTAGCTAATTACACCAGGCAAATAATTGTGGTCGACGATGGCTCAAGTGATGCTACTAATCAAGTTGCTAGTGCTGCCAAGTATGTTGTCACTCATAGATTAAACTTGGGCAAAGGAGCAGCTTTAAAAACAGGTTGCGAGTTGGCATTTAATCAGCTGAACGCCCGGGCGGTGATACTGATGGACGCTGATGATCAGCATAATCCTCAAGAACTTGAGTCCTTTCAGCTGGCACTGAACCAAAACTATGAGTTAGTCCTGGGGGTGAGAGATCTTGACGTAAAGATGCCCTGGTCCAAACGCCAAGGCAACGTTATGGCTTCACAGCTGGTCAAAGTTTTATTTGGAGCGTACATTCCTGATATCCCCTCAGGCTATAAAGCTTTGACTAAAAAAGCTTACCAACAGCTAGACTGGACTGCCACTGACTATGGGGTGGAGCTGGAGATTGCAGTAAAAACTGTCAAACATCAATTGAGATTTTGCACGGTGCCTATCCAAACCATCTATCATGATCTATCTAAAGGTATGACTGTTCTGGATACGATAGCTATGCTACAACAATTAGTACGTTTGAAGCTTAGTTTATGACCATTTTCCAAATTTTGGCAGCTATATTTGCCTTGAGCATGATGTATGTAGTCTCTATTCACGGCAAGAAAAAAACACTTTCCCCAACTGAAGTTGGCTTTTGGTTAAGTTTATGGACCCTATTTATCGTGATTGCCTTGTTTCCAAATCTGCTGATGGGAATTTCTCAAGCCTTGTTGTTCAATCGCGTCTTTGACTTATTAGTAGTGGCCGCGCTGATGATCTTGACTATTTTAGTTTTTGCCAGTTACTTCAGATCGCGGGAGTCTCACAAAAGAGTAGAAAGATTAGTTCGTCAGCTAGCTTTAGATGAAAAAAAGATGCCGAGAAAGTCGCTATCGTGAAAAACTCTTCTAGTTTTCATTTTTTTATTATTACCCCTTCTTACAATCAAGGGCACTTCATCCGGCAAACTATTGATAGTGTTCTTACTCAGTCAAATGTAGGCTTGAAGCTCTTTGTATTTGATGCCAGCTCAACTGATCAGACTGTCCCACACCTAAAAAGCTACCGCCATACAGTAGCATGGGTTAGTGAAGCAGATAAAGGTCAAACTGACGCTATTAATAAAGGCCTGACTGCTATTGGTCAGGAGATGGTAAAATCACGTTTAACCGCCGAGAATGTTGTCGTAGCCTACCTCAACTCCGATGATTACTACTTGCCCGAAGCACTGACTAAAGTAGCTGGCTCATTTTCCGCTCATCCTGAAGCGGGCTGGCTGGTGGGAGACTGTCAGATTGTGAATGAAGATAACAAGCGGATTCAGCCTTTTGTAAAATGGTACAAACAATTTTTGCGCAGCTTGGGTTGGTGGACAATGACCATCACCAATCCAATTCCCCAACCAGCAACTTTTATTCGCTGGTCAGCTGTCCAAAAAGTCGGTAGCTTTAACGAATCTTTGCGATATGTGATGGACTATGAATACTGGTGGCGACTGCGGAAAAAGGTAGGAATGCCAGTATATCTTGATCAAGAGTTGGCAGCTTTTCGCATTCATGGGCAGTCTAAAGGCAGTAGTCAATTTGACAAACAGTTTGCGGAGGAGCTGGAGGTAGCCAAAAAAAATATTACAAATCCCGTCTTGATTTTTTTACATCAGTTGCATACTCTGATCATTACAACTTTGTATACATACTTAAAATAATGACACAGTCTTTTTGGTCGACTCAGCGAGTTTTGGTTACCGGCGGACATGGCTTCGTCGGCTCCCACTTACTTTCTCAGCTGAAAGAATTAAAGCCACGCTCAGTCTCTGCTCCAAAATCGAGTGAGGTTGATTTTAGAGATCCAGCCCAATGTGCCCAAGCCCTGAAAAACATTGATCTAGTGATTCATCTGGCGGCGAATGTGGGTGGGATTGGCTATAACCAAAAGTTTCCCGGCGCGCTATTCTACGATAATCTGTTAATGGGCGTCCATTTGATTGAGGAGGCTCGCAAAGCGAGCGTCAAGAAGTTTGTCTCGGTGGGTACCATTTGTGCCTATCCCAAGTTCTCACCTATTCCATTTAAAGAAGACAACCTCTGGGATGGTTATCCAGAAGAGACCAACGCTCCTTACGGACTGGCCAAAAAAATGATGCTGGTTCAAGGTCAAGCATATCGCCAACAGTACGGCTTTAACTCAATCTATCTGCTACCAGTCAATATGTATGGCCCAGCCGACAACTTTAGTCCTGACTCATCTCATGTAGTACCAGCCTTAATCAAAAAGTTCCTCGATGCCAAGAAATCACACGATCCTGAAGTTGTAGTTTGGGGCACAGGCAAGCCAACCCGCGAGTTTCTCTATGTCAAGGATGCAGCCCAAGGTATATTGCTAGCTGCGGAGAAGTTTAATGGTGACCAACCAGTGAACCTGGGCTCAAGTTCTGAAATTAGCATCAAAGAGCTAGCAGAAACAATTCAAATAATAGTGGGTTACACTGGCAAGATTATTTGGGATGAGACAAAACCTGATGGCCAGCCCCGCCGCAAGCTTGATGTGTCCAGAGCTCAAACTGAGTTCGGTTTTTCTGCCACCACTGATTTTATTACTGGCCTGCACCAGACTGTTGAGTGGTATGAAACTAAAAACTAGGGCGAAGGTTAGTCTAGTGTTACCACTTTACAATGAAGTAGAGATGCTACCACTCCTGTTTATTGAGCTCCAAAAACAGCTCTCAATTTTGAAACGCACCTATGGAGTAGAGGTACTTTTTGTCGATGACGGCAGTGACGATGATACTTTTGCAAAGCTGAAGTCGTACAAAAAATTTGTGCCCCACAAATCAATCAGCTTCAGTCGCAATTTTGGACATCAAGCTGCTCTATTAGCAGGTCTACGAGAAGCTACGGGTGATGTAGTAATTACTATGGATGGTGACTTACAGCATCCTCCGGCATTTATTCATCAGTTGCTCAAAGCCTATGAAAAAGGGGTAGATATTGTTTTCACCAAAAGAGCGGAACAAAAATCATTGTCCTATTTCAAACGTACTTCCTCCGGCTGGTTCTACAAGGTGCTCAACTTATTTTCGAGCACCAAAATTCAAGAGGCCGGCTCTGACTTTCGATTAATGAGTAGGGAAGCGGTCGATACGCTTTTACTATTACCAGAAAAAAGAATATTTCTTCGGGGCATGGTAAGCTGGATAGGATTTAAAACAATTACTCTCACCTTTTCGGCTCAAAAGAGACACAAGGGAGAAAGCAAGTACAATCTGACCAAAATGGTGAGTCTGGCAGTGTTTGGCATCACCTCATTTTCTGCATTTCCACTGTATATTTCAGCTTTTGTTGGCTTTATATTCTCAATAGCAACAGTTTTGTACGGAGTGTATGTACTTTTTATCCGCTTTGTGATTGGGGGAGCGGTAGAAGGTTGGAGCTCAGTTATCTTTGTCTTACTAGGAATTGGTAGTATCCTTAGTTTTCTGATGGCGCTGCTCGGTATTTATTTGGCAGCCTTGTACGATGAGGTGAAACAAAGACCAATTTATATCATTAAGAAATAACTGATATTAGGAAAATATGACAAAACCTCCAGCTAAGATGTACTTCTATGAAAGATTTGCTAAAGAATTTGACTCAGTTGTCAACATGTATGACACCACTAAACGAATCAAGGTGGTTTATGAAGAGCTATTAACTCAAAATTTACACCAAAAAAAACTCCTAGATGCTGGCTGTGGCACGGGTTGGTTTAGCCAAGCTGCCGTGGAAAGAGGCGCAGTAGTGACATCAATGGATGTTGGTCCCAAGTTATTAAAACAAGTGGCTAAAAAATGTGAAAGTCAGCGAGTAATTGGCTCCATCATGGAAATGCCTTTCAAAACAGACACTTTTGATGTGGTAGTTTCAAGTGAGGTGATCGAGCACGTACCTAATCCCAATCAAGCCTTACGTGAATGCTTTAGGGTCTTAAAACCTGGCGGAAGCTTCGTCGTTACTACGCCCAATCGTTTTTGGTATTTTGCCTTGGCTATCGCCGAGAAAATGAAGTTGCGACCATACCAAGGTTTAGAGAACTGGTCAGGGTTTGATCAACTGCAGAAGGAGCTAGAAGAAATAGGTTTCACCGTTGAAGAAGCATATGGGATTCATCTGTTTCCATTTACTGTTTCTCTGACCCACCCCATACTAGATTTCTTTCATCAATTTAGAAAGCCACTGGGATCCTGCATGGTAAATATCGCCATAAAATGCAGAAAGCCAGCCCGTAAAGTCCAACGAAAATGAAGCATCTTCACCACCTTTCTTTGAGCTGGGTAGGATTCATAGTTGTCATTCTCTATCTTATTTATGCAGCTTTGACCTTAAAACCTGACACCTACCGCTACTTTTCCTTGATTGATGACGGTCAATCACTTCATAACTATTATGCGCTTAAAGACTGTGTTCTAGAAAGTGACTGCAGCGGCGCTCAGGCATTACTTATAGAAAAAGAGTTTGGCCGATTTCGACCTGGGTACTGGATAATCAACTCGTTGTTTTTTATGTTTGGTCAAGCAAACCCAGTGACTATCCATTTGCTTAGAATTCTGTTATTAGGTAGCGCATTGTGTTTACTTATCTGTGCCAGCGTCTTCACTGTCACTCGTTCATTTTTAGGAGCAGTGATTAGTAGCATCATCTTTTATGCCTCTATATCTTTTACCGAGAACATGGTTCGCATCGGCCCAGCCGAGCCTTATCAGTTGTTAATGGTAGCGGCGTTTTCATTGACATTCCTTCATTTCAAAAAAATTTCCAAAGTACTATCACCGCTGGTTACCACCGTATTGATGGTTTTATTATTACTATTAGCTTGCCTCGTTAAAGAAACTACAGTAGCCTTACTGCCGGTACTAGTTTTCTTCTTTATCTTTTATCGAACTCACTTGCCGTTAGGCACTTGGTTAAGTTTATTACTTCCGTTCGTCAGTATTATTTTAGGGAAAGTTATTTCTCAGCCCGATTCAAATGTGACTAACTATGGGAGTTTTTACTCCGTAAACCCCCAAAACATAGTCGCGACCTTAGTGGCATATTCTCAAATAGTAGTAAACACAGTTAAATGGTTTTTACCTTTATGCGCCGGATTTGCATCATTAGTACTCTTCAGGCAAACAGAAATTAAGCAACCTAAAGCATTGATATATTGGCTCCTACTCGGACTAAGTTTTTTTGCCATTTTATTGCCATGGCGTTTTGTACTTGATAGATATTTATTAATCGTCTTTTTTACCGTCGCGGTGCTGATTGGCTCAGTCTACGAGCTACTGTTACAAAAGTGCATTAGTGTTGCTATAAGAATTCTTTACACCACTCCTTACCGCAGATTTTCTTCACTTATTCCTATAGTTCTGAGTTTAGTCATGCTGGTTATCTGTAGTAATATTTTCGTACTCTCAATGGCACTGCAGTTAGGTAAATCAAAAAATTATGCTTCCTGGTACTCTGAATACCTGAGGTATGAACACACTTTGGTTAAAGCTCTGGCTGATGCTCCCGGTTTAGTACATTTGAACGGCCTAGACACACTTGATAACTGGGAAGTTCTGTATGAGCTACCGTTACATTTAGATTACTTCTACGGTCAGTCAGGGAAGCTGACACTTGCTCCTAAGAACTTGGATGGGGTGGACATACTACTACAAACAACCTCGCTCGCTCCTAATCCAGATGTCAGTGAAATGATTCTCACAAAAGGCCAGATCATTGATCAAAATCGGGTAGAAGTACCTCAACTCGACTTGATAGCTTTCAGGCAAGATTTGCGTTACAAGCCACTGCAGACACTACTGAATCCTCCTGTTGCTGACGAAAAAATTACTCATCAATGGCAGCTATATGAAGTACGTTCTAGATGATAAAGCAACCAATCTCAGCAGTTATTAATCGCCTGACTAGTCCACCGGGGCTACTAATTGGATGGAGCCTATTTTTGATGACTCCGCTCATTAGTTGGATAAGACTGCTAGTAATAAATAATCAAATCTTTTTCCCACCTCCAATCAGGGAGGTACTGCACCTAACAGTCTTGAGTTCTAAATACCTAATCTACTTCTACTGCGTTTCTTTAGTCTTATTTTGGGTGTATCGATTTGGCAATGCTTTCATTCCAGCGGCGCAAAAGAATGCACTGAAACTTGTCACGATAACTGGACTGATATTTTATCTCTTCAACCTGGTGCTATTAAAAATTGAGTCAGCGCATTATCCAAATTATCTTTACTCTGTGAGCGGTAGCTCTAGTGAACTGATCGCATTCCTAAACCAGATAACAGCTGTTACTTTGGGGATGATAGGCTTTATTTTTCTTCAAGGAGGGCGATTTTTGAGTGAGGTTAATCATGACTTCAATCGTCAAAGATTCGCGAGGGTCAGCTCTATCATCAAAGTGGGTATCACTGCCACTTTTATTTTTGCTTTTACACAGAGTTTTCATCCCATTAGTACGTTTCGTGTCGCTCAATTTGAGTCACAGCTGAGTTATGACCAGAAGTTCGGTAGTGATTTTGCGGTCATTGAAGCAGTGCGAGAATTCGTCCCCAGAGATGGATTCGTGATTCATCCACCGCAGTCAGGGGTTTGGCCATTTATTGGCAACCAACCCATGATTCGCTATTTTCTCTTTCCTCGAAAATTAATCGGTGCTCTCTTCTTACATAAGTCAACCTCCCTTAAAGAGTTTTCGCCAGCCTACTTTGCTCAGTTCAATGTCGGAAAAGCCAGCGGTGAGTGGCCCTTATTTGCCACAAATAGTGCTAGTATCAGTTTTGATGTTCAGACGTATATTCCTTATCAGCAACTAGAAAAAATTGGTCAAACCCAAGAGGTGACAATCTACAAGATATTTTGGTATGAATAAACTTACTTTTGCTATCACTTTTTTCCTGTCAGTAGTATTACTGTTGGCTAAAACGTACTTCTTTTTTTCTGAATCTGTTTATCTTTACTCACCTTTTAGTAGTCTGGAGTTGATAGTACTTGTAGTCTTACTGATTGTGACCATTGCTTCGTTCCTTAGAGCTGAGTTAGAAATAACACCGTTCGTTAGGAAGATTGATGTTCCATCCGCTTTTCAACGAGGGATAATGGCCCTACTGCTAGTAGGTGTGGGTTTAATTGTTCTGATCTCTTTTCTTCACACAAGGGTCAAAGCCGCCCTTGATTGGGACGCGGTGGCTTTGTATGACGCTCGAGCTCAGTTTTTACAGTCCGGTCTAAGGTTTTCCGAGATGAAATCTTTGACTACCTATGACACTAAAAACGGCTACTACTATTCACTGTATCCACCATTCACTTCATTACTTCACCTGGCTTGGTATGAAGCTGGTGTTCCCTTTACCATAAGTACCCTCTATTCAACTCTTTTTTTAATTTTTGCTGTGGGCATATTTTCTTTATTCGTTCCCAGACTTGGAGCAAGCTGGTCTTTATTAGCTCTTTTCGTACTTTTAGGTCAAAAACTACTCTTTACCACCTCGTTGGTAGCTTACACCAACTTGCCATTCACCTTGTACCTGTCACTGGGAGTTCTCCTTCTTCACAAGTACCTACATGAACCAAAACTACACTGGCTGCTACTTTCCATAGCCTTGATTGCAGGCTCTCAATGGATTCGGGCCTTAGAACCCACCTGGCTGGCCATACTGCTGCCCTTTGCCTTGATAACTTTAAAAAAGTTTGGAATCAAAGCTTCGATCACCCGCATCTTGGTTTTTATGCTGATTTGTATTATGCAGTATCTTTCATGGAGATATTTTACCGAGGTAATAAGCGACAAGGAAGGTATCTTTCGCAGCTCGTTGCTGTTTCTGCTTGAGCCAGTTGCTGGAGTATTTAGTGGCTCATTTTTGCTGATCATGAAAGCGTACATTAACATGTGGGGGAGTGGGTTGTTACTATATCTAGCAGCTATCGCCTCATCTCTCTTAGGTAAAGAACAAGAGGAGCAGGATGCTGATTACTTTCTGGGCGGAGTGATAGTCTTCAGCTTTTTAATGTACTTTAGCGGACTTTACTTTATCTCTTTTCAGTTTGACTGGTGGCCAGAAATGGGAGGCTCGCTACTGAGGTCCTCCACCTTTTTACTGCCAATCTCTATCTACCTCCTCGTAAAAACGGTAAAAGCTCTGTTCAGGAAATAGTTTGATCAACTTAACTCTTTTTAAAAATTAGACTTACTGAGCCGCCAAAGAGCCGAAGCACCGGTAATGAACCAATCTTACTCAACCAGATATCTAATCGAATGGCTGTAGAAATAGGTATAGCCGCCGGGATGACCACAAACTCACTTGTCAGCCACCTCAACTCTAGAAAAGGCTGACAGTTTTTTTTCAACCACCAAGGATTAATGGCTGATTCTTCAGGAGAATCGCCAGCTCTTTCCTTGAGAAAGGGAATGTTCTTAATTGCTGATACAACTGGATTTAGAGCGTTCGGTTCGTAAAAACGTGCCGTGGCTTTAGTTTTCAAAACTCGGTGCAATTCTGTCAGACATGAGTGGACATCAAGATGATGAAGTATATAAAAGCCGCAAACGAGATCAAATGATTTATCTTCAAAAGGTAGATCATAGGCGCTAGCCACCTTGAAGCTGATATTAGAAAAGTGCTGGCATTTTTCAGCAGCTACTTTTAAGATCTGGGGAGAAATATCAACTGCAGTGATTTTCGCGTTGGGAAACAGCTGTGCTAAATACTGGGTATACTCACCAGTTCCTGCTCCAACTTCAAGAATTGAAATTTTCTTTTTTTTGGGCAGATTCTTAAAAAGAAGTTGAAGTTTCTTGTGAATTTTATACTGAGTAAAAGGAGTATCGTATGTATAATTGAGGTCATAGTTTTGAGCCATCAAATCAAAATGGGTCATTTCTGATTTTTCTCTAGGAGTGAGGGATCTTTTACTGGCCATATCCCAAACTATACGATACTAATCACGATTAAGAAAGTGCTATAGACAACTATTTCGGCTCAGCCTATTATGAGACCATGATTGGCCGACATCTACCTTTTTTTTCGGCTCTATTGGTTTTTCTCTGTCTAGTCATTCGTAATCCATTTTCTACCCAGCATCAACTTTTAAACCTTGAGCCCTATCCCGATGGTCTCTTTTATGTGGGAACTGCCTTAAATGTCAGCCAGGGTAAAGGCTTAACTCTGACGCATCAAGATTCAGTTTTAAAACCCAAGATTCCGCCGGCTTACGCACTATTTTTGAGCTTTTTCTATAGTATTACTATCCATCCCGCTACATTTTACGTTGCTAACGGTATCCTGACAATCATAACGCTATTCTTTCTCTATCTGACACTCAGGAACACCACCACCTCACCGCTCATTCAAGCTGGTGGACTGATTCTTTATCTACTTCATGCCTACATTCCGTGGTTTGTCTCGTTACCGATGTCTGAGAATTTGGGACTAGCTTTAGTCTCAATCATTCTCTGGTGTTTTAGCAGTAAAGAATCACACCCCAACTTCATAATCGGGAAAAGTCTGATAGTTACGATCACAGCCGCCGCCCTAATTTTCACTAAGTATGTCTATATTCCCGTAGCTGTTCTATCAGTTCTGGTTTATTTCATCATAATCCACAAAGGAAAACACTACAGCGCTCTAAAGTTAATGATAGTCAGTGGCTCAGTAGCTGCAGTTTTGTTTATTGTTTTTCTTCAGTATGTAGACTTCAACCCATTCATCGCATTTTCTAGTGGCGCCAGAACTGGTGGTTCTGACTCAAATTATTTCGATCTGTCTTTATGGGGACTGCTCAAAAACAATATATCGTATCTCACTATGTTTATGGGTCAAAAGTCACTCGTCTTGTGGCAAACTCATGCAGTATCAACGCTGGGCATATCGATTCCCCTGAGTTTAATTTACGCAAAATTACTAACGACCAAGATTAATTACACAAGGGTTAGTATGTTTTTAACTATCGCTTTCGCCCCCTTGGTATTGCTGCAGTTCTTTTATGTCATTGATGGTCGCTACCTGGTGACGGCGATACTCTCACTTGTTGTTTGCCTCTGTTTTATTCTTGAGTCTATCCGCTCAAAAATCAGGCCCAGATTCTTATTATTTTTAATTTTTATAATCGTTGGTTTTCAGGCAATATCTCAACTTACTTTTTATCGTCAAATACTTAGCTCCAATATCCTTAACAGATCCAAAGCCTGGCAGTATGAAGCCACTATTGAAGTTGATGCCTTACTCCAAAAAAAGAAAAATAGTTACTTAATTTCCACCCTGCCACCATACTTATTTGAGTTTTACGGTTCGGCTCAAAGAGGGTACTCAATTCTTCCTGTTTCATCTCATCAAGAGTTTTTAGATAAAAATCAGTTTGTCTGGGGTGATACCATTAATTACTCTAATCTACCTGATCATTTCCGCCAATTAATCTTAGAAGGAAAAGAAGTGTACATTACCAATGCCTATCTTTCTCACAGCCGTGAGGTGGAAAAAGACTACGAGTCACTTAAAAATCAGTTTTGGTTCGATCCGGTCTCGAGCGGCTGTTTGGACACCTGTGCTGTTTATCGTCTAAAACTTCTATGAAACAAAAAGTGAATCAACTATTGAGTAAGGTGCGAGAATCTAAGGGCCTACAACAAACTGTCATCAGTCTGATCGGAAATTTCTTTGCTACTGGGGTTTCAGCTATTACTATAATTTTGATCTCCAGGGTTCTGGGTCCGACCCAGTTTGGAGTCTTCACCGTAGCTATGGCAGTAGCAGTAATTCTGTCGAGGGTAGCAGATGCAGGGTTGAACGCCACCTTATTGAAGTTTGCCTCAGACACATCCAACCATCAAAAAAATAATGCTTTGTTCTCATACACTATAAAATTAAAGTTGTGGCTGACTCTAATTCTAGCGGCAATGGGTATGTTCTCAGGTTCCCTATTGTCTAGAGTGTTGCATTTTGACCAGCCTCATTTAATTTCTTTAGCTTTTTACTTGGTCGGCTTCACTGTTTGGTACGAACAGCTAGTCACCATGCTCCAAGCTTCCCAACGATTCAGTCAGGCTGTAGCGGCAAACTTATCACAATCACTAGCAAAATTAATCGGAATTAGTATACTTTTTTTGATCGGTCTAAAGTCATCAGTCTTCGCCTTTGGCTGGTACATGATTGCGCCAGTCATCCCCGTGCTTCTTTTCAGGTATTTTGTATCTCCTCAGCTGAAAATAAAGCTGAATCAAGATTTTTCACTGCACCGACAATCTGTTTTGAAAATGGCTAAGCACTCATCCGTGGCATTCATAGCCGCGGGTTTGATAGAAAACGTGGACGTATTGATTGTTCAAAGATACTTAACTACGTATGAAACAGGTTTGCTGGGAGGTGTTTCTAGAATTTCGCTGATGTTGCTTATGATCGCCTATTCGTTGGGCAACGTGCTCTATCCTCGAGTGGCTCAATATAAAGATCAAGTGAATATGGCTAGATATCTAAAAAAAGCCGTGTTCATGTCAGTTTTGGCTCTGGCCGGATTTTTGCTATTTATTCCCCTCAGTGAGTTATCAATTATCTTGACTATTGGACCTGAATATTTAGCAGGTACACCTATCTTGCTCATTCTAGTTGCCTCATCTTTTATAACCTTAGCCACAATTCCTTTTTTAGCACTTTTTTATGTTTTTGAAAAAGACTGGTATTTTTCGGTCAGTGGTATTGGCCAATTATTGATTGTGGTGGTGGGAAATTATCTATTAGTTCCGACTATGGGCTTATACGGGGCTGCGTGGACTCGATTTATTTCTAGAGTTTTCTTTTTTACTTTTACCATTGGTCTAGCTATATACATTTATCGTCAAAAGTATCTACGAGCACCGACTACGTCAACTGAGACTTAAAATAGCTCACACTTTTTAGCAATCCCTCTGCCAAACTGATGGTGGGTTCCCAAGCAAGAAGTTTTCGGGCTTTGGAAATGTCAGGTTGTCGACGAGTCGGATCATCAACCGGTAATGGTAAATACTCGATAGTCGACTGACTACGAGTAACTTGCTTTACTAACTCTGCAGTTTGAGCCACGGTAAACTCTGCAGTGTTTCCAATGTTTACCGTCTCACCGGCTAAGTTTTCGTATGCGGCCAAGCGTAAGATACCTTCCACCAGATCGTCAATATAGCAATATGAACGGGTTTGAGAGCCATCACCATATACAGTAAGGGGCACTCCCTGCAAAGCCGCAGTCACAAACTGAGGAATTACCCGACCATCTTTCGGATTCATCCTTGGCCCATACGTATTGAAGATTCTCACTATCCGACTGTCTAACCCGAAATCTCGGAAGTGCACACCGCAAATTGTTTCTCCCAGCCGTTTTGCTTCATCGTAGCAAGAACGAACACCATTAGGATTGACGTTGCCCCAATAACTTTCTGTTTGTGGATGCTCTAGAGGATCGCCATAGGCTTCAGAAGTACCAGCGAAAACAAAGACAGCTTTGGGATTGGTGGTCACTAAATACTGCTGCAAGCAATGAGTACCCAGGGAGTTAACTAGATATGTTTCCACTGGGTAGCGCTGATACCAAACTGGACTAGCCGGCGAGGCAAAATGAAATACGAAGTCGAACTGAACATTGGATGGTAAGTAGCTCTCCGGAACTTCGATAACGCTGGCATTTCTAAAATGAAAATTATGATTGCTTTGGAGATGAGCTAGATTAGCTAGAGAGCCGGTTAAAAGGTTGTCAACCCCGTAAACTGTCGCGTTTTTTGCCAACAAAACCTCAGCTAAATGAGAGCCAATAAATCCGGCGGCACCCGTGATTAAAATGTTTTTAGACTTAAAATTATGCATGGTAAATAGTATATAGTATTAAGACCGCCGATCTTGTTATGAAAAACTCTAAGCTGTGGCTCATTTTACTTTTATTTACAGCCCTGCTGCTCAGGGTACCGTTATTGAATGGCTCGTTTTGGCTAGATGAGGCAGCTCAAGCTTTAGAAAGCGCTCGACCTCTGAGTCAACAGTTTGAGATTATTCCTGACTTTCAGCCGCCGTTACTCCATCTGCTTATTCATTTGGCGTTGTATGTATCCTCGGCTGAGTGGTGGCTCAGAACCGTTGGCGCGCTGATTCCGGGCTTAATCACCGTCTGGGCTACCTACAGAATCGGTCAAAAATTGGCCAACGCGCAGGTGGGACTCATGGCTGGGTTGTTACTAGCCACCAGCTCCTTTCACATCTTCTTTTCGCAGGAGCTAAGACAGTATGCACTGCCAGCCATGTGGGGCGCCTTAAGCTGGCTGGTCCTACTTCACTCCAAAGAGTTAACAACTACCAAGGCTTCAGGGCTAAACTGGTCACTTTTTACTTTGCTAACTTCGCTTGGCTTATACACTTCATTTTTATATCCATTTCTGTGTTTGGCACAACTACTCTGGGCACATATGGATAAAAAAACTTCTCTCAAAGGCTGTCTGATAGCGATGCTGGTAGCTGGCATTAGTTTTCTACCCTGGATGCCCACCTTTTTCCTGCAACTTGAGGCAGGGGGAGAGGTGCGGCGGGAGTTACCGGGTTGGTCAGAAGTGGTGAGTATTCCTCAGCTCAAATCTTTACCCTTAGTCGCCGGTAAATTTATTTTTGGCGTGATGAATCTTGAGTTCAACGCGACGTACAGTTTGTTAGGCGTGCTGATTTTAGTTGCCACGGCTGTCACTGTGAGAGGACTAGACTTAAAAAATAAACTACCGCTCAATACAATTAAGCTGCTCAGTATCTGGCTCATACTGCCGTTACTTACTGCCTGGGTAGTATCATTTTGGATACCGATTTTGCAACCTAAGCGGGTTTTATTCTTGCTGCCCGCATTTTATTTAGGAGTGGGCGCGTTAGTCAGCATGAGTAAAAAGGTCTGGTTCAAATACTCTTCGTTTGGAGTCTTGCTATTTATCAATCTCGTCTCAACGGTCAGTTACTACACCCAACCTGGCCTGCAACGCGAAAATTGGCGTGCTGCCTATCAAGAAATAGTAACAAAATACCCGCCCCAACAAACGATTGCAGTTTTTGCTTTTCCTGAGCCTTTTGCGCCGTGGCGGTGGTACGATTCGGTAGGGTATCCCACTCTGAGTACCAAAACACTCCATATCTCTCAAGTTGAGAATCTGACTCAGACGCTTACACCTATTAACAAGTATCAGTTTGTGGTGGTATTTGAGTACCTAACAGATTTAACAGATCCGGATAACCTACTGCTTAAAGAAATTGAAGCATATAAATACACTACAGTTGAAGTTTTAGAGTATCCTAATCTGGGATTTGTGAGAATCTATAGAAAAAATATCACCACAGCAAGCACACTATGAACGTGGGTATCGACGTCACATCTCTTCTTTATAGCCGCGGTGTTTCCCGCTACACTGCTAATCTAGTACGGGCACTACTGTCTCAACCCAGTCTTGAGTTGTCCTTATATGGTACGACGCTACGACAAAAAAACTTGCTAAAAAAATTAGTGACCGAGATTGCGCCACTCAATCGCTTCACTCAGCTTGAGATTCACCAAATCCCGACTCAGCTACAAGATATCTTGTGGAATACTCTTGGTCTCCATCCAGTCGCAGCTCAGCTACCTGGAATCGAGGTATTTCATAGCTGGGACTGGATACAGCCCCCAGATCGAAATGTACCAATTGTTTCCACCATTCATGACTTAGCCATTCTGAGATACCCGGATACTGCTCATCCTCAGATTGTTTCAATGCACCAGAAAGCATGGAAGCGTCTCCGTCAAACTAAAGCTGAAATTATTGCTGTCAGTCGCAGTACCAAAAAAGATATAGTTGAGCTGCTCGACATCCCAGCTGAACGCGTTCATGTGATCTATGAAGCATTGCCAGTAGAAATGAAGCAAGTCTCAGAAGCACTGACCGATGAAAAATATAAGTTTATCCAAACGAAGCTAAAGTTAACACAGCCCTACATTTTGTTTGTGGGTACCAGGGAGCCACGCAAAAATGTAGCTCGTTTAATTCAGGCTTGGGCGCCACTGGCCAACGAGCTCCAACTCATTATTGCTGGTGAGCAAGGCTGGGATGAGACTTCTTCCCCTGCATTACGAAAATCATTAACTAATCCTAAACTTCGATTTCTAGGCAGAGTGAGTGATGTAGAGCTGGCGGTACTTTATGGAGAAGCCACGCTCTTTGCCTACCCTTGCCTCTATGAAGGTTTTGGCCTACCGATATTGGAAGCTTTTTATCATGGTGCTCCTGTTCTAACTAGCAATGTCTCGGCCATGGTGGAAGTAGCCGGCAATGCGGCGGAGTTGGTTGATCCCTTTGCCATTGATAGCATTAATCAGGGTATTATCAACATTCTTAACGAGAACATGACGCAGCAACAGAGACGGATGCAACAAATGATCATTAGACTGCAGATGTTTGACTGGAATCGAGTCGTTAAGTCGACACTGGCTGTCTATCAACAAGCTATCAACCGGAGTAAAGAGTAACTGCACTATGCCGCCAATCTTAATTGCCATTGATGGAAATGAAGCTAATGTCAGCAATAGAGTCGGTAGCAATACCTACGCTTTTGAGTTACTTAACGGCTTAGAAAGAATATCAGTTAAGAATGAGCAGCTTGCTGTCACTGTTTTGTTGAGCTCTCCACCACTTAGTGATCTCCCAGTTGTTCGTACCGGCTGGAGGTATCAAGTCCTCGGGCCTAAACCACTTTGGACCCAGTTTGCTTTGCCTTGGCATTTATTTTTGCACCATTACGATGTGCTGTACTCTCCCGGCCATTATGCGCCCCGACTTTCTTCAGTGCCCTATGTCTCTTCAGTCATGGACTTAGCTTTCTTGGAGTATCCGGATCAGTTTAAACCCAAAGACTTGGTGCAACTAAAGAACTGGACCCGATACAGCGTTTTAGGAGCTCGAAAAGTCATCGCTATTAGCCAAAAAACTAAAGCTGATGTGATCAAGTACTATGGTCGAAAAGCGTCTGACGTCACTATTGCTTATCCGGCTATTAGCCCAGTCGCTGGCTCGCTGACAGCTACAGATTTTCAACGATTTTTGAAAATCAGCCAGATCACTCAGCCTTACATTTTGTATGTAGGCACCCTTCAACCGCGCAAAAACCTGATCCGCTTGATTGAAGCTTTTGAGCAGCTACAACAGCGTCAAGCCAGCTTAAAAAAGAAAAATAGAAAGCAAGATTCATCACCATTACAGCTAGTTCTAGCCGGAAAAGTCGGTTGGTTAGCCGAGCCATTACTGGCTCGAATCGAAGCTTCGCCGTTTGTGGCTCAGATCAAACTTATCGGTTATGTGGATGAACTGACCAAAAAAGCCCTGTATCAAAACACGCACTGCGCCGTCCTAGTAGGTTTGTCTGAAGGCTTTGGCATTCCACCACTAGAAGCTCTGGCCTGGGGTGCTATTCCCGTTGTCTCAAATACTACTAGCTTACCGGAAGTAGTAGGGAAGGCCGGAATCCTGGTTGATCCGCTTGCTGTTGACGCCATCGCCCAAGGAATGGAAGTTGCTCTCCTCCTGAGCGCCAAGGAGAGAGCGTATTATCGAAAAGAAGCCCGGCTGCAACTCAAAAAGTTTGACTGGGATAAGTCGGCTCAAACAGTTCTGGATGTGTTGTTGACGCTCTCCAAATCATGACTGATACCAGTGCCGAAAACATGACAGTCATCGCCCTTGATCCTGGCTATGATCGGTTAGGCTGGGCAATCGGCCAACTCAATAACCGTCAGTTGCAGATTAGTAGTTTTGGGATCATCCAAACCCAGAAATCCGAGGATATATTTGACCGCTATCAACAGCTGGATACAGAGTTGACACAGCTGCTGCTGCTGCATCATCCACATCAGGCCGCAATTGAAACTCTGTTTTTCTCTAATAATCAAACCACTGCCATGAGAGTATCAGAAGTCCGAGGTCTACTTATCAGCACCCTACTCAGACATCAAGTCAAGTGTTTTGAGTACAATCCATCACATGTTAAGCTAACAGTCACCGGTTACGGTAGGGCTGATAAGAAAGCAGTGGAGAAGATGGTCAGACTGCAGCTCAAATTACCAGACAATAAACTAGTAGACGACACACTTGACGCTCTAGCCATTTTACTAACCCATTCACTTCGATCATACTAACCGTGTATAGTAAAGGACGAAGGAAAACCAAATGATTGCTTATTTAGTTGGCCAACCACGCGTTCAAGGAAACTCATTAATCATGCTAGTCCACGGCGTGGGCTACGGGGTAGCCGTCGGAGCTCGGACAATTGAAAAACTTATCTCTTTAGCCGAAGTAGAACTGTGGATCTACACCCATGTTCGAGAAGAAACGCTGGATTTATATGGTTTTTTAAACCCAGAAGATAAGGAGTTATTCAAGATATTACTGAGTGTCTCTGGCGTTGGTCCTCGGACAGCCTTGAGCATTATGGATTATGGAGCACAACCCATTATTGAAGCGGTTCAGACGGCAAATGTGGCAGCCTTCAGCGCAGTGCCGCGAGTGGGAAAGAAACTAGCTCAAAAAATTATTATTGAACTCAAGTCAAAACTAGGTAGTATTGAAGAGTTACACTTAGGTCCCAAGAATCAAATTGAAGCCGATGTAGCTGAAGCCTTGCAGTCATTGGGCTTCAATGACCGTGATATCCATCAAGCACTACAAAAAATGGAGCTGATGACCGGCCACTCCTCAGGTGAGCTGATTAAGCAAGCCATTAAAATAATTGGACATCGCGCCTAGCAACCACTCATGACTGAGACTAACGCCTCACTACTGCCCCTGACTTCCGAAGATGACGTGCTCATGACCTCACTTAGAGCCAAAAACTGGCAGGACTTTTTAGGCCAAGATCACATCAAAGAATCACTTCAGATTGCCATTGAAGCCGCTAAACAACGTAAAGAACCCATGGACCACACCTTACTTTATGGTCCGCCAGGTCTGGGAAAAACTACCCTAGCGCATCTTATTGGGAAAGAGATGGGAGCGAACGTCAAGATTACCTCAGGCACTGCCCTAGCAAAAGCCGGCGATTTAGCCGCAATTCTTACAAATTTAGAACCAGGTGATATTTTATTTATTGATGAAATTCACCGGCTGAATAAAGTGGTGGAAGAAACTTTGTATCCGGCGATGGAAGACTATGCGCTGGACATTGTCTTAGGCAAAGGTCCATCAGCACGAACAGTTCGTCTAGACTTACCACATTTCACGCTAGTTGGAGCAACCACCAGATTTGGAGCGCTGGCGGCTCCATTTAGAGATCGGTTTGGCTTAATTCATCGCTTGCAACACTACTCCCCATTTCAACTGCAATCCATTTTGCAGCGGGCGGGGAGGAAGTTGACGCTCGAGCTAGATGACCAAAGTGCTTTGGCCATAGCCACCCGCTCTCGAGGAACTCCTCGCGTCGCCTTGCAGCTTCTAAAACGGGTTCGTGATTTTTCTCAAGTTAAGTATGAAGGTCGAATAGAAGCGATTTTAGTCGAGGAAGCATTAATGCGTTTGGAGGTTGATTCATTGGGTCTGACCGAACATGATCGCCGTTTTTTGGAGACAATCATTACTAAGTATCAGGGTGGCCCGGTTGGCTTAAGTACGATTGCGGCAACCTTAAGTGAAGATTCAGGTACGATTGAGGAAGTTTTGGAGCCCTTTTTGATGCAAGTTGGCTTTCTCCAAAAAACACCTAAAGGACGGGTGATTACCAAAGCTGCCTTTATGCACCTCAACCTTAGCTATCCTGCTGAATGAAGTTATTCTCAGGGTGACCTAAAATATTCTTATGATTTCAAAAGTTAGTTGGACCACACCTTTGCCTAAACTGTTGAGATCGATTACTCACCAGGTAATCAGCGGTTTGAGTTATCACAACTTCATTTGAGCGATAAAACATGATTTTCACTCACTTAGTCT
>Ga0163154_10002756_pt1 | contig 25216 bp, 18 predicted proteins | sample OliLakLV19MP9P1_FD_148649 | JGI IMG/M metagenome (GOLD analysis project Ga0163154, IMG submission 148649) | Freshwater microbial mat bacterial communities from Lake Vanda, McMurdo Dry Valleys, Antarctica - Oligotrophic Lake LV.19.MP9.P1 | ecosystem: Environmental > Aquatic > Freshwater > Lake >... | reverse complement strand
ACGCCACCCCAACACGACCTCCACTCGCGACTTTAGCCTGTGTCAACCCAGATTGCAAGCACTATATGCAAGCGGGGTTGGACAATTTGCTCATCCGCAAGACCTATGGACAAGATGCAATCCGCTAGCCCACCGTGCAAGGAGAATCAGAATCGCCGATTTCATCTGATGTTTCCGGCAAAATTTATCAGGTCGCGCCGAACACATTCAACATTGAAACCATCGCGTTCGATTTTGCCTCGTCCGGCTGCACAGTCAAAATAAAGACCGTGAGCGCCGAACATATCATCCCGTGTGGCTATGAAAACTGGGAGCGTGGTCAAACCAGCCTGTTTATTGATGAAACGAACATCTTCTCTACGCTTGTCGCCAGTAGCGGCGCATGGACAGCCGACAATACCTTTACGATGGTCGTCCGACTGTATGAAACGCCGTTTTTCCACACACTGGTCTACCGTTTCACGGAATCTGACTTGATGATTGAAACCCGCGTAAATGTCTCGTTTATGCCTGTGAAAACGCTGACGCTAACGGCATATCGGGCTATAATCAAGCGCATTGGGTCGGGATAGCGAGATAAGGTGATACGGATGAGCCGTCAGGATGTTTTAGCAACCGTAAAGGCGAAACAAGAAGTATCTGTGTTGGTGATTGGCGGGGGCGTGAACGGAATCGGGACGTTCCGCGACCTCGCCCATCAGGGCATCAATGTGCTGCTGGTCGAAAAAGGCGATTTTTCCGGTGGGGCGAGCGCAGGGTCATCTCACATGCTGCATGGCGGCATCCGCTACCTTGAAAATGGCGAGTTCCGGCTGGTGAGCGAAGCCCTGACCGAGCGAAACCTGATGCTCCGCAACGCCCCACATTACGCCAAGCCACTCCCGACCACCATCCCGATTTTTAGCTGGTTTTCGGGATTCCTCAATGCCCCACTAAAATTTTTGCGCCTACTGGAAAAACCCTCTGAGCGCGGCGCGGCGGTCATCAAAATCGGGCTGATTTTTTATGACTGGTTCGCCCGCAAACACCGCGTGATGCCCACCCACAGTCTTATAGGTCGCGAGGCCGCATTGAAAGCCTATCCGGGCATCAATCCTGACATCAAATGCGTGGCGCGATATTATGATGCGTGGATGCCCTATCCCGAACGCATCTGCTTAGAATTGGTACAAGATGGCGTAGCCGCGACTCCCAACGCCCACGCCCTAAATTATGTCTCGGCAACAGGGACGCAAAACGGCGCGGTGACTCTACGCGATGAATTGACCGGCGAATCGTTCGCGGTCAAACCCAAAGTCGTCATTAACGCGGCGGGGCCGTGGATTGACTTTGCGATGAGCGCACTCGGCAAATCCACCGGCTTCATCGGCGGGACGAAAGGCTCTCACCTGATTTTAGACCACCCTGAACTATTCAGGGCGTGTAACGGCGGCGAATTTTTCTTTGAGAATCACGACGGGCGCATCGTCCTCCTCCTCCCCTACCTCGATGATAAGGTGATGGTCGGGACGACGGACATCCGAATCGAAAATCCAGAGGAGGCCGTCTGCACCGATGACGAAATTGACTATATGCTCTCGCTGGTGTCGCGGGTGTTCCCCGGATTCAAGGTTGGGCGTGAGCATATCGTGTTCACGTTTAGCGGGGTGCGTCCCTTGCCCGCGAGTGAGAAGGGCTATACCGGCAATGTCAGCCGCGACCACAGCATCGCAATCACCGAGGCGGGCGAAGGCGGCCTACCCTTCCCTGTCTTATCGCTGGTCGGTGGAAAATGGACGACCTTCCGGGCGTTCAGCGCACAAAGCGCGGATGAGGCGCTAAAACGCTTGGGCGCGACTCGCAAAACCAGCACCGAGCAAATGGCGTTAGGCGGCGGCAAAAATTACCCATCGGACACTGGGGCATGGGTCAACGCTCTGGCGAAAGAAACCGGCTTGCCCGAATCGCGGGTGCAAACCCTGTTTGAGCGCTATGGCACGCAGGCATCGGATATTGCCGGATTCATGGCGGATGGGGACGACGCGCCGCTAACGCATAATCTGAACTATACGCGCCGCGAGTTGGCCTATCTGGCCGCCACAGAAGATGTCGTGCGATTGGACGACATCTTGCTACGGCGCACGCTGATGGCGTGGTTTGGCGGCGTGACGCTGGATTTGGTAGAGGAAGTGGCCGGAATCGTCGGCGGGGTTTTGGGCTGGGATGCGGCGCGACGCGAGGCCGAAATCAACCGTGCCTGCGAATTGCTCAATCGCAAGCACGGACTCAATCTCAAGTGATGAGTGTGTGAAATGACTGCGACTGTAGGGACGCCCAGAAGGGCGTCCGCCACCTGCTCCGAAAGCGGACGGCAATAATGCCATCCCTACATCACTGCTTTTAATCTTGTTTGCTGAGTTCCACGCCGGGGCGGATTTCGCGCTCATAAATAAAAGTGCGGTGACGGATTTGCATCCCGGCGCGTTCGTATAGGCGCACTGCTCCAGTGATGCTGCTGCCGTCCACGCCGAGGTTGACGGCGCGATGTCCACGAGCGTAGAGTTCTGCGAAACTCTTTTTGAGCAACGTCAGGCCGAGTCCGCGCTTGCGGTAGTTCGGCAGCACGGCCAAAGACGCGACATAGCCGCAGTCGGGGTATTCGTCATCTTTCATGCTGTTGAAAGCCAACCCTGCTGGTTCGTCGCCGTCCATCGCCAGAATCCACAATTCAGGGTCAAAATCATCCCCGTCAATATCTTGCTGAGTACGTTCAATCGAGGCTGCTAACGGCTCATCAACCGCGCCGCGATGGTCGGCAAAACCGGCTTTGCGGGCGCGGGCGAACAACTCAACCTCTGGGCGTTGGGCATAGGTGACGAAATGCAAGCCGTCCGGCAGCGCGGGGACTGCCGGCGATTCGGCAAGTTCAATCCACATCGTATAACTGGCGCGTTGGGTGATAAATCCATTGTTGGTGAGGAGATCAGCAATATCGGGGACTCGCTCTGAAGCGGCAACTTCCAACACAATACGCGCTTCTGGCGGGACGAGGGTCTTGCTGAGTTCAGAGCGCTCAAGCATCCAGTTTAAGAGTGCGGTCCCGACGCCGCGCCCGCGAAACTCAGGCCGCGTCCAACCCCATGCCCATGGACGGACGGGGAGTGAGCGCGTGGCAAATATGAATGCGAAACCGATGGGTTGGCCGGTCAGTGAGTCCAATGCGACACGGATGTCACGGGCGGGGTCAAAGCGCGGCATGTTGTACATATATTCGACCTCGGAACGGTCAAAGTTACTCGCGCCGATGTTTTCTGTGTCGCATCCGCGCACCAATTCAACCAATGTATCCATATCATCGGGGGTGGCGGGCTTGAGCGTGAATAGGTCTGTCATGATTGTGTTCATTGTGGGTTAGCCTTGATTGGTGAGTTCCATACCGTCGCGGACGATCAATTCGTAGTTATGGCGGCGCTCTTTAATGTACATCCCGACGCTCTCATACAAGCGCACCGCACCTGTTAAACTGCTGCCATCTACGCCGAGATTAACACCTTTTTTGCCGAGATCGTAGTAGATGTTGAAGGTGTGGTTGAGCATGGCGGCGGCGAGTCCCTGTTTGCGGAATGGGCGCAACGTCCCCAGTTCAGCGACATAGGCGTTATCTGGGCTATCCCCGGCCTCGGTAGTGGTGATGCAGAAACCGGCCACTTCTCCGTGCTGATAGGCGACCCACATATACTTAGGATCGAGGTTGGAATCATTGGCAAGCCAGTGTTCCCAATGCTTGAGTTGCTCCTCAAACGAGCGTTCAATATAGCCGCGATGGTCGCGGAACGCCTCTGAGAAAGCACGCACCACGGTTTCCAGTGAGACGCCTTCCGCCATTGACCGGAACTTGACGCCTTCCGGCCAGACCGGAGCAGTCGGACGTTGGCCGGGGGTGAAATCAATCTGCATGGTATACCCGTGGCGGTTGGAGGTGAATCCGTGGTCGCCCAAAAGTTGTTTACCAGACTCGTCATGCGAGACTGCCCAGCCCAATAGCGTCACTTTTGCATCAGACGGCACGCGATCAATATTCTGCTTGGCGCGGGCGATTTCCCAGTTGATGAACGCCGTGCCGATTCCCTTGCCGCGCCATTCTGGGCGGACGAAGCCCCAGACATACGGGCGGACTTGCACAACGTTATCGTAGACGACGGCAATGCCGACGCACGTCCCATCGGGCGCAAAGGCAAGCCGAATCGAGTCTTCAATCACGAAATCCGGCTCGGTGAATTCTTCCATCGCTTCCGCTTCATCATAGGTGGTCGCGCCGCGCACATAGATATCATGCGCTTGACCGATGGTGGTCAGATGTTGCAGGTCAGCGGGTAATGAGGCCGGGCGGATGGTGATGTCGCCACTCTGTGTCAAATTGGGGTGCTGGTCAATCATAATGGATTAGCCTTGGTTGGTGAGTTCGATACCGTCGCGGTCAGTGCGTTCATAGTGGTCATAACGCTTATGGATGTGCATCCCGGCATTTTCGTAGAGGCGCACTGCCCCGGTCAGGCTACTGCCATCAACGCCGAGGTTGACGCCGGATTTGCCGAGGTCGTAAAACACGTTAAAAGCGTGATGCAATAGCGCCATGGCGAGGCCGCGTTTACGGAAGTCGCGCATCGTCCCCAACACCATCACGTAAGCGACATCCTCACGTTCGTGGCCTTCTGCTTGTGAGATGTTGACGGCGGCCAGTTCTCCGTCAATGAAAACCGCCCACCAATGTTCAGGATTGAAGCGCCGGTCACGGGCGGTCATGTGTGTCCAACGCTCCATGATGTCTTCCCATTTGCGCTCCATCCAGCCGCGATGGTCGCGGAATGACTCATACCAACCGCGCACGAACGTCTCTAGGTCGCCGTGTTCTTTCAGCGTGACCAATTTCGCCCCTTCCGGCCAAACCGGGGTTGGCGGGCGCTGACCGGGCGTAAAGTCGATTTGCATGGAATAGCCGCAGCGGTCTGTCGTGAATCCGTGGTCGCGGAGCAATTGTGCGCCAGAGTCATTGGTTGATTCGACCCCGTTTAGGATGGTGAATTTTGCTTCCGGCGGGATGCGGTCAAGATTGACGCGGGCGCGGTCAATCTGCCAGCCCAACAACGCCGTACCGAGGCCGAGGCCGCGATACTCTGGGTGAACGAAACCATCTAAGTTGGGTCGGACGTGGATCAACAGGTCATAGACGATGCCGAACCCAACGCACAACCCATCAGGCGTGAACGCGAGACGGACTGAGTTCTGTATGTCAAAACCGGGCGAGGTCAATTCATCGCGGACTTCATCTTCGGTGGTGGTCGTTTGGCCGTTTTCGAGGATGTCGCTCACTTGAGTAATGCTGGTCAGGTGCGCGACATCATCAAGTGTAGCGGGGCGGATGGTGATGTCACCGACCAGCCATATATTCGGGAGGCTATCCATCAGGTCGTTTCCTTGTCGAGATTTTGTAGGGGCAGAGTTGGTTGTAATTAACATAGTATAGGCATTCCCCATTCGTGTTCGTAAACACTGTAAAGGGAGGTGATGAGACCTGTCAACGGGTCATAATGGGTCAAAGTGAAATACCCCCAACCGGTGGGGGTATGGGACAGCGTGATGTAGCGACGCCTGTTGGGAAAACGGACGGCAATAATACCGTCCCTACACATCCCGACATGACAGGGCAAACGCACCAAATCTCAAATTTCGGCGGACGCCCCGTTGGGCGTCCCTACGAATGACGATTAGGGTAGGGACGCGCAACGGCGCGTCCGTCGCCATCTACCATTTTCTTCCCGCATCTAAATTTTGATGCGTTTGCCCTATCCCGACATGACTAGTCTCACGGTGAGGCAAGCAGGTTTGCGCTATACTCTGAGAGTACACTTTTTGCTTTTAAGCCCCTTCATAGGAGACTAACCCTTGTCTATCCCTACCCTGCCCGGCATTACAGAGAAAAGCATAAAGTCGGCGCGCATCACCACCCGCGTGCTGTTCAGCGGCGCTGACGAAGGCATACCCGTTCTGTTCATCCACGGCAACGCTTCATCTGCGACCTTCTGGGAGGAGACGATGCTGGCGCTCCCCGCCGGATTCCGGGGCATCGCGCCGGACTTACGCGGCTATGGTGACGCAGACCGCGACAAGAAAATCGACGCCACGCACGGCATGGGCAATTTTTCCGACGACCTGTTCGCGCTACTCGATGAATTGGGCGTTGAGAAAGCGCACATCGTCGGCCATTCGCTAGGCGGCGCGGTATGTTGGCGGATGATGACCGATGCGCCCTCCCGCCTGTTGAGCGTAACACTGGCCGCCCCCGGCTCCCCATACGGATTCGGCGGCACGAAAAGCGAAACCGGCGAGTTATGCGCCACCGACGGCGCGGGCAGCGGCGGCGGCTCAGTCAACCCAGCCTTCCCGCAAGCGATGGCAGCCGATGATCGGTCAGATGCGGCAGGTGGCCCGCGCAATATCATGACGACTTACTATTGGAAAGCGCCGTATAAGTCGCCGCGTGAGGAAGAGTTGCTTTCGTCGCTCAATTCTGAGCATGTCGGCGGGCAAGAATATCCCGGCGATTTCGAGGTCTCGGAAAATTGGCCGGGGACAAAACCGGGCGTCTGGGGGCCAGTCAACGCGCTTGCGCCGATTTACGCGGGGGATGTCAGCGCGATATGGAACATTTCGCACAAGCCGCCTGTCTTATGGATTCACGGCGCGGATGACCAAATCGTGAGCGACTTTTCGCTGTTCAACCTCGGCACATTGGGGCAATTGGGCGCAGTCCCCGGCTGGCCGGGTGCAGAGGTTCACCCGCCGCAGCCGATGGTCTCGCAAGTGCGCTATGTGCTGGGGCAATATGCGGCCAATGGAGGGAACGTCACGACGCATATTTTTCTGGATTGCGGTCACACGCCCTATCTGGAAAAACCCGCCGAATTTAATGCGGCCTTCCATGCGCTGATTCAGGGCTAAAACGACGGATATTCTGTAGGGACGCCCTTCTGGGCGTCCGTCCTGAAATACAAAACGGACGGCAAAAATGCCGTCCCTACAGATATGCGGTTTTCGTCTGGTGCGCCAATCAAATAAATCAGGCCGTATAGGGGCAACCTGTTGGGTCGCCCTTTTGTCTTATTTCCGCCGTATCCGATTCCACACCAACGTCCACGTCCCGACGATGCCATACGGGAAAATCAACACCACCGCCACGAAGATGAATCCGAGGATGAGCAGCCACGATTGCCCGACATCAACCACGGTATCGCCAATCGTGAACGTGGCGTTGCGGAACAAGACATCGGCCAATGTCAGGCCAGTTGCGCCCAGAATCGGCCCTGTAAACGTCCCGACGCCGCCGATAATCGTCATCAACAGCGCATCTACTGTATGACCAACGCTTAACATTTCTGGTCCGATTTTCTTCTCCATCAAGGCTTGGAGCAATCCCGCCACGCCCGCCAATACGCCGGCCACGGTGATTGACAACAGTTTGAACCGTAGTGTATCGAAACCGATGGCTTGCGCCCGCGCCTCGTTCTCACGGATGGCCTTGAATACTGCGCCCGTGGGTGAATTGACCAGTCGCCGGATGAAAACGAATGTCAGTGCAAACAACACCATCGCCAGATAATACAAGTTCAGGCGCGACTGTGACGCATCCAACCACGTCGGGACGTTGCTGAGGTTAAAGCCATCCTCTCCACCCGTCACTGACCACCGGCTGAAGAAGATATAGCCGATTTCGCTGACCGCCAGCGTAAAGATGGCGAAGTACACCCCTTTCAGACGCAACGAGGCGAATCCGATGGCGATTCCCATTACGGCGCACACGCCCAACGCCGCGATGACGCCGATGATGAACGCGATATCCGTCGGTAGGCCGCTTTGCTGCATGACCATCGCGCCGACATAGCCGCCCAACCCGAAAAACAGCGCGTGACCAAAACTCACCACGCCAGTGAACCCGAACATCAGGTTATAGCTCATGACCAGAATACCGACGGAAAACAGGTCGATAAGAATGCTCATCCAATAGGCCGATGAGCCGGACATAATCATGCGCGTCCCACGCGGCGTCCCGAACGGGCTAGAGCCGGTCAGCCAGCCGATGATATGCGGCAGCATGATGAGCAAAATCAGAAACAGCGTATATAGGCCATTAGACTTGAGCCAAGTTTGAGAACGATTCAGCATGGTTATCTGTCCTCCCCAAACAGCCCTTTAGGACGAATCAAGAGGATGAGCGCCAGCAGCAGCATCGGCGCGAGACTGGCCCATACCGTCCCGATTTCTGGGCGGGCGCTGAATTGCTCCATAGAAGCCCAACCGATTCCGACCACGAAACTCCCGACGGCTGTCCCCTCGAAACTGCCGAGGCCGCCCAGCACAATCACCGCGATGGACGCCAATAGGAAGGTGCTGCCCATGCTGAGGGTCGCGCCCAAAAACGGCACAGCGACTCCCCCACCGAAGGCGGCCAGCGCACACCCTAGCGTAAAGACCAGCGTGAACACGGCGCGGACATTAATCCCCAACGCGGCCACCATCTCTGGGTCTTGGACGCCAGCGCGGATGATGATTCCGATGCGGGTGAAACGCAGTAACGCAATCACGCCGACCATCATCACCAATCCCATGCCGATGACGAACAGTCGATACACGCTGAACGGTTGGCCGAACAAAACAAACTGCGCGTCTTGCAGCGCGAGTCGCTGAGTCCACGCATACGGGGTCGGCCCCCAAACCAATTTGACCAGTTCTAGCAAGATAATCGAGACGCCGAAGGTCAATACCAATTGGAACAGCGGGCGCTTATACAGCGGGCGCAGCAAACCGCGCTCCAAGATATAGCCCAAAATCCCGCCCGCCGCCGTCCCAAAAATCAACGCAACAGTGAATCGCAGGCCGGGGTCGGGGATTCCGTCTAGGAAAGACAACGCGCCGAGATTCGGATGCACGAGGTCATAGGTGATATACGCGCCCAGCATGAACGTCCCGCCCTGCGCGAAATTGAGGATGTCCATCAGGCCGAAAATCAGCGCCAAGCCCGCCCCAACAAGGAACAGCAACATGGCTTTGAGCAAGCCGGATAGTAGCGTGACGCCGAACGTCCCGATGTCAAAATTAGAGGCGAACAACGTGAAGGCGATGAGGATTACGAACAAAATCACCGTGGTCATCACCGACTCGCGCCGCTGGGTAAGTAAGCCTTTTATCATGGTCTATGCCACCCCCAGATAGCGTTTAATCGTGGCTTCATCGTCCTTGAGGTCGGCCATTAAGCCGGTCTGGACGCTGCGCCCGTCGTCGATAATCACATAACGATCCGCCAAGCGTGACGCGACGCGGAAATTCTGCTCGACCAGCAAAACCGTCTTGTGCTGCGATAGTTCGCGGATGGCGGCCATCATCTGCTCGATAATCACGGGCGCGAGTCCCTCGCTCGGTTCGTCGATTAAGAGCAGCTTGTTGTCGGGGACGAGTGCGCGGGCAATCGCCAACATCTGCTGTTGCCCGCCAGATAGACTCCCGCCGCGCAAGGTATATAAGCGTTTGAGGTCGGGGAACAACGTGAAAATCGAGTCGGCTTGACGGTCAAAATCGCCAGTTTTGCGCTCGCTGATTTTGAGATTCTCGGCCACGGTCAACTCACGGAACACGGCGCGGTGTTCCGGCACATACCCGATTCCCAGTCGGGGGATGGTATGCGGTGGCTTGCCATTGAGGGTTTGGCCGTTATATGTCACCACGCCTTCAGTGGGCGGGGTCATGCCCATAATGGTGCGGAGCGTGGTCGTCTTGCCCGCGCCGTTGCGCCCCAATAACACCGTGATACTGCCCGTCGGCACGCTGAATTCTACGCCTTCGAGGATGTGAAACTGCCCGATGAAGGTGTGAACACCCTGTAAGGTTAAGAGGTCTGCGCCGGTCATGACCCCACCTGCCCCGGCATATCGTACAGGCTACCTAGATATACCTCCTGCACGGTTTTGTTGAGTGCGATTTCAGCAGGCGTGCCTTCCGCAAGGACGCTGCCCTGACTCATGACTGTGATACGGTCACAGGCGTTCATCACGACATTCATGTTGTGTTCGACCAGAATCAGCGTGCGCCCGCCGAGGTCGCGCACGCGGTTAATAATCCCCATCAGTTCCGGGACTTGCTCGGACGCCATGCCAGCCGTCGGTTCATCCAAGAGCAACAGCGTAGGGTCGGCGGCCAATAGAATCGCCAGTTCGAGCTTACGCTTACCGCCGTGGGGCAAGATGCTGGCCGATAATGCGGCCTGTGACTGTAGGCCGACCACCTCTAACGCTTCATGAGCGCGGCGAATCGCATCTGGCAACGCGGAGGCTTGGGTGAAAATCCGAAAGTTATCCCGCCCTAGCGCCTGCGCCGCCAAACGCACATTCTCTAAGACGGTCAGGTTGGGGAATAGGTTGATAATCTGAAAAGAGCGCCCAATCCCCAGATGCGCCCGCTTATGCAACGGCACATCGGTGATGTCGCGCCCCTGATAAACCACGCGCCCAGAGGTCGGCTTGAAGTTGCCGCACAACAGGTTAAAAAGCGTGGTCTTGCCTGCGCCGTTCGGCCCGATGACGGCGTGGGTGCTGCCCGCTTCGACTTGAATCGAAACATCATTCACCGCTACCAGCCCGCCGAATGCTTTGGTTAAATGTTGTGCTTCGAGAAGGGTCGTCATGATAAAAAATGTTGAGTTTTAAGGATGAGTGATGAGATGTGATCTTAGAAATCAAACGTGCTTGTATGAATGAGAGGGGCGCACGCTGCCCGCACGCCCCTCTCAGGACTCACCACTCAGGACTTAAAACACTATTCCATCGCGGCCATACGCTCTTCGAGCGCGGGCGTCACGACATCGGTCACAAAGGCTCCGATGGTCGCGCAACGGTCAACGAACGCTTCCGGCAACAAGCACGGCGGGTTGGTGTCAATCATGCTAACTTCGCCCAACAGTTCATAGAAGGCGAATTCTGGGCTGTCGAGGTTGGTCAAGCGCCCCACATACATCGGAACCATCACCTGATGATCGGCGGGGCGGATGGCGTACAGACCCTTCGGGCCGTCGAACAGCAACCCTTCTAACGCCGGAATCATCGCTTCTGGCAGGGTGTCGCCCTCGGTGGCGGTCACAGCCAAAGACAGCGCTTGCGCGGTAGCGAAGGCACATTCGGTGAACAAATCGGGGTAATCCGGGGTCGTGCCGTCAGCGAGGGTGAACAGCGCTGAGTGCTGCGCCACGAGCCAGTCATTGGCCTCGGTCTGCGGGAAGGTGTAGTGATACACGCCGTACAGGACGCTCCCGATGGTGCTGGGGTCGCTGACTTGCATGATGTTGTTGCTGTTGATTGCGCCGACGACGGCCATCTCATCCAGCACGCCCAATTCCTTGATTTGCTGGAACAGTGCGACGGTGGTATCGCCCGCCCAAATCGGCAGAAGCACATCCGCGCCGCTGTCCTTGACCTGTTGCAGATAGCTGGTGAAGTCGGTGGTCTCCAGCGGGGCGTAGATCACATCCGTCGGGAAGGTGATGCCATACGCGCCGAGGGTGGCCTTGAAGGCGTCAGCGGAAGCACGGCCAAAGTCATAATCGGCGGCCAGAATCGCCCAATTTTCGCCCAATTCTGGGGCAAATGAGGCCAACGCCAGCGAGTCTTGCGCGGTGTTGCGGCAGACGCGGAAGGTGTTGAGGTTGAAACCAGCGCCCGTGATGTTGGGCGATGCGCCGGGGGCGGCGAACAAGATGGTGTCATAGTCCAGCGCCACTTGCTGTAGGCCGAGGGTTACACCTGACGAGGGCGCGCCAACCAAAATCTCGACGCCTTCCTGTTCAATCAGTTCACGGGCTTGCTGCGCGGCGACTTCGGCATCGCTGCCGTTGTCACGAATCAGGATTTCTACCGGACGACCACCCAATGTGAGTTCGGCCAGCGCCGCTTCTAGCGACTCGGCGGCGGACGGATCAATCCCGGCGGCGTAGAGCAGACCCAGTTCAAACCCATTGACCAATTCCTGCCCATACAGTGCCAGAGCGCCGGATTGGTCGGTCAAAATACCAATCTTGAGGGGAGTAACATCTTGTGCAGCAAGGGGGGCAATGGCGATCAGCAGCGCCACGGCGGCCAAAACGAATAACTTGAAACGCATTTTTGGAACCTCCATCGTGTTGAAAAAAGGCTCAGAGAACTTCTCCTTAACGCCTGTGGTTTATTCTAACGTGGATTTGATAAAAGAGCGAATACCTTAACGATGATTTAGCCGAGACGGGCGGCTCAAGCAGTTTCATCTTCAACGGGGTTTTCGCCTTCACCCACCGCCCACGGCATCCCGTAGACCGAGATATACATCCCCAGCCGCGCTATATCCTGCGCCGGCATCGGCAGACGGTTTTCGACCCACCACCAAATCAGCCCGATTTGCGCGCCCGCGCAATAGGCCGACAGCAGACTCAGTGGCACACGCGGGGTTTTTCCCGCCGGAATCAAGCTGACCAGCATCGGCTCAATCACGGCTTGCAGATATGCCCTCACCCGCACCAGAAAGCCCATACTGCCTTTAGGACTCAGCATCGCGGCGTAGAACTCGGCATACTGCTCGACATGCAAAAAATCTTGAGCCGAGGCCAACGCTTCCCAGCAATCTTGGCTTTGATTCACGGCATCGGCCAGTTGGTCATAAATCAGCTTCATGCCGCTGAACATTAAATCATCTTTGTCTTTGAAGTGCAGATAAAAGGTCGCCCGCGCCACGTTCGCCCTATCGGTGATGTCTTGGATGCTAATAGCGTCATACCCTTTTTCGACGATGAGCGCCATCAGCGCGTCGCGCAAGGCGGTCATCGTGCGCTCGATCCGCCGATCTAGTTTTTTTGTTATTACGTCCATAAAAAGACACCTATCCATTAATTGACGTGTCGTGCAAGTTGTTGCTTGACACTTTGCCCAAAATCTCTGACCATCATCATTATACAAGACATGATGTCCAATAAGATATAGGTTGACCAAAATATGGCTGCTATTGCCGCCCCACCCTACCACGCAAATATCCCGGAAGGCATCGATTTTGGCAGCGGCATCATGTCGCTCGTCCGCGCCGCCCGCACATTCTCTGACCCGATGAAGGGTATCCTCGGCCTGAGCGCCAAATACGGTGAGACCTTCAGCCTGACCGTCAACGGCATGACGATGGTGATGCTGACTCGCCCAGAACATCTGCACGCCGTCTTGGTCGAACACGCCGACGCCTTCTATAAGGATGCCGACTATACCGACCCCGATAAAGGTCTGGCGCGTTTCGTCGGGCAAGGCCTCATCACTAGCGACGGCGCGTTATGGAAACGCCAACGCAAATTGGTTGCGCCCGCCCTGCACGCCCGCCGTATCGCCGCCTACGCCCAGACCATGACCGACTATAGCGACACGATGCTGAGTCATTGGCAGTCCGGCGCAAAAATGGACATCGCTCATGAGATGATGGAACTCACCATCCGAATCGTCTCTAAGACCTTGTTCGATGTCGATATGAGTGGTGCGCTGGCGAAACCGATTTTTGAGGCGATGAAAGAGATTCAAGAGATGCAAGGCGGAATCAGCCTGCTCCCTGTCTGGATTCCGACCCCGGCAGAACTGCGCCGCCGTAAAGCGCTGCGCGGGATGGACAAGCTGATTTACCAAATTATCGAGGAGCGTAAGGCCAGCGGCGCAGATACCGGCGACTTGCTCTCGATGTTGGTGTCCGCTCGTGACGAAAACGGTGAGCCGATGGATGACCGCCAAATCCGTGACGAGGCCGTGACGCTGTTCCTCGCCGGTCATGAGACGACGGCCAATTTACTCAACTGGACGTGGGTGTTGCTCTCGCAAAACCCAGACATCCGCGCCAAGCTGCACGAGGAACTCGACACCGTATTGGGCGGGCGTCTGCCGACGCTGGCCGACCTCGATTCGCTGACCTACAGCGAGCGCATCATCAAGGAGTCGATGCGCCTCTACCCACCGGCGTGGTCTGTCGGGCGCGTCGCCATCCGTGACGTGCAAATCGGGGAATATCTCATCTCCAAGGGGATGCGAGTCGCCGTCACGACCTACATCACCCACCACAGCCCGACGCTGTGGGATGACCCAGAGCGCTTCGACCCAGACCGTTTCAGCCCAGAGCGCGAGTCCAGCATCCCGCGCTATGCCTATCTGCCGTTCGGCGGCGGGCCACGGGTGTGCATCGGCAATCATTTTGCGATGATGGAGGCCAAATTGATTCTCGCCACCATCGCCAGTCGCTATACGCTGGAACTCGCGCCGGGTCAAACCGTCGGGATGAAAGCCCGCATCACCCTCAACCCCGACGGCGGCCTACCAATGACGTTGCAAGCGCGTTAAATTTCCCAATCAAATGTCCGCGTGACCGCCTTTTTCCACGTTGAATACAGGCGGTTACGTTCAGACTCCGACATCTTAGGTTGCCACGCCTGAGCGATATGCCAATTGGCGCGGAGTTCGTCTAACGTCCCCCAGAATCCCACCGCCAACCCCGCCGCATACGCCGCGCCCAACGCCGTCGTTTCCGCCACGGCGGGGCGCACGACCATCACATCCAAAATATCAGCCTGAAACTGCATCAGCAATTGATTGTGAGTCATGCCGCCGTCCACTTTGAGCGCCATGAGTGGCACGCCGCTATCGGCCACCATCGCGTCCATCACCTCACGAGTCTGGAAGGCTGTCGCCTCTAACGCGGCGCGGGCGATGTGATGCTTATTGACGAAGCGCGTCATCCCGACGATTGCGCCGCGTGCATCCTGACGCCAATACGGGGCGAATAGGCCGCTGAACGCTGGGACGAAATACACGCCGCCGTTATCGGGGACGGCTTGCGCCAGCGTCTCGACATCTGACGATTGTTCGATGATTCCGAGATTGTCTCGGAGCCATTGAATCAGCGAGCCAGTCACGGCGATTGACCCCTCCAGCGCATAGACCGGCTTGGCGTCCCCGATTTGATAGCCCATCGTCGTTAACAGGCCGTGGGTGCTGAAAACCGCTTGTTCGCCGGTATTCAGCAGCATAAAACAACCCGTCCCGTAAGTATTTTTGGCCTCACCGGGGCGGTAACAGGTCTGGCCGAATAGCGCGGCTTGTTGGTCACCTAAAATGCCGGTCAGCGGCACATCGCGCCCGCCGATATTGACCGTCCCATATCCGGTGCTGGATGACGGCTTGATTTCCGGCAGCATGGCGCGGGGGATTCCAAAGGCCGCCAATAATTCGTCATCCCAATCCAGCGTGTGCAGATTCATGAGCAGAGTCCGGCTGGCGTTGGTCACATCGGTGGCGTGGATGCGCCCGCCGCTGAGATTCCACGCGCACCATGTATCCATCGTCCCGAACAGCGCATCGCCGTTTTCGGCGGCGGCCCGCAATCCTTCAACATTTTCCAACAGCCAGACCAACTTGGTCGCGCTGAAATAGGTTGAAATGGGCAGACCGGTCTTTTGCTTGAAACGGTCTACCCCGCCATCGGCGCTCATGTGGGCGACAATTTTATCGGTGCGCGTATCTTGCCAGACTAAGGCGTTGTAATACGGGCGTCCGGTGTGCTTGTCCCAAACCAGAGTCGTCTCGCGCTGATTGGTGATGCCCACTGCCGCGAGGTCTGAGGCGGTGGCGTCGGCCTTGCCCAGCGCCCCAGCGATGACTTCTTGCGTCCGCTGCCAGATTTCTAGCGCGTTATGCTCAACCCACCCGGCCTGTGGGAAGATTTGCTGGTGTTCCAACTGATGCGAGGCCACATTCTGCCCCGCCTTATTGAACAAGATAAAGCGCGTGCTGGTCGTCCCCTGATCCAACGCCCCGACATAGTTTGCCATCATAAAAACCCTTCACATCATCAGAAAAATACTGTTCACCCGTCAACTCTACCCAAAAAACTGGCGTAGCGCATAGCATTTGTTATCTGCGAGCGCTAATAGCACGTTATACTCTGGTTTACACGCTTACCTAAAAATGAAAACAAACGTGATACCCTCCGTCATTCCCCCTCAATCTACCAATCATGTCCCTGCGACTCAGGGAGCGCCTTCTGGTATCTGGTGGCCGTATATCAACCCGACAGTGATAACCTTCACCTTCTTAGTCATCATCGCCAGCATCATCTTTGGGGCGCTTTCCGGAATTATTTCCACGAGTAAGGGGACAGCCGTCGTTTGGAATGACTGGGTGTCGAGCATGAATCTCAAATATGATTTCATTTGGGCAGAGGTGACTGCTGGAGAAGGCACGCTTTTCTGGGATATTGCTGTAAATGGCTATGACCACATGCCGAGGAACATTGCGAAATTCCCGTTATACCCCGGTACGGTCAGAGGGATATGGGCGTTAAGCGGTCATACCATGAGCGTCGCTTTGCTGCTTTGGTTGGTTCATCAACTCATGGTATGGGCGGGTATTGCTGAGACTTACCGATTTTGGGAAAATTATCATCGAGGTTACGGTTTTCGCGCCATTCTCTGGTTACTATCTAGCCCACTCATCACGCTCCATGTTTGGTTGTTTGATTTCATCGAACCCGGATATATCGCTTTGGTATGGCTCTCTCTAACCTTAGAGAAAAATCATCATTGGGCGGCCAGCAGCACGGCGCTACTCGCATTGACAATGCTTCAACCTAGCGGGATTATCCTCGCCTTCTTCATCGGTATCAGGCGGTTATGGCAATGGTATCAGAACAAAATCCCGCTATCTGCGATGATATGGGCGTGGCTGCCCGCCCTGATATGGATCGCATGGATGGTTGTGACCAGCATACGCTTTGATCGTTTTCTAGCGCCCTACACATTCCAAGCCGATTGGAATAGAAACGTATATCGTTGGCCGTGGGATCGGTGGGCAAAATACATCAGATATGCCATAGAGGTACAGTTTTACTGGGCGCATGTCATCACCAGCGTCTCTTTAACGTGGATCACGATTGGGTATGTTTGGGGCTTTAGGTTGTGGTTAAAGTTAAAATCAGAACAGAGACACCTATTGGCCGGATCATGGGTGATGCCCTTATTCTCATTTCTAATCGTTATCGTCCCATTTTCTACCGCTGTTTATGGGGCTAATCGATATGCCTTAACCACCCTACTTGGGATATGGCCGCTTTTATTTAGCGTTGAAATTCAATCTCAGCCTACTTTTCGTCGGTATGAGCGGAAAATTTGGCTGATTTTTTTGGCGGTAAATCTATTCGTCAGCTTTACCATCATCACAGACTATGGGCGGGAATGGGGCGTCGTTTATTGGCCGTAATTAGAGTTTGCCGTCGTAACAATTCCCTGTCATCTCGCTTAAAAAGCAATGGGTACAGAATGCACCGTCAATAGCAGTGGTTTCATAGAGTCCAGCGAGACATTAATCTGTATCTCGACCATCATACGGTTAATGTGAAATGGTTGAACCTATCGCCAATCCGCCGCCGAGGGTTAAAACCCCCGTCTAATGCACTGCAAAACCCACTAAAGTGGGTTGCTTGGTTCAAGAGTCGGGAAAAAAGAGTCCCTTTAGTGGACTTTTCTTTCCCTCAGCCCGGCACTTTAGTGCTGGGCGACGGATGAGTCTGGACATTATCTATCGGGGCGCTTTCATTTCACATTAGGCGTTGATTGGGAAGTCCATGTCCTGATTATGTCTCCTCTACACGCACTCTGAACATGAGCCACAGAAATACCAAACTTCCCAATCTCTGATAAGATTGAATTACTTGTTGTGAGTATTGAGTATATGGTAGTGGGGAATATGACCTTGAATAGCTCAACTGCCCAAATTGTTTCAGGCCGCTACAAATTGCTCAATCTGCTGGGCGAGGGCGGTATGGGGTCTGTTTATAGAGTCTATGATCGCCTCAATCGACAGACTGTGGCGTTGAAAAAGGTCTTTATATCGAAATTAAATAGCAATCTCGATTTGCGAATGATCTTGGCACAGGAGTTTCAAGTCCTCGCCTCGCTCCGTCATCCCCATATTATCAGTGTTCTGGATTACGGTTTCGATGATCAAGGACAGCCTTATTTTACGATGGATTTGATCGAAAATTCGCAAACTTTGCTCAATGCGGGTCGTAATAGACCTCTCGCAGACAAATTGAGATTGGTCGTACAACTGCTCCATGCACTGATGTATTTGCATCGGCGGCGAATCTTGCACCGCGACTTAAAACCCGCCAATATCCTTGTCACACGAGATCAGGTTAAAGTGCTTGACTTTGGGATGGCGGTTACAAAGGCGGATATCCACCTGTTGAACGGGGATCAGGTTGTAGGAAGTCTCGGGTATCTTGCCCCAGAAGTCCTGACTGGTGATCGTATCACGGAAGCCACCGACCTTTATGCGGTTGGAATCCTCGCTTATGAACTCATCACCGGCCATCATCCCTTCGAGACCACCGATTTCATGAAACTTCTGTACGCGCCATTAACAAGCACGCCGGACTTTGAGGCGCTTGAAAAAGTACCCCTTCCTTCCACACCTCCTATCACACCCGATTCAGCAACGTTGTTTCTTTCGGATGCTACGCTGCCCCAAAACAAGGAGGAGGACCTCACGCAGGTAGGCGTTATCCCTCTGATACACAATTTAGCAACGTTGGTTCTTTCGGACGATAAATCGTCCAAAAACAAAGATCATGACGTCACGCAGATTGGGTTTGTTATGCCCACGACAGAGGATGCAGCGACGCAGATTTTTTCAGATGATACGCTTCCCACAAGGAAAACACAGGAGACTAACCCAGTTAGCTCTACAATCCCTGTGACGAGTACTTTGCGTGAGACAAACTTTAAGCATCAGGAAGAAGAAGCCTCCTCATCAGCGCCCATGACGTTATCACGGGTGATGCGTAAACTGCTTGCTCGCGATCAGGCTCAACGGTATCAGACAGCTAGTCAGGTAGTTAAGGATTTAGAAAAACTCCCAGACCGCTCTTTTATCGTTGAAAACACCTCCGCACGCGAAAGTTTTTTACAAGCTGCGCGGTTCATTGGTCGAGAGCGCGAAATGGCACAGTTGGAAAAAGCGGTGGAAGATGTGCTTCAGCACGTCGGACAACTGTGGTATATCAGCGGTGAAAGTGGTGTTGGAAAATCACGTATCTTCGATGAGTTGCGGATTCTCGCCCTAGTGCGGGGTGCGTTAGTCTTACGAGGTCAAGCTAATCCACACAGCGGTCCCTATCACATCTGGCGGGAACCTCTCAGGCGTATGGTGTTATACGACGGACTGAGCGAGACAGACGCCAGTTTGATCAAAATCATCGTCAACGATTTGGACATTCTATTAGAACGGCCTGTGGCTCCGCTCCCCGTTATGGATGCTGAAGATCTTCAAAAACGACTTTTTGCGACTCTTCACAGCTTGCTGCAAACTCAAAAACAGCCGATTGTTTTGCTGCTTGAAGATTTGCATTGGGCAGGTGAAGAAAGTTTAGCCATTATTCGCTATCTTCAGCAAAACATCGTGAATTTGCCTGTGCTTATCATTGGCAGCTATCGTGACGATGGACAGTTCTCTTTACCCGATCTAGGCCACACGATACAGTTACAACGTTTGAATGAACAAGAGGTCGCCGATCTAAGCGTTGCCATGCTCGGAGAGGCGGCTCAGAAGGCGGATATACGCAATCTGCTACACAAACAAACGGAAGGGAACGCCTTTTTTCTGGTCGAAGTCATCAGAGCCCTTGCCGAAGAAGCCGGGGATTTGGACAAAATCGGGTCTATCCAACTGCCTGAGAATGTTTTCACACAGGGCGTTTATGAGGTCGTCCAACGGCGTCTGGCACGTATTGCTTCCGATGATTTACCGCTACTGCGGATCGCTGCTGCGATAGGTCGCGAACTAGAATTAGCCGTCCTCAAAAAAATATCACCGGACTTGGAAGCATGGTTGTATCGGTGTTCAAGCGGGAATATTTTGGAAGTCCAAGAGGAGCGTTGGCGTTTTTCCCACGAAAAACTGCGTGAAGGTGTTCTGGAAAACCTTGACCCAACGGATAAAGCTGCCATTCATCGACAAGCTGCTGAAATCATTGAAGGCCTGTATGCCGATCAACCAGACCGTGCCGCTGCATTGGCTTATCACTGGGAAGGGGCTAAAAACCCAGATAAACAGTTGATCTACAGCCTTAAAGCAGGCGAGTACGCCTATCTGACCAGTGATAACACCAAAGCGCTCGCGTATTTTCAAACGGCACTTCTCCTGCTTGACGGGCTTAAACCGGTTGATCGCGTAGGACAAGAGAGCAAAATTTACCTCTGGCTGGCACAAGCCTCGTTGCGCCTCGGTCAGGGGGAGCAAGCCCTCGACTACATCCAAAAAAGCCTTGATCGAGCCGAGAACGAATCGGTCAAAGCCGATGCGATTTGCTTTCGCGGACAAGTTCGTAATCGTCAGGGGGAGTATCCAGATGCAATATTGGATTTGACACAGGCCTTGACGATCTATCGCGCTTTAGAAGATCAGATGGGTGCTACGTTGGCCTTGACTGGTCTCGGACAAGCTTATCTGTATCAGGGGCGGCTACAAGAAGGAATGGACAGCCTACAAGCAGGGATCAAGATTTCTCGAGACATGGAAAATGTCGAAAGAATTGGGGTGACACTCTTGAACTTAGGGCCGTTAGCCGCCTCAATGGGAGATTTCGAGTCTGGGCAGCGGTATCTTGAGGAGAGTCTGGCGATCTTCCAACAACTGGGTTATCGCAACAGCATGGCTGGGGCTTTGCTGCATTTGGGGATGACGGCGCATATGCAAGGCCAGTTAGACCAAGCAAAGACCTATTACCAGCAGTGTGAGCAGACTTTTACAGAGATCGGTGATTTACACGGTCTTTCGGCTTCGCTTAATAACCAAGGGGCTATTGCGCTTGCGCGTCTCGAGTCCCGAGAAGCAGTCGTCTATTTTGAGCGCAGTCTGAAGATCAGTCGTGACGCTCATGACCAGTGGGGTACGGCCAATACACTTTCAAACATGGCTCAGGTTGAATTGGACTTGAAAGACTACATCCTATCCCAGAGTTATCTTTACGAAGCGATGCAGATCGCACAGTCGCAGCAGGCCACTCCCCTAGCGCTAGAAATTCTATTTGGCTTTGGCCGCTTATGGGTCGATACACAACGCGGTGATGACGCCTATCAGCTCCTCAGTTTTGTAATTAGACACGAGGCGACAGCACCTGATATTAAGGAGCACGCTGAAGAGTTGCTCCAAACTCTGAGTATCCCCGATTTGCCTGTCTCATCTCATGAAGAGATGGTTGATTTGGAGGGGGTGGTGCAGCGCATTATGAAACAGCGTACTGAGTGAGTAAAGGCGCAAAATTTACCTGTAACAGGGGATAAAAAATACCTGTTGCCATCGTACTGTTTCATAATATCGACCATTTGACCCCCTTAAGTCTCATACCAAGCACTGATGACTTAATGGCGATACTCACTCATACTTAGATCAATAAGTATTGTTATCGTCAAATGAGATATAGGAGACATGAGATGTCCCGTCGTTTTATCGTTACACTGTTCGCTCTAGTTTTATGTATTGGCATCATGCCATACCCCGTCGCGGCCAGCGGCCAGCCATTGCCCCCGCTCCCCTCGCAAACCATCATTGATTCGGTTCTCGCCCAGACCAATGGCGCTCAATTCACACCGATGTATGCGCCAAATTCTATTACAACGCAGCTAGCCACGTTCACAGGCGTTTTCCAGAACATTTACACCCAGTTAGATATGTCTCAGGCTGTGAATTATCTGAACGCGGCAGGCACGCTGCGTGAGACAGTGATCCCCATGCTCAATTCAGGATCACTTGTCCTTGATCCGGATATAACCGCTCCCGGCGCTATCCCCCGTCCCGGCAAGATTATCGGTGCATTGTTCCAACCCTCACGCGGCACATTTTTCGTGGTCGCTATTTTCAAAGCGAAAGCTACAACCTGCCCTAGCTGCTATGCGCCCGACAAAGTGCGTTTCTACTACAATTCCACGCAATATTATGAAGACACCCTAAACTGGGGCGAGTTCTTGGATCCAAATGGGGATCAGATATTGGAATCTGTCGATCAGGGAGCCATCATCGCCTATAAATATACCTGTGTGACGATGGGTATGGAGCAGGGGTGCTGGGATCCCTACGATTATGATGAGGTACGTCAGAAGACAGTGGCTAAAAACAAGGTGCGTAGCGCATATGAAGATTTCAAAGCCGTTTACGATTTTGATGTCAAGTTCTATCTCAGTGATGCTCTGCCCGATCTGCTCGGTTACTCACAACGGACGGCGTGCGCGCAACAGCTTATAAACGCAACGACCTACAACAACCTGAGTTCGTGCCTTCCAAACCTGTTCTTTACCGCCTCTAAAGAGGTGATCGCAAATCAACCGATGGCTCTCTTCGTCATCACACAGCCAGCGGATATACGCACATACGATATGAATGGCAATTTCGTCGGCGGGCTACCGGTGGGGAGTTATCTGGTGATAGATGCAACGCCTAGTGTGACTACACCCGGTCAAGCGGCGCTTGTCTTCCTCGTAAATCTCGATACAGTCAATCATTATCTGATCCCAAGTGTGGCCGTCCAAGGGTTTAGCCAGAGTACGGCGATCCTTGATAAACGATATGCAGCACTCAAAGATGGCTTGGCGGGTTATCGAGGCTTTGGTCAATAAGCTTCTGACTCTAAAAACAAAAGTGGGCGAGAAACATATTTCTCGCCCACTTTTTGTTTGGCTCATGTTCAAATCGAGTGGTGCAGTCGGCGTGAATTTCTTCTATGAGCGTGAGTGCTTGGGGTTTGATGAAAGGGATACCTGCTGGAGCAAAATACCGATCATATCAAGTTTGCCCCTTTGGATTGGGTAATTGCCCATGCCTAATGGGTAGGCTGAAACAAAGCGCGGCGCGGTGCTATCCGTTTCAATCACCCATCCCTGACATGGTTGACCGGCGCGGGCGTGGTCGAACTCAGCCCGACGCTGGGGTTGGTCGGGCATGACGGATGGGGCGATGGGCTGCCGTTTTTCGCCTGTAAAGCGGTAGGCGATGTGTTATTGGAAATATAACATAGCGCGACGTGCTAGTTAGAAGGTAACTACTCAGCCATCATTTCTTCCCTCAATTTGATGATGTAGAGCGTCAAATTGGCTGAGGCGTAGGGAAATTCTCCCCTCAGATGATTGGGCTGAATACGGGTCAAAATCCCGTTTTCCCCTCAAATGATGGCTGAGTATTTACTTTTGCAGTATATTAGACGGGGGTTTTAACCCTCGGCGACGGATTGGTGAGACTTCAATTCATTCGACATAAGGCGCATGTTGTCTCTAAAAGAGAATATCTGGTTGCCTGCATTAGTGATAAAAAAGACGCACTAAAGTTAAAGATTAACAATATATCTTGCCCCAAACATACATGATATTGCAACAGAACATCACACAACCCCCAACCAGTCATTAAACCATATCCGATAGCCTTAGCCTGTTCCCAACCGAACGGACTTTTGGTGATGCTTGAAGTAACAAATCTGCAAGTCATATACCCCAATGGGGTCGAAGCTTTAAAGTCGATCTCCCTCAAGGCAGAACAAGGTGAAATCGTCGCCATTATCGGACGATCAGGGGCGGGAAAATCGACCCTGCTTCGCTGCATTAACGGCTTACAAGCACCAACTAACGGACAAATTATCCTCGATGGGGAGGATATTACACGGATGAACGGCGCACAAATCCGCCGTGTCCGTCGTCATGTCGGGTTCATCTGGCAAGAATACAACCTCGTTGAACGCCTAAGCGCTATGTCCAATGTCTTGACTGGACGTTTAGGTTATAACTCACCGATTTCTAGCTTTTTCGGCTATTTCAACGCTGAACACCGCGCCATCGCCTTGCAAAACCTTGAACGGGTTGGTTTGCTACACCGTGCCAAGAATCGCGCTGACAAACTCTCTGGCGGCGAAAAACAGCGCGTTGCTATCGCACGGGCTATCTCCCAGAACCCCAAAATATTATTGGCTGATGAACCTGTCGCCAGCCTTGACCCAGAACTCTCGATTCAGGTAATGGGCGATCTCGCCCGCGTTGCCCGTGAAGTCGGGGTGCTGACTCTCATCAACATTCATCATGTAGAACTCGCCCAGCAATTTGCTGACCGTGTGATTGGCATTGCACAGGGCAAAGTCGTCTTCGATGGCCTGCCAGCAGACCTTACAACTGGAATCCTAGACCAGATTTACCGTTTTAATTCTCCTACAGCAGCCCAGCCATTGGCCGCACATTAGAGAACCGAGGATTTATCGCGTGAGCAGTGTCATTGAAGTCCAAAGTAAGTCTGACATATCCAAAGCGCTTGACCAAAAATTGCACGAGGTCGAATCGCTTCGCGCCCAACTCCTGCGCCCCATCCCACAATTTTCAATGCGTGGAGTCGCGGTCTTGTTGATTGTGATTATGATGCTGTCGTGGAGTTTATCGGGTGTCGGCCCCGGCCTCACTAACCGTGTCACATCCTTCTTCGACCCCTTTATCGCGATGGGCAACTTACTCACTCGGATGCTCCCGCCGGAGTTTGAAACTGCAAAATCACATAATGCTGTGATTACGCTGTTCGGGACAGAGGTTACTAATTTTCAGATTACGCGCAGCACGATTGACTGGTTCGGGACACCCGTTGAAATCGGATGGCTACCCGTCATTACCGCCGTATTCGAGACCATTCAGATGGCGATTGTCGGGACATTGGGCGGGGTATTTATGGCACTCCCCTTAGCGCTACTAGCCGCCCATAATACCTCGCCTCATCCGCTGATATATCAGGGCGTGCGGCTGATATTGAATTTCCTGCGCTCAATCCCAGAGTTGGTCTACGCGCTCTTATTCGTGGCCGCTGTCGGGTTGGGGCCATTCACGGGCGTGTTGGCGCTGGCCTTTGGTTCGGTGGGTTCGCTGAGTCGTGTGTTTGCAGAGGCGATTGAACAAATCGACCCCGCACAGGTGAACGCAGTACGGGCAACCGGCGCGGGCGCATTGCAGACCTTCATATATTCAGTCGTACCTCAAGCGTTCCCGCTGTTCATCTCATATTCGATTATCTACTTCGAGAGCAATGTGCGTCACGCTACCATCCTCGGTTATGTCGGGGCAGGTGGCGTGGGCTTC
>Ga0163154_10002754_pt1 | contig 25226 bp, 20 predicted proteins | sample OliLakLV19MP9P1_FD_148649 | JGI IMG/M metagenome (GOLD analysis project Ga0163154, IMG submission 148649) | Freshwater microbial mat bacterial communities from Lake Vanda, McMurdo Dry Valleys, Antarctica - Oligotrophic Lake LV.19.MP9.P1 | ecosystem: Environmental > Aquatic > Freshwater > Lake >... | reverse complement strand
GGGTGGAGTGTGCGGTTATGGGTGTGCAGGCATAAGCGCAATGAGGGTGAAAGCTGGCAAGCTTGCGCGGCATGCCGCGCGCCGGCTTGAACGGCTGGCGGCTGCGCCGCCAGACCGGGGCGAATGGTTGTTCCATTCCAACGAGTTGCAACGCAGCCAGAACCGTGCAATCTGCCCCGTAGCGTACTCACCCAATGGGTGAACTGATCAAAGTGCTGAAAAGTCACAAAAAATCATCGCGTTATGGGTGATGGGAAGCGGTCAACTGAGGTTTCTAGGATCATTCAAAGATCTCCATCAGCGGGGCCTCGTAGCGGGCTTGGATGTCGGCAATCAGCTCGGCCTCGGCGGCGGCGTCGGGGCAGTGCAGCGCGTGCACCAGCAGGTGGCGGTGATCAGGGCTCAAGTCACTACTCAAGGTGCCCGGCGTCAGGGTGATGATGCCGGCCAGCGCCGTGATGCCGTGCGGGTCGCGCAGGCGCAGCGGCACCCACACGAAACGCGAATGGATGGCGGCCTCGGGCCCGAGCACGCGTTTGGCCACTTCGATGTTGGACACCACGATGTCGCGCAGCACGACAGCGCCCAAGCGGACCACGGTGGCCCAGTTCTTGATGCGCGGCTTGTCGGGCCGGAACGCTTCGGTGAACCAAGGCACGCTGAGGCCGAACAGCGCGGCCAGCAGCAGGTTGCCGACACTGGCCGACTCATTGAGCAGCAGCCAACTGACGAACAGCAGCAGCGACAACAGGGGCGCCGGCGCCAAGCGTTTGATCACTTCAGCTCCCCGCGCTCGCGCATCTCTTGCCGCACATCGTAGGCAGGCGGCACTGGTCGCGCGTCCAGCACGGCGTCGATGTAGGGCTGGCGCGCCAGTAGCTGCTGGGCGGTAGCCTGCGCATACGCGTGCATCGGACCGGCGAACACCGCGAGGGCCAACAGCAGCGCCAGGAGCCCGAACAAGGCCGTGAGGTGCGCCGGCCGCGGGGGGTCCATGCGTAGGGCGGTGGCCGGACCGGCCTTCCAGAACAGGCGCGAGCCGGCCCGGGCCAGCGCCACCATCACAGCCAAGCTACTGCCCAGCACCAGGGCCACCACCCAGCCAGCCAGCGGCGTGCTACCGGCGGCTTGCAGCAGCAGCGCCTTACCCAGAAAGCCCGCCAGCGGTGGCACCCCGGACACGGCCACGGCGGCGGCGAAAAACAGCGCGCCGTACAGGCCCCAGCCGTGCTGCAGCTGACGCGGGCTCAAGGCATCGTCAGCGCCGCGCGCCCAGGCAATGCGGTCGGCCAGCAGGAACCACAGGCAGGCAATCAGCGTGCTGTTGACTAGGTAGAAGATGCCCGCCGCCAGCGCGCCAACCGTGCCCAGGCCGATGGCCAGCAGCAGCGTGCCGGCTGAGGCCACCACCAAGTAGGCCACTAAACCGCGCAAGCGCTGCGCCGCCAGCGCGCCGATGGCCGCCAACACCAGGGTGGCCAAGCCCAAAGGCGGCAAGAATGGGGCGAGCAAGCCGGCCAAGTTACCCGTGCCGTCGCCGGTGAATAGGGTGCTGAAGCGGGCGATGGCATACACGCCCACCTTAGTCATGATGGCGAACAGGGCCGCCACCGGCGCTGCCGCCGCCGCGTAAGTGGCCGGCAGCCAGAAGTACAGCGGCAGCAGCGCTGCCTTGACGGCGAACACCACCACCAGCAGCAGCACAGCGGCCTGCGCCAGCCGCGCGTTCTCGGGACCGAGCTGGGGCAGTTTCACGGCCAGATCAGCTAGGTTGAGCGTGCCCGTTAGCGCGTACAGTAGGCCCACAGCCACCAAGAACAGCGCCGAGCCGGTGAGGTTAAACACCACGTAATGCACGCTGGCCTTGAGCCGCTCGGCCGAGGCGCCGTGCAGCAGCAGGCCGTAGCTGGCGGCCAGCAACACCTCGAAGAAGACAAACAGATTGAACAGATCGGCCGTCAGGAAGGCGCCGTTCAAACCCATCAGCTGGAATTGCAGCAGGGCGTGGAAGTGCAAGCCCTGGCGGTCGTCGCCGCCCAGCGCGTAGACCAGCGAGGCCAGGGCCACCAGCGCGGTCAGCAGCAGCAGCAAGGCGCTGAGCCGGTCCAGCGCCAGGGCGATGCCCCAGGGTGCTTGCCAATTGCCGAGCAGGTAGGCCTGCACACTGCCTTCATGCGCTTGCAGCAGCAATTGCACAGCCACCCACAGCAGCGCCAGCGTGCTGGCCAGCGACACAGCGGCCACCCAGCGCGACTGCGCTTTCTCCAGCAGCACCAACAGCGCCCCGACCAGCAGCGGCAGGACGATAGGCAGGACTAGCAGGTGGTTGGGTAGGTGGTTGAACATCAGCCGCTCCCATCCACGTGGTCACTGCCGCCTTGTGCATGGGCGCGCAGCGCAATGCCCAGCAGCACGGCAGTCATGGCAAAGCTGATCACGATGGCGGTCAGCACCAAGGCCTGGGGCAGCGGGTCGGCAGTGGTCACCAGCGTTGCGGTCACGCCCTTTTCGACGATGGGCACCGCCGCCACCTTGACCCGACCCATGGCGAAGATGAACAGGTTCACGGCGTAGGACAGCAGGGTCAGCCCAAGGATGGCGTCAAAGGTGCGGGCGCGCAGCAGCAGCCACACGCCGCAGCCGGCCAGGGTACCGAGGAACAGGGCCAGGAGCAGCAGCATCAGGCAGCCGCCTGGCGGGTCAGGCGGGCGATCGACAGCAACATCACCATCGTGGCACCCACCACGACGATGAACACTCCGGCATCGAACAGCGAGGCACTGGCCAACGGCACGCCGCCCACGCCGGGCAACCAGGGGTAGTCGTAAGTGCTGGTCAGGAAGGGCGCGCCAAACAACCAACTGGCCATGCCAGTGCACGCCGCCAGCAGCAGACCCCAGCCCACCCAGGCGCGGTAGTCCAGGCTGCTGCGTTGCGCCACCCAGCCTTGGCCGTGCGCCACCGCTTGCAACAGCAAGCCGAGGGCCAGCACCAGCCCACCAATGAAGCCGCCGCCCGGCAAGTTGTGGCCGCGCAGGTAAAAGTAGGTGGCGATCAGCACCGTGAACGGCAGCACCAAGCGCGCCACCATTTGCAGCATCAAGGGGTGGGCCTCGCCTGCTGGCACCGCTGCCGGAGCCGGGCGGAACGGCGCCAGCAGCGTGTGCAAGATCAGTGCCGCAATGCCCAAGACGGTGATCTCGCCCAGGGTGTCGAAGCCGCGATAGTCCACGATGATCACGTTCACCGCGTTGGCCCCGCCGCCCAGCGGCAGCGTGGTGGCCAGGAAGTAGTCGCTGATCGACTGGCTCGGGCGGGTCAGCACCATCCACACCAGCGCCGACACGCCCAGGCCCACGGCCACTGCCAGCACGCCATCGCGCCAAGCTTTCCAGCGGCGCGGCTCGGGCGGGCTGGCGGCTGGCAGCCAATGTAGGGCCAGCATCATCAGCAAGAGGGTCGCCACCTCGACCAACAACTGAGTCAGCGCCAGATCGGGCGCCGAGAAGTAGGCGAAGGTCAGGCACACCACCAAACCCACCGCCCCCATCAGCACCAAGGCCAGCAGGCGCTGGCGGTGCATGAAGGTGGTGGCCAGCGTGGCGCCAATGCCCAGTGCGCCCAGCACGCCCACGCCCAGGCTGAGGTCGTTGAGGTGCAAAGCAGCCACCTGAGACGAGGGTCCGGTTTGCAAAAACGGCCAAACGCCTGCAGCCAGCGCAAGCGTGACCAGCAACAGCAAATAGCGCTGCAGGCTGCCGTTTTGCAACCAGTCGGTCAGGCCTTGCGCGGCCCGCAGGCCCAAGTTCAGCAGTGCTTGGAAGATCTCTTTGCCGCCCGCCGCGATCCAGCCCGGCACGATGGCCAGCCGATGCAGGTTCACCTTGCGCTGCAACGCAAAGTACAGCACTACACCGCCCAGCACGGCTACGGCGCTCATCAACAGCGGCAAATTGAAGCCGTGCCACAGGGCGAGGCTGTAGACCGGCAAGGGCGCGCCCAAGGCGGCCTGCGCCGCCACCGCCAGCAGCGGGCCCACCACAAGGTTGGGCAGCACGCCGACGGCCACACACAACAACACCAGCAGGCCCACCGGCAGCAGCATGAAGAACGGCGCCTCGTGTGGGGTTTTCGGCAGACCCTTGGGCTCGCCGTTAAAAAAGGTGTCGTGGATGAAGCGCAGCGAGTAGGCCACGCTGAACACCCCGGCCAGGGTAGCACCGACAGGCAGCAGCCAGTCCATCATGGTGTGAGCGTCCTTGGCCACTGCCTCGGCAAAGAACATTTCTTTGGATAAGAAGCCATTGAAGAGTGGCACCCCGGCCATGGCGGCGGCCGCCAGCATGCCCAAGGTGGCGGTAAACGGCATGAAGCGCATCAAGCCAGCCAGCTTGCGCATGTCGCGCGTACCGGTCTCGTGGTCGATGATGCCGGCGCTCATGAACAGCCCGGCCTTGAAGGTGGCGTGGTTGAGGATGTGGAATACCCCGGCCACCACGGCCAGCGGCTCATCGAGCCCGAACAGCAGGGTGATCAAGCCCAGGTGACTGATGGTGCTGTAGGCCAGCAAGCCCTTCAGGTCGTGCTGGAACAGGGCCACATAGGAACCCAGCAGCAGCGTGGCAAAGCCGGCCAGCGAGACGATCCAGAACCAGTACTCATTGCCTCCCAGCAGCGGGTACAGACGGGCCAACAGGAACACCCCGGCCTTGACCATGGTGGCCGAGTGCAGGTAAGCGCTGACCGGCGTGGGCGCCGCCATCGCGTGCGGTAGCCAGAAGTGGAAAGGGAACTGCGCGCTCTTGGTAAAAGCGCCCAGCAGCACCAGCACCAAAGCCAGCGGGAACAGCGGGTGCGCCTGCAGCACCTCACGCGCGCCCAGCACCACATCTAATTGGTAGCTGCCCACGATGTGCCCGATCAGCAGTACGCCAGCCAGCAAGCACAGGCCACCGGCGCCAGTGACCGTCAAGGCCATGCGCGCGCCTTGGCGGGCATCAGCGCGGTGGTGCCAGTAGCCGATCAGCAAGAAGCTCGTCAGACTGGTCAGCTCCCAGAACAGTACCAACAGCAGCAGGTTGTCGGCCAGCACCACCCCGAGCATGGCGCCCATGAACAGCAGTAGGAAGGTGAAAAAGCGCGGCGCCGGGTCTTTGCGGTCGAGGTACCAAGCGCTGTACAGCACCACCAAGGCGCCAATGCCGGTGATGAGCAAGGCAAACAACCACGCTAGGCCGTCCAACCGGAAGCCGAAGGACAGGCCCAACTGCGGCAGCCAGTCCACCCGCCACTGCGGCACCGCGCCGCCAAACACGGCGGGCGCCAAGCTCAGCAGCAACGCCACGCCGGCCAGGGCCACCGCGCCGGCCACGGCCGCAGCCGTGCGGCGCGCTGCTGCGGGCAAAGCCGCCACCAGCAGCGCGCCCAGCCAAGGCAGCAGGGCCAGCGCCAGCAGCGTCATGGCGCGGCTGGAACAGCAGGCTTGCGGATCACCGCCACCACCAGGGTAATGACGGTCAGGGGCACCACAAAGCTCAACATGGCGGTGGAGAACATCGGCAACAGCGCGTGCTCTTGAGCCGCCAAGATCAGGTACATCACATAGGCCGCGTAGAAGGCTAGGAACACCGCCCCCTCCCAGCGCGCAATCTCGCGCCCGGTCATGAACACCGGCAGGCAAGCCAGGGCCACTGCCAACATCACCCAGATGTCGAACGCCATCAGCGAAGACGGCATGAGCAAGCCCAAGTTGCCCGCCACCAGCCCGGACAGACCCAGGCAACCGAGGATATTGAAGGTGCTGCTGCCCACCACATTGCCGACGGCAATGTCACGCTCGCCCTTGATGGCGGCGATGATAGAGGTGGCGAACTCGGGCATTGAGGTGCCGGCAGCGACGATGGTCAGGCCGATCACCAGATCGCTCACGCCCATGGACTTGGCGAAGGCGACCGACGCCGTCACCAGCCACTCCGAGCCAAACACCAAGGCGACCAGACCGGCCACGATGAGGCCAATTTGCACCGGCAGCTTGCTATCCCAGGCGCCCGCTGCGGCCGGCTGAATCTCATCTGCGAACTCATCTTTAGCCGCCTGCGTTTCGCGGCGCGACTGCACCACCAAAAACACCGTATAGGCGATCAACAAGCCGAACAACAGCCCACCATCAAGCATCGACAGCTTGCCGTCCAGCCCCAGGGCCAGCAGCAGGAAGCTGGCGCCGATCATGATGGGCACCTCTTGGCGGATGAGCTGGATGTTGACCACCAGCGGCACGATCAAAGCGCTCGCCCCCAAGATGAACAGCACATTGAAGATGTTGCTGCCCACGACGTTGCCGATGGCGATATCGCTGCGGCCATCCAGGATCGCACCAACCGACACCGCCACTTCGGGCGCGCTGGTGCCGAACGCGACAATGGTCAGCCCGACCACCAGCGGCGATATGCTGAATGACAGCGCCAATTTGGAGGCGCCACGTACCAGCAACTCGGCGCCAACGACCAGGGCCACGAGACCGGCAAGAAAAAGCAAGATGTTCATCGAAGTACTCTGTCGGCAATGGACACTGTTTGCCACCAACTCAAATAGCGTGCACCGAGCGACGAATGGGTGAATGCCAGGCTGCTAGAAACCTCAGGCAACCGATTCCAATCACCCGTAGGACCATAATTCTTCCGAATTTTCAGTCGATTAACTCGTTCACGCATTAGGTTAAACCACCGCGTCATTCTGTGCGCAAACTATAGACGCAGCCGCACAGTCCAGTCTCGCCCAAAAATTTTACGCGACTGCGCGCGGTTGCGTTAGCCAAAGCCGCACGATATAGGCGAAGGCAAGGATAGGAAATGCAAAACCCCTTTGTTGAGCAGGTTACGCTGCGGGCGCAAGGTGGGCACCAGTACGCATAGGTGTGGTGGACCTACAACAATCGGTCGGGGGCATTTGACTGCGGTCATTTGGACCACCCTGGCCGGCACCTAGCCTAGCAGCCTGTCGGACTTTCAGCGTGAGATGCGTTGTGAGGCTGGACGGATAAGGCGCGGCGTGCAGCCAATGGCTCTTCCATTGGCAAGGGTCGCAACGCAGCAGACGCCGTTCTGACGCGCAACCCGCAGGGCCGGACGGCCTTTTGGCATAGCGCAGACTCGAAAGCAGAGCGTAAACCCTCAAAAAATCAATCCGAGAAAGAGTAGAAAATGATCGCCAAAGGGACTTCCGGCGCACGCGCGAGGAAAGACCGACAGGCTGCCAGGTTCAAACAACGGCGGGCGCAAAACGAACGCTGTTACGGCCGGCCGCCTTGGCCGCATACAGGGCGCGGTCGGCAGCCTGCAGGTGGGCGCGGAAAGCCGGCGCGGTGCGGCCGTTGAGGGCAACAGCGCCGATGGAAACGGAGGCCGCTGGCAGGCCTGGCTCGACCTGCGCGAAGTCGCGCCGGATGGCTTCGGCAACAGCGACGTCGGCGTGCGAGGCGCGCAGCAGCAACAGGAATTGCTCGCCACCCCTACGCACCAGGAGATCGCCCTGGTGCAGGTGACGACGCACCACCCCGACAAAACCATGGAAGCGACTAGCGCGGGGTCCAAAGGTCATTCCGGATGGGCGCCCGTGTGTCGGTTGCGGACCCGTCATCCCAGGTGCCTCGGACTCAAGAATACGCAGTGTGACAAGGCAGGTAGGCAGGCGGCAAGCCTGCGGACGGGCGAACTTGCACGAAAAGCGTGGCTGGTCGGCATACTCGGCATTCTCATTGCGACGACGCTGCCATGCCCTTGCCTACCGATATTCGCTTGCACCAGACCTCCAGGATTCTCGAAGTGGCCTTCGATAGTGGCGAGGTGTTTCGCTTGTCCTGTGAATTGTTACGCGTGCTCAGCCCATCGGCTGAGGTGCAAGGCCATGGCCCAGGGCAACGCGTGCTGCAGCTGGGCAAAGAGGCGGTGAATATCAGCGCGATTCATCCAGTTGGCAATTACGCGGTGTTGTTGGAGTTCGACGACGGCCATCGCACCGGCATCTACGCTTTCACCTATTTGTACGAATTGGGTGTCAATCAAGCCGATTATTGGCAACGCTATTTGGCAGAACTGGCGCTGGCCGGGGTGGAACGGCGGCAGCTGTGATCCGAGTAGCGCGCCGCAATTACTTAGGGCGCCCTAGCAGCCTGTCGGACTTCCGGCGCACTCGCGAGGAAAGTCCGACAGGCTGCTAGGCCAAAGCCTGGGCCAAATCGGCGATCAAATCCTCGGCGTGTTCCAAGCCCACCGATAGGCGCAATAGTTGCGCTGGGGTGGTGCTGCCAGAGCCTTCGATTGATTGGCGATGTTCCACCAGGCTTTCAAATCCACCCAAACTGGTCGCGTTGACAAATAAACGCAGTTTTGCGGCCACGTCAATGGCATCGGCGCGGCTACCGGCCACTTCAAAGCTGAGCATGCCGCCAGGACCGCGCATTTCCGTGCGGGTCAACGCGTGCTGCGGATGGCTGCTCAGGCCGGGGTAATGCACTTTGGCAACGCGCGGCTGCGCGGCCAGAAAATCCGCCACGGCGCTGGCATTGCGTTGATGCCAATCGATGCGTGGCGCCAAGGTGCGTAAGCCGCGCAATACCAGCCACGACGCAAACGGATTGGCGATGGCACCGAGCAGTTTGCGCGATTCCAGCACCGCTAGGCACAGCGCATCCTCGTCAGCGAAAATCAGCGCGCCACCGGTGACATCGCTATGGCCGGCCAAATATTTGGTGGTCGAATGCAGCACCACATCGGCGCCCAAACTGAGCGGTTGCAGCAAAAACGGTGTCGCAAAAGTGGCATCGACCACCAGCGTCGCGCAAGCAGAGCGAGCGATTTCTGCTATCGCGGCAATCGATGTCAGCTTGATCAACGGGTTAGACGGCGTTTCGACCCACAGGCAGCGGGTATCCGGGCGCAGCGCGGCGCGGACCGCATCCGGGTCGGTCATATCGACCAAGCTCAAGTGCAGTCCCCAACGTGGAAACCAGGTCAGCGCCAGTTTGCGTATCGCAAAATAGGTGTCGTCGGCCATCAGCACATGACTGCCAGCCGGCAAGTTTTGCAACAGCGCGCTGGCCGCTGCCATGCCCGACGCAAAGGCCAAGGCCCGCACGCCGCCGTCCAGCGCAGCCAGCGCCGTTTCCAGGCGATCCTGGGTAGGATTGGCATAGCGGGCATAGATAAAACCACTGAGCTGCGAGGCATCCGCCGGATGCTCAAAGGTGGTCGACATGTGGATAGGCGGCGTGACGGCACCCGTTTCTCCATCGACCTGCGCGCCGGCGTGCACGGCTATGGTTTCCAGACGCATGCGGTGATTTCCCCCATTGAGCTGAGTTGGCGACGATAGCGCCTTGCGCGCTGAAGACCAGCCTGGCACGGCTGCGAGTTAAACTGGTCTGGGCCGCCAGGCCACGTCATCGCGAGGCCTGCCCGGCACTGACTACCCGCACTCGGGTGGGTTCACGGGTAGGCCGCGGCGATCCAGCAGTCTGTGGGAGCGAGCTTGCTCGCGATCAAGGCTTCGAAGTTTCATCAGCACCGATCGCATCCAAGCGCTGCTCCATGCGAGCATGTGGCAATGACCATGCAAATCACCCGCCTAAGCTGCGCGCCCGCCATTCCGCGGCCTGATCAAGCGCTCGTTATTGAAATCCTCTGCCAGGTGGATGCGCGCATCTTCTTTGCGGTGGATTTGGCCTTGGAGCTGTTTGACGCTGACGGCCAGCGCATCTGGGTGCGTTCCGCGCATCAGGATCAAGCGGATGCGGCATGGTTGCCGCGTGGGCAGTTTCGCTGGCGATTTACCGCGCCGGAGGGTGGTTTGCCGCTGTGCAGCGGCCGTTTGCAGGCCACCGTCTTGTATCGCGATGGTCCGCACGCGTGCCGTTCCAACAGTGAAAGCCTGGCGCTCAATGACCTCACGCTTGGCAATGGCTTGATGCACGGACGGTTCACGCTCGATGGCGATCCCGATCCGGCCACTTTGTCGTGGCGGCGTGGTCATCAGGACTGGTTTTATCGCCATTTTGATCATGCCGCACCGACCGTCGGCAGCTATTTATTGAAGGATTCGCCGCTGCTGCGTGGTCGCATTTTGGATGTGGGCTGCGGCGATGGCATCACTGATCTAGGCATGTTCCTGCGCTATCAACCCGAACGATTAGTCGGCGCTGATCCGTTTCGCGGTTATGAGCGACTGGCGGAGGTTGCCGCGGCGCAAGGTTTGCCGCTCGATCCCTGGCCGGCTGGACTGGAATTTTGCGATGTCGATGCCAATCATTTGCCCTTTGCTGACGATAGTTTCGACGTGGTGGTGTCGTGGGGCTCGGTGGAACATATTGCCGGTGGTTATTTGCAGGCGCTGCGCGAGATCAAGCGCGTGCTGCGCCCGGATGGTTTGTTGTTCATCCATCCCGGTTTGTTTTATTCAAACCTCGGCCATCATTTGGGCGAATTCTCCGCTGAACCGTTCTTTCACCTGAAACAGTCGCGCGAACAACTGCGCGAATTTGTGTTGAGCACGCCGCCTAAACGCATGGATCGCGCCGGCCACATTGCCAGCAACGCCGAATATTGGCAGTGGTACACCGAGTTGAACCCGATCACCGTCAGCCGCTTCGAACAAGAGCTGCGCGCCCTGGAATTTGAACCTTGGCGCGTCGCGATTCGCACCGAAGACATCATCGAATACAGCAAAGAGATCTTGAGCTACCCGATGCAGGACCTGGCAACGGCAGAGCTCTACCTAAGCTGCTGGAACCGCAAGTTGGCCAAAACTTAGCGCCTCCTCCGGCCGATAACGAATTGCCGTGCGCCACCCACGCGGGCACTTCGCTCAATCTTCGCGGGTGACCTTCAGCACCTCTTCTACCGAGGTAATTCCCGCGACACATTTGCGCCAGCCGTCGTCAATAATGCCGGGGCTGGAGCGGCGCGCAATGCGGTCAAGTTCGAGTTCACCGGCTTTGTCGTGGATCGCCTGGCGCATCGCTTCGTCCAGCGCGACCAGTTCGTACACGCCGGTGCGACCCTTGTAGCCGCCGTTTTTTTGCACCGGGCTGGCTGGACGCCAGAGCAACTGACTGGCGCCAGGATGGGCCAGCGCGCTGAGCTCAGCGGCGCTCGGTTGATATTGCTCGCGCAGGCTGGGATCAAGCACGCGCACCAGACGCTGAGCGAGCACGCCGATCAAACTAGACGACAACAAAAACGGCTCAATCCCCATATCACGCAGTCGGGTCACGGCGCCAACGGCGGTGTTGGTGTGCAAGGTCGACAGCACCAGATGGCCGGTCAGCGATGACTGCACGGCGATCTCGGCGGTTTCCAGATCGCGGATTTCGCCGACCATGACGACGTCCGGATCCTGCCGCAAAATGGCGCGCAAGCCGCGCGCAAAGGTCATGTCGACTTTGGTGTTGACTTGCATCTGGCCGACGCCATCAATGTAGTACTCGATGGGGTCTTCCACCGTCATGATGTTGCGGCTCTTGTCATTGAGCTGCATGAGCGCCGCGTACAGCGTGGTGGTTTTGCCCGATCCCGTCGGGCCGGTGACCAGCAAAATGCCGTGCGGACGGCGGATCAGCTCATCTAAACGGCCGCGCGTGGCCTCGTCCATACCCAGTTCGGTAAGGTTCAAGCGACCGGCCTGTTTGTCGAGCAAACGCAGCACCACGCGCTCGCCAAAACTGGCTGGAATGGTCGATACGCGCACGTCCACCGGTCGCCCGGCGATGCGCAAGCCAATGCGGCCGTCCTGTGGCAGACGTTTTTCGGCGATATCCAGCTTGGCCATCACCTTGATGCGACTGACCACCGGCTGGGCGATCGATTTTTGCGGGCTCAATACCTCACGCAATATGCCATCCACGCGAAAACGCACGACCAGTCGGTTCTCGTAGGGCTCGATATGAATATCGGAGGCATTTTCGCGCACCGCTTCGGCGAGTAGCGCGTTGATCAATCGAATGATCGGCGCGTCGTCCTCGCTCTCCATCAAATCGGTGGGCTCGGGCAGTTCGTCCGCGAGTTGTTTCAAGTCCAGGCGCTGATCAATATCCGCCGCCATCGAGCGCGAGTCCTCACCACCCGCTTCGTAGAGTTCCTGCAGCAGCGCCTCAAAACGCTCGACGCTGACTTTTTCGAGTGTTAGCGGCACCGCCAAAAAGCGCCGCAATTCCAGCAGCGCCTCCGGTTTGACGTCCGGTCGGCAGGCAATACGCGCCTTGGCGCCCGCCAAACCGAGCACGGCTACACCATGCTTGCGGGCAAAGCCAAATGGAAGTCTGGGTAATGAGGTCATTGGCTGCCGATCGCGTGTGTTAACCGCTGATTCTCCACGATCGGATGGTTCAATGCAGCGTGCGCGGTGGTTCGTCGTCCGGCGGGCGCCGGGTTGGAAACGCGATGATCACGCCGCGTTGCGGTGCGCTCGGTCCGTCCCAAATCGGTTTGACATCAATCGGCGGCGGCGGCTCCAGCGGGTCTACGCCCAAACGCGTTGAACCGTCTTCGTCGTCTTCGGATTCGTCTTCCCAACTGTAGCGGCGTTGTGCCGGCAGCGGATCGAGCTTGCGAAACAGCACGGCGGCGAGCACGCCGGTCAATAGCCCTGCGCCATGAAACTCAAAGCTGATCCCCGCCTCGCGTGGTAAAAATCCATACAGCATTGATCCGTATAGAAAAAACACAACCAGCGCGATAGCCAGCGCGACCCGGTCGCGGCGCAGCGCGCCCAACACAAAGAGAAAGCTCATCAACCCGTGGGTGACCCCGCTGACACCGATATGCAGGGATTCGCGGCCAAAGATCCACACCAAAATGCCGCTTAAGATCCAAATCAGCGGCACCGCTTTGAAAGTCGCACGCGGTACCGCGTAGATGCCGAGTGCCAACAACACAAAGGTTGGCAAGCTGTTGGCCATCAAATGATCGAGCGAGCCATGCACCAACGGCGAACCGAGGATGCCCAGCAGGCCGATTGGCTCGCGCGGCGCCAATCCGAGCAGGGAAAATGGCGTGCCAGCCACCCACTCGGCGAAGGCCACTAGCCATAATAAGCCGACAGCGACCGCGCCCAAGAACACCGCGTTTTCCAAACGTCGCCGATCACGTTTCAGTGCGGCGTCGGTAAATGCCTCATCCGGCAGGGGTCGAATATCCATCGCTAAACTGTGGGGGTCGATGGCGAGAAGGCAAGGGTGTCAGCAAAAAAGTGGCAAGCCGGCGCCTTTTGGGGTTCAACCTTGAAACCTCAGTTGGACGGGGTGGAGTGTGCGGTTATAGATGTGCAGCGCATAAGCGCAATGAGGGTGAAAGCCGGCAAGCTTGCGCGGCTTGAACGGCTGGCGGCTACGCCGCCAGACCGGCGGAATGCTTGTTCCATTGCAACGAGTTGCAACGCAGCCATGCGCAGCCATGACCGTGCAATCTGCCGCGTAGCGTACTCACCCAATGGGTGAGCGAGTCGAACAGCTGAAAAGTCAAAAGAATCAGCTATGGGCGATGGGAAGCGGTCAACTGAGGTTTCTAGCAGTCTGTCGGACTTTGCGCGTGAGATGCGTTGTGTGGCTTAAGCGGATGCAAGGCGCGGCGCGCAGCCAATGGCTCTTCCGTTAGGGTCGCAGCGCAGACGCCGTTGCGACGCGCAACCCGAAGGGCCGGAAGCGCTTTTGGCGCACTGCGGAGCAGAAAGACGAATAAAATTCAATAAAACTACCGGAATATTCGTCACCGCTCTGCGCCAAAAGCGCTTCCGGCGCGCTCGCGATGAAAGTCCGACAGGCTGCTAGGTTCAATACCGCCGCGGGTGCAAATCAAACTGATGTGGGTCGCCAAACCGCCTGTCGGAGCGAGCTTGCTCGCGATGCTTGGCCTTCTTGTGTTTCATCAGCGCCGCGCCCAAGTGCGCTGCCACAAGAACTTAAGTCACAGTAGCGCCGTCAGCCTGTCGGAGCCCTGATGGGTCACCACATCCGTTTGACTCCCACCCTGCCACCCCAACGGCGCTCTTGAGCGCTCACTTCACCGGCAACGGTGCGGCAATCGGCGCGTCAACTGCAGGCTCCGGCGGCAGCGGTCGCGCCAGATCAAACCCGACGATCAATGGATCGTGGTCCGAAGAGCGGAACGGATCAGAGCGGAACATCCGCGCGTCCGCAGCGCGTGGGCGATCTTCGCGGTTGTAGTCAAACTCGGGCATTTCGTCGGCGTTGATATGCCACACGGCAGCGCCGCGCACCTGTCCCGTCAAGCTGGTGCTCGCCAGCGCATGATCTAGGCTGCCCGACAAACCCGCGTAGCTGAAACTGTAGTGATTCTCGCCGTGGCCGACCGTATCAAAACCCACGGTTCCAAGCAGACGCAGGGGATCTTCATGCGAGTAGGCGTTAAGGTCACCGATGATCAGCACGTCAGGATCACCACTGGCGGTCGGATCGGTACTCAGCCATTCGGTCAACGCGCGCGCCGCATCCACACGCGCGGCATTCCAACAGCCTTGACCGTCACCGCGATCCTGATTGCGCTCGTCGGCTTCCTGACATCCGCCTTTGCTTTTCCAGTGATTGACCACCACGGTGAAACGCGCGTTGCTCTTCACCACGTCAAAGCTCTGCGCCAACGGCACGCGATTAAGTTGGTCAAACGGCGCCTGCTCCAGCGCTGCTGCAACGCCGGCTAGTTTTAGCTTGCGAGTGCGATAGAGCATTCCAACACTGATCATGTCACCGCCGAGTTTGGCCTGCGGCCCGCGCACAAAGGCATATTCTTTGGCGCGACCGCGCGCCTGATTGAGTCGAAAGCTCAGCTCTTCGATGGCGGAATGTTTTTCGTAGCCATCGTTTTCCACTTCAATGACCGCGTAAATATCGGCATCCATTGCTTTCAGCGCGCTCAAGATTTTGGCGCGCTGGCGGGTCAGTTCTTCCACGTTGTTGGCGCCGCGTTCGGTCGGGAATCCGCCGCCTTTGCCATCGCCATTGAAGAAATTCAGCACATTAAAACTGGCCACGCGAATCTCGCCAGCCACCTCTGGCGCGCTCTCCGGGCGCACCGCCTGCACCGCTTCGATCCGTCCGCGTGCGTGTAAGCGGTAACTGCCTTGCCGCTGATCGAGCACGCCCTCGATATTGCGCAACTGGGTGCCGGTGCGATATGGCGCATCTATGTTTGGCTGCACCGCTAAGTAGCGAATCTGGACAGGTGCGTGGCTGGCGATACTGCCGTCATCAAGCAGCAATCGCGCGCGCTGGTTGGCGGCCGCCAGGGCGCGCTCTTGCTCACCGGGCGCAAATCGTTCGGTGGGCTGCCACTGCCGACCTTGCAAGCCGATCAACAGTTCGCCGCGTGACATCAGCGCGTAATTGGCCAAAATGGTGGCAACGGGCTCAATGATGATGCCCATGCCTTCAAAAACCTCCCAGTCTTCGGCGACCAGCGGCGGTTCTTCGATCAACGAGGCCTGCGGTGGTTCATCCACCTTGCCGCAAAACTGCAATGCGCTCAACTCGACCAGCGCAGTCAACGTGGCATCCCCTTCACCCAATTCCGCCACCCGACCGCGCACCCGTACCACATCGCCGCGCGCAATTTTTGGTCGCGCGCCATCGATCTGCACAAACAAACCTTCACTGGTCATCGGATCGCCATCGCGATCGTCTTGTTGTTCCTGCAAGAACACGCCACCCAAGCCATCGATGGCGTCAGCAATGACCACCGCCTCGGCAGTGGCCAAATTCCCGACCATAGTGCTTTTTTGCGCCGCGCCTTGAATCGTGCTGATCAAATCGGCCGGCGCGCCGCATACGGGGCTAGCGGTGCCGGCGGCAGCCGCGGATTCGTCTCGGCCACAGCTCGCCGCCGTCAAGGCGATCACAATCGATCCAGCCAACATCAAAAGGCGTTGCATGATGATTCCTCATACGAAAACGCCGCCAGCGGCGGCGGCGTTTTCAAAACCTAGCCCGCTGGTAATCAGCGGCTTACTTGAGCTCAGCTACCATGAATTCAACGGTCGCGCGAACTTGCTCGTCGGTCAGAGCGCCGTTGCCACCGCGCGCGGGCATGATGCCGGCAGGGCCTTGATAACCTTCGATCGCGTGTTTGACCATCAAGTCCAGACCTTGAGCTATACGTGGCGCCCAGGCGTCTTTGCTCAACATCGGCGCGCCACCGGCGCCGGAGACATGGCATGCGCCGCACAAATTCTGATAAATCACTGAGCCATCCAAGGTGCCACCGTAAGCAACTTGACCAACCATTGCCAGTTTGCGTGCTTCTTCGGCGGCCACAATGGCGGCCCGACCGGTCTCACCGGCGTTGACGTTGCCGAGCGGCGCCAATCGTGCATCCACCGCGGCGCGTTGAGCGATCACCCGCTCGCGCTGAATGGGGTTCAAGTCTTCCGGCGCAGCGCCAGCGGCCGCCGCGCTGTAACCATAAAACCGGTCGTTGATGACATACGCCAAAACGATCAATAGGAAGGCAAAACCCATCAAGCCGAAGATCAGCTGGGCGAAATGCTTTAAAAAAGTCGAGTCTTGTTTAGTCACAAAGAACCTCTGCCGCAAGGAATCGGTGCAAAGCGCACGTGGCGCCAGTCAAGGTGCGCGAGTATACGAGGCGACGAGCCACTGCGCAGCCTGCGCGATCATCGCGCAATTCAAGCAAGGTGCGGCCTAGCAGCCTGTCGGACTTTCATCGCGAGTGCGCCGGAAGCGCTTTTTGGCGCAGAGCGGTGACGAGTATTCCGGTAGTTGTATTGCATTTTATTCGCCTTTCTGATTTGCAGTGCGCCAAAAGCGCTTCCGGCCCTTCGGGTTGAGCGGCTGAGCGGCGTCCGCGGCGTTGCGACCCTTGCGCCATTGGCTGCGCGCCGCGCCTTGCATCCATCCGTTGCGCCACCCAACGCATCTCACGCGCAAAGTCCGACCGGCTGCTAGCGCAATTCGCGGCGCAGAATTTTGCCGACCGGTGTTTTTGGCAGACTGTCTCGGAATTCAATGACTTTGGGCTGTTTGTAGCCGGTTAACAATTGCCGACAATGGGCGCGCAGATCATCAACGGTAAGCGCTGGATCTTTGCGCACGACGACCAGCTTCACCGCTTCGCCGGTTTTGTCGTCGGGCATGCCGACGGCGGCGGCTTCGAGCACGCCGGGATGCATCGCCACAACGTCTTCGATTTCATTGGGGAAGACATTGAAGCCGGATACCAAAATCATGTCTTTGCGACGATCAAGCAGGAACAAATAACCACCTTCGCCGCGTTTGGCGATATCCCCCGTGCGGAACCAGCCGTCGGCGAAAAATGCCTGCGTGGTCTCTTCGGGGCGTTGCCAATAGCCGCTGGTGACTTGCACGCCGCGCACACACAGCTCGCCCGGTTCGCCGATCGGCACCAACTCGCCGCTTTCGTCACGTAGGCAAATTTCCACGCCCGGCAGCGGCAAACCAATGGAACCTACTGGATTGGGTGCATCCCAGCGATTCACTGTAATGCCGGCGCAGGTTTCGGATAATCCATACATTTCGATGACATCGCGGCCTGTCACTTGTTTCCAGCGTTCCGCGGTGGCGCGCCGTAATGCCGTGCCGCCCTGAATACTCAATTTGAGACCGCTGAAATCCAATTTGACGAAATCAGCGGAATTGAGCAGTGCGTCGTACAGGGTATTCACCCCTGAGAAAATCGACGGTTTGTATTGCACAAACGCCGCCACCAATCCCGGAATATCACGCGGGTTACTGATCAGCACGCCATGCAAACCATGCGCCCATGCATACATCATGTTGGTATAGGCAGCGATGTGATAGAGCGGCAAACAGATTAGGCCAACCTCCCGGCTGGGATCCAACGCGCGTCCTAACCATTGTTCGCAGGCGCCGACATTGGCCATCAAGGCAGTGTGCGACAGCGCCGCGCCTTTAGATACGCCAGTGGTGCCGCCGGTGTACTGCAATTGGGCGACGTCACCGGCTTTGGCCGTGGCCTGCACGCGCGGTAATCTGGCGCCTTTGGTCAGCGCGCTTGGCCAGCGTATGGCGCCGGGAATAGAAAATGGCGGAATGAGCTTTTTAATGTGCTGCAGGGTGAAATCGACCACCAAGGATTTTGGCCATGCCAGCGCATCACCGACGCGCGTGGTAATCACATGTTTGACACTGGTGTTATCCAGCGATTGCGCGGCAACTGCACCAAAGTTATCGATGACAATTAACGCGACCGCACCCGAATCGGCCAATTGGTGGCGCAATTCGCGCGGTGTATAGAGCGGATTGATCAACACGGCGATCAAATCGGCGCGCAACACGCCGAGCACGGCAACCGGGTATTGCAGCAAATTGGGCAGCATGATCGCCACGCGGTCGCCGGGCTGCAAACCCAAACCACCGCGTAAATACGCCGCTAAGTCGGCGCTTTGTTGATCAATCTGGGCGTAGCTCAGCGTACGTCCCAGATTGGTGAAGGCCGCTCGAGCGCCATGCGCTTTGCACACCTCAATCAACATCTGCGGCAGCGTTTTGCCCGCATCGATCGCGGCGCTTGCGACGTTATCAAAATCGGTCTTGGCCAGTGGGGATTGCGTGTACGCTCCGAACGATGTCGACATGGCGGCTCCTTGAGATGTTTGGCGCGCAGATTGTGCGCGGAGCCGCGCCGAAAGTCGCGGTCCGATGTGGTCGCTTTGCGTGGCGCTGCAATATCGGGTTGAACCTAGCAGCCTGAAAGTCCGACAGGCTGCTAGCTGCGCTGACTTATCAGCTGGTTGTGCAACAGATGATCTCCGGCAACATCCTTTCTCGTCCTCCTGTTTAACGGCCGCCCATCGCGGCCGCTCATTCACGGGAAACCGGTCATGTTGATGAATCTCCGTAGCGCAAGCTTGCGTCTTTTTACCGCTTGGTTGCTGGGTTGCTGCGCCGCGCCAATCGCCGCACAAACCATCGGGGACGAGCTTTTCGCCCACGGCTTTGAAACTGATCTCAGCATTCAGACCGACCGTGTGGAACTGGAAACGAGCAGTCTGGAGGCCTTGCAGGGCTTGTTGGGTGGCCCTGGTGGTTCGGGCGTGCAAGTGTTGATCACTTACATCGGCAAGGGCCGAAGGGTCGATAGCGATGCTTTTGAGGCACCCTTGGGTGGAACTCCGCCGAGTTCGACCGGCAATAATATCGACGGTTTTTCGGCGTTTAATCCAAATACCGGTAACGAGTTTCGAATTCAGATCACCCGCAGCGATTTAGGGACGATCGGCAGCGAAACCACGCGTGCGCGTCGCGATGCCGGCGCCGGCCCGATGGGTGGACCGGTGCCACCCACCGACCCCGATTCGCCGATTCCCGGCGTGATTAACAAAGCCTGGAGCAATAACAGTGACAACCGGGTGCGCTATTCGTCGCTGGGCGTGGGCACCACCACTTGGCCCTGGCGCGCGATTGCCGAGTTTTCCAATCGCTGTAGCGGCACTTTGGTTGGCCCGCGCCATGTGGTGACCGCCGCGCACTGCATCTACAACCGCGTCACCAATACCTGGAGTAGCAATTTCAATGTGACGCCTGGGCGCGCTGGTGGCAATTGGAACTATGGCCGTTCATTGGTGCCATCGGCTGGCTTCACTTGGTATTTCACCCCGTGGCAATGGCGCCTAGCCAATCCCGCCGGCGGCGAGGGCCAATATGATGTGGGTATTTTGATTCTGCCCAACCGCTTGGGTGACCTAACCGGTTAGATGGGTTATGCCACCCTTACCGATTCAAGCATTCAAAACAGTTTGATCTTTAACCGCGGTTATCCGTGGTGCAACGCCACGTTAGCCGATGGAATCACCGCCCGCATTGATGATGTCGGCGATGACCCAAATTCTGGACTCACCTGCAACGATCGGCATTTATGGGGCGACCCGACCGCGTGCACCACGTCTAATTTCCACGATCGTGATGCGCAAAACTGGGCGCGCCGCTTCGACCATTCGTGTGACGCCAGCGCCGGGCAAAGCGGATCACCGTTGTACAGCTACATCAATACCGCCCCCGCGGTGATCGGCGTACACACCTTCTCCAAATGCGGCAAAACGGCAACCGATATCAGCTGCACGGCTAACGATATCCAACCCCTGCGCGCCACCCGACTCACCCCGGAATATCGCGACTGGATCTCGTACTTCCGCAATTGGAAGCCGTAGCGCGGGTGAAGGCGATCTGCTGATCGCGATGCCTACTTTCTACTTGCTGCCAAGGCATCCAAAAAACCATCCGGCAGCGGCCAACGGCCCAGCCAACCGCTGCGTGTCCCGGTGAGGATACGCAGCGCTTGTGCTCGGCTGCCGGGCAATCGACTCAGGGGATGAAAAAACACATCGCGCACTTGTGCGACTAGATCCAAGTCCGACTGGAACAGCGGGGTCAACCAGCGACTCCAGAACTGGTAAGCCTGGATATGCTGGCGGCGCTGCGCCGCGTACGCATTTAATACGGCGTCCAGCGGGCCGGGCATGCGCAACGCATCGCGCAACGCCAGGGCGTCCAGCAAAGCCATATTGACGCCTTGACCCAACTGCGGACTCATCGCGTGCGCCGCATCGCCGATGGCCAACAGGCGGCCATGATGCCAGCGGCGCTGCAAGATGACATCGCGATAGCTGGCTCTGGCCAAGCGCGTAGTGTCTTGCAGATCAGGCAAATGTGGCTCAATCGCCGGCCACAATTCAAGCAGTTGTGCGTGCCACTGGGCAAGCGGCTGCGCTAACCAAGACTCAAATCCAGCCGCCGGCACGCTCCAGAAGAAACTCAACTTCGGCGCAGAATCACCCGGACGCACACCCACCGGCAACATGCCGAGCATCTGTCGCGCCGCGCGATAGCGTTGTCGCAGCTGCGTTGGCCATTGCCAATCGCGCAGTGGCAACAAACACCAGACCGCACCCCAGGGATAGGGTCGATCCAACTGCAGCGTGGGTAAACTGGCACGCAGCGCCGATGCCGCGCCATCAGCGGCGACAATCAAGTCAAATGGACCCGCCGCTTTGCCGTCCACGTCGCGCAGATAACCCGCATCGACATCGACGCTGGTGATACGGCGGCCGGCATGCAACTCGACCGCGGGGGGCAAAGCCGCGCGCAACAATTCAAACAAGGCACCACGCTGCATGCCCAAACCGAGCAAACGCGGCTCAAGGTCGGCGTAACGCATGTCCATTACGGTGCGCCCGGCGGCGTTTTCACCATGCAATCGATGCACCGGCGCGCCTACGCCAAGCGCCGCCGGCAGCAGCCCCAGCGACCACAAGGCCGCCAAACCGGTCGGCTGCAACAAAAAACCAGCGCCGACCGGGCCTGGATGGGGCACTTGTTCAAACACCTGCAGCCGATGCCCATCGCGCGCCAACGCGATCGCCAGCGCCTGCCCGGCGCTACCGTAGCCGACAATGGCGATGTTCATCGCCATGCGCCGCCTTTGCTGTTTATCTCTCACTTGGCCGCCCAATCAGGGAATGGTTCATGTCCACTTTACTGCAAAGGCGATAGGCTGGAGGACCCAGCCCGCGAGGATCGGTGATGCGACTTCTACTGTTGATCGCGACATCCATGGCACTGAGCAGTTGCGCAAGCGACGGCTATCGCTATCACGATGCCGGCTATTACACCGCACGCGCTAGGCCGGCGGTGCTGGTTGTCGACTACGGCAATGCTTGCGGCTTTGGATTTAGCCGCTATGGTTATGGCCGATCTGCTTACGGCTATCCGTGCGGTTCAGGTTTTGGCTACAGCCTGGGCTACGGTTCCTGGCATGGCGCAAACTACTGGGCGCACCCGTACTGGTCGCAGCCTTGGTACGCGCCACGCGCAGCTGAACATCCGAGCGCTGGCATGCGTGCTCGCAGCTGGGCGCAAACTTCTGCAGCCGAGGCAGCTTTCCCGCGCTTTGACGACTTGGCACCCGCACGTCGCCGTGACACTGGCAGCGGCGGTGGCTTCGGATATTCGCAAAGCTTTGGCGCCCCAGCGGACTCGGGCATGGGTGCATCGACGCGCAGCGCGAGTGGCCGCAATGCTGGCATCGGATCAGGTCAACGGGGCGGGCCACGCCAAGAGAGTCAGCCTCGTCATGCCGTACCGCGCGCAGCTGGGAATGCCGCCCGCGCTACCCGTGCCGATGCGCAACAGGAAGAATGAACAGGCAAGCATGTAAAATTAGACGGCCATCACGATCTGTAAAGCGGCCAGCGCTATACTTTTGTGCATCGGTCAGTTTCTCTGGTCTCGACGTCTGAACCACGGTTCTTCAGGACTCCCCCTGTTCCAGTTGAACATCGGGCGTCGAGACCACCATAAAAAACGGCCGTCGGAGCAAATGCTAACGACGGCCGTGGCTCCCCCTGAGACCCCAAGCGCAAAGCAAGAAGCGCGCCAACGCGCGTAAAGCACCGGGCGCACGCGGGCACCAAACGGACGCTTTTCGGAGAGCGCAGACTGCCTCTGTGCTCTTTTGCTCCGCTGCGTCCCGCGTACACCGCTCGCGGGCACGCATAATCCACGCTGTGCAACTCAGGGTCACCCGAATGATTTATCAAACTCGCTATGACGTCATTGTCGTCGGCGGCGGTCACGCCGGCACCGAAGCGGCGCTGGCTGCGGCGCGCATGGGCGCGAAAACCCTGTTATTGAGCCACCAGATTGAGACCATCGGGCAGATGAGCTGCAATCCGGCCATCGGTGGTATCGGCAAAGGCCATTTGGTGCGCGAAATCGACGCGCTCGGTGGGGTGATGGGCAAAGCCGCAGACCAAGCTGGCATTCAGTGGCGCACTTTGAATGGCAGCAAAGGCCCCGCCGTGCGTGCCACGCGCTGCCAAGCTGATCGCGCGCTGTATCGCGCAGCGATCCGGCATGCGGTGGAAAACCAAGACAATCTGACGCTGTTTCAACAGGCCGTGGACGATTTGTTGCTGGAAGGCAACAAAGTGACCGGCGTGGTCACCCAGATGGGTCTGATTTTCATGACCGAAACGGTGGTTTTGACCGCAGGCACCTTTTTGGCGGGCTTGATTCACATTGGCGACGCCAACTATCGCGGCGGTCGTGCGGGGGATGCCCCAGCGCAGCGGCTGGCGGAACGCTTGCGCGAACTGCCGATGGGCCAGGGTCGCCTCAAAACCGGCACGCCGCCGCGGATTGATGGCCGCAGCGTCGATTACCGCGAATTGAGCGAGCAGCCCGGTGACAATCCGGCGCCGGTGTTCTCCTTTCTCGGCAGTCAGACTGACCATCCGCGTCAGCTGTCCTGCTGGATTACCCACACCAGCGAGCAAACCCACGCTCTGATTCGCGGCGCTTTGCATCGCTCGCCTTTGTACACCGGCAAGATCGAAGGCATCGGGCCGCGTTATTGCCCGTCGATCGAAGACAAGGTGGTGCGTTTTGCGGACAAATCATCGCACCAGATATTTATCGAACCCGAAGGCCTGAGCACCCACGAGATCTACCCAAACGGCATTTCGACCAGCTTGCCGTTTGATGTGCAATTGGCCCTGGTGCGCTCGATTAAAGGCTTTGAAAACGCGCACATCACGCGTCCAGGTTACGCCATCGAATACGATTATTTTGACCCGCGCGGTTTGCGGCCGACGCTGGAAACCAAAGCCATCGACGGTTTGTATTTTGCCGGCCAGATCAATGGCACCACCGGTTATGAAGAAGCCGCCGCCCAAGGATTGCTGGCTGGCGCCAACGCCGCACGGCGCTGCCAAGCGCGCGAGCCCTGGTGCCCGCGTCGTGACGAGGCCTATTTGGGTGTACTGGTCGATGATTTGATCACCCATGGCACCACCGAGCCGTATCGGATGTTCACCTCGCGCGCCGAATATCGCTTGCAACTGCGCGAAGACAATGCGGATCTGCGTTTGACCCCGACTGGGCGCGAACTAGGCCTGGTCGACGATGCGCGCTGGGCGGTCTACAGCCGTAAACGGGATGCGGTTGCGCGCGAAACCGAGCGCTTGCGCGCCCTATGGGCGGCGCCGAATAACGCGCTAGGACAGCATTTTGCGCAGCAAACCGGTGCGTCTCTGTCGCGTGAAACGCATGGGATTGATTTGCTAAAACGACCGGATATCAGTTATTTGGCGCTGACCGCAGTCACCGGCTTCGGTCCGCCAGTCGAACAAATACAAGTCGCCGAGCAAGTGGAAATTGAAGCGAAATATTCCGGTTATGTGGATCGCCAGCGGGAGGAAATCGAGCGTTCGCGTCGCCATGAAAGCGCGCTGATCCCCGACGCCTTCGATTACCACGCGGTCACTGGTTTGTCTGCCGAAGTGTTGCAGAAACTGCAACGCGTGCGGCCCGCCACACTCGGCCAAGCCGGGCGAATTCCCGGCGTCACGCCGGCCGCCGTATCGCTGCTCTTGGTGCACCTAAAGCGCGGAACCCGTGGCGGCGGCGCGGCGCGCGCCTCGGCTTAGGCGTCGCTAAGATACAACTTGGACCCAGCCTGCAGGCGGCTCTGCCGCCAGGCCGGATTGATCTGGACTCTACCCAAAGCCGGGTGGCTCGCCCCGCCTAACCGCGAGCTCGCACTTTGGCCCCATCCGAGATTATCCGGGGTTGCACCTGACACAGCGATAGCCGTTGCTTTGATCTGACGGCATTATCGGCTTTGGTTTTAGCGAGTCGAATGCCGCATGAGCTACATTTTGGATCCGTCGCAGTTTCGGCACATCAGCAGTTTGCCGCCATCCGCGCGATTTGATGAGTTTGTCTCGCGCGTGATCGCTCACCAGCAGATCTGGGGTCTGCGCAGTGCGGGCGGTTGGGCGGTCGTTGAAGCCGAGGGCGACGATTGTTTCCCGGTCTGGCCACATCCGGACTTCGCCGCGGCTTGGGCGGTGGGTGATCTTGCTGACTGCACACCGCAAGCGATCGCACTAGATGCCTGGTTGACGCGCTGGACGCCCGGCATGGAAAAGGATGGCACCTTGGTGCTGGTGTTTCCGATCAATGATGATGAGGCCGAGGACATTGTCATCGCCGCCTCGGAGTTGGAAGACGCGCTGCTCGGCGCGATCGGTGAAGCCTAAGTCGTCCTAGCAGCCTGTCGGACTTTCATCGCGAGTGCGCCGGAAGCGCTTTTGGCGCAGATCGGTGACGAATATTCCGGGAGTTCTATTGCATTTTTTCGTCTTTCTGCTCCGCAGTGCGCCAC
>Ga0163154_10002753_pt1 | contig 25237 bp, 22 predicted proteins | sample OliLakLV19MP9P1_FD_148649 | JGI IMG/M metagenome (GOLD analysis project Ga0163154, IMG submission 148649) | Freshwater microbial mat bacterial communities from Lake Vanda, McMurdo Dry Valleys, Antarctica - Oligotrophic Lake LV.19.MP9.P1 | ecosystem: Environmental > Aquatic > Freshwater > Lake >... | reverse complement strand
TATCCACCAAACTATCCATGACTACAATCACCACCGTATTCACTCTGCTCTCAAAATGTCACCTATCCAATTCAAACAACAGTTCCAAAGTCGTTTAAAAACTGTCTAAAAAAACGGGTGCTTGACACCTAGCAGTTGATCCGTATCTTTCTTCAAAAGATCGCCAAGAATCACTTTCATTAAATGACGAGAACTTTCTTCTAAGTTATCTCTGTCGATTTCATAATCTGTTGGTTTATAGCCTAATGGTATCGAGATATTGGATGTCATCATATTTGTTAAATAGACCATATCTGATTTTGCTGTATTCTTAGCTTCTTGCCACTTTTCTTTTTCAGAACGCTGTATTAGGAAATCAACACCAAAGAGCGTGAGCAAGGTTGTAATACCACCAGCAGCCAAGTTTATAAAAAGATCGTTTGTAGCAGAAGAAAAATTTGATTTGTATCCAATAAACAAACTAGAAATTATAAATATAACAATTCCTAAAAAAATAGCTACTTTTGTCTTTGTGAACATATATTTTAGTTCAATTCCCATTACTGGTAAATTTTTTGCTTCGAACCCGTTTTTAGCTTGATTTATCGTCTTAATTCGTTGTTTTTTTAAATTTAAGTACCGTTATGAGCGGGATACGGTACCCTCCGGGTATTAGCCACGCGCTTCGTTATTCACAGTCTGAGATAACTCAACCTCGCTTGGCGGCAGAATCGAAAAGGCTCTCACCACTTGCATCCATTCACTTCGCACCTCCCACTTCGTGGGATGCGCAAAGTGAGCGGGATACGGGAATCGAACCCGCTTCTCATCCTTGGGAAGGACGTGTACTACCAGTGTACTAATCCCGCAAACAAACCTATTGTATCAGGTAAAAGGCTTGCAAACGCTCACACCATCTCAAAACCAACCTTGTATTTTTTTCAGTATATTTTCAAAATAATTTCCCACTTTCACCAAAACTGAAGGAGCTTTAAGTGCCACCGCTGGCTCTGTAACTTCTGTCGTGAGCGTACTTTCAACTTCGGTTAGTTGGACTGATGGCGTAGCCACCAGAATCTGTTTTTCATTCAATACCGCAGAAGGTGAAGCTTTGAATGGAAGAACCACTGCCTTAGGAACCAAACTTGGCTTGAGAGGTTCACAGCGTGGATCGGCACAGATGATATCTGCTTCAACAGTAGTGTTGTCTTCGCGACTACTGCGGCAAGTATCTAGAGTGATTTTAAAACGATACCCGTTCCGACAGGTTGCGATGTAACCATTTATTCCATTCTCACCACACCAAAAATCGCCACCTATACTTGCTTCTTTCATACTACTAGCACAAGGGCCATCAGCCCCTGGCAAAACCTCCATCTTATAATTCAATTTGGCGGTTGGACTAGGCTTTGGCGCCTTGTCTTTGGAGAATATAATTTCAAACTCAGCCGAGTTTGGGATCTCATTCGCCGTAACTGACTCAATATGAAACACAAATCGACCATACGCAGTAGCTGAACAACGAGCCTTAACTCGACCCTTATCGGTGCTAGTTTCATTGAGCATGATACAAGTAGCTCCTGGTAAATCTTGGTGAGCTTGGAAACGGAATTTTTGATTAACAACAAAGGTATTTTGTTCATTTTTTGGCTCGTACTTGTCGTAGATATCCAAGGCAGCAACTTCTAGATCAGTACTCAAATCAGTGACAACTTGTTTGTTGGTAAAGTTGATTGGTGTGTAGTAAAAGTGACCTTGCCAACTTTGAGCTTTGACTGAAGGAACTAGCGAGAGAAAAAGCCAACCTAAAACCAGAAAGCAGAAGACAAAGTGTTTTTTCATTGACCATAATTATAAGCTAGATTAGCGACTGTGCTAGAATAGTTTGTCGATCACTCTTCTATGTCAAAAGACAAACTTCCATTCTTTCAACTTTTTAGTCTTTTACTTTTCATTGTTCTTCAAAACATTTTATTCTTCCAACCAGTCACACCTTTGGGGATTGGCTTGCAGATTAGTAGCTGGGTAATTCTGGTCTTTCTTAGCCTGACTACTAAAAAAACTCTACCTCTGGCATTAGTGGCTGGAGGTGTGATGCTAGCTCAGCTCTATAACACCACCCAAGTTGGATCACTGACTAGCCAATTTTTAACGATTTTGACACTGCTAGTAACGGCTGGGATTGCGATGTATAGTCTGGCTCGCAGTCGGCGCTGGCTGAGTTCCTTCTCAGAATTACTGCTTTCACCACTACTTTTGTTCACTGCCTACCTTCAAACCAGTCTTGCAACTTACTTTGATCGTCAATTTCCTTTTACCAATCTTTTTGCTTTGGTGGCAAAAATTCCCTTGCTTCGTCACCTCAAATCAATTCTACTCGGTCTAGTACTGGGAATCCCGATTGTGGTTGTTCTGACTTCAATGTTTGTTTCGGCGGACGTTATTTTTGCTGACTTCATCCACAATTTTACCGACATTACTTTACCTGAACGTCTTCAAGAACGTCTAATCTACTCACTGATCTTGTTCCTTTTGGCAACACCGTTACTTCAGTTAGCGACTAAAGAAGAGTTTATTTCACCCGTACTTCGCCTTAAGAAATGGTCGCTAATTAACGAAATGACCATTGTGATGACATTAGTTGCAATTACCGTTGGTGCCTTTTTAGTCGTTCAATGGCCCTACGTTTTTGTCCATGTCGAAAAAGAAACTTCCCTTTCAGAGTTTGGGGTTGCAACCTATAGTGAGTATGTTCGTCAGGGTTTTGAAGAACTGCTCAAAGTGGCAGCGATTCTATTTGGCTTAATTTGGTTTGGGCTAACTATCTGGAGAAATCGCCAACCTGCTCAAAAACCCTACTTACTTGGTATTCAATTAGTGGTTCTAGGTGAGCTGGGAATTTTTCTCCTTTCACTTTTCAGAAGAGTTTGGCTCTATCAATCTTTTCATGGTTGGACATTAACCAAGCTTTACGGGACATGGCTGTTAATTGGATTAATCGGTTTTATTCTGACGCTGGCTGCTCGCCATTTTTGGAGTAAACGGTGGATCAAAGTTGAAGTTATTTGGTTAGTGGGGTGGTTGCTTTTTGGCAGTTGGTGGAACGCTGAGCACTTTATTATCCGCTCTGGTCACTTACCAACCGTAAACGAGCGCCAAGATTTTGTGTATTTATCAAGAATGTCCTCTGATGGTTATGAAGGGTGGGTCCAATCATATGGATGGGCAAATGAAGTTCTCAATCGTCAGCTAAACACAAAAAATACAGGCTATACAGCCGCCGATCGACAAGAGATTGCCTATGCAGCTCGTGTAGTGACTGAGCTAAGCCGCTCATACGACACGTTGGTTGCAAAACAGGCAAGTGATGAGGAGTTTATCACTCATTATCGAACACTTTTGAGCTATACCGAGCAAGAACAGTGGCAAAAACAAAAACACCTCGATGCCTTATTTACTCCTCTAGATGCAAGAACTCAACAAGATAAAAGTACCTCTCCAGAACCACAACCATATAGACTACTTCTGAGTGATGTCAGAGATAATCTGCAGGTTACCAATACCCAGATTACTACCATCCTTGAACTTAAGAAGTTAGTCGATAAAAAACCTTTAGAACGAGAGAAAATTGCGCAATTTAAAGTTCCCGACTTTATTCCTATTTCTTTTGATGGTGAATGGCTCGGTGAAAATTGCCGTGAAGTTATGGGTGACCAGATGTGTTTCGATCCCACTATGACTTTCTACAACCAGTACAACTTTACATACGAGCGCATTAAAAGTATGAATAGAAACGCTCCGCTTTATAAACTGCTGACGCAAAACAGTTCTGAATTGGCGGCCTATCAAAAAATGCAGCAGGATATACCCTATGACGAATTACTAAGACTTCAGAGCAAGTATTTTGAGTTAAAACGACGGATTCAACGCCAACCCAAAGAAGAACGCTTATATGAACAAGATGTCAGTTATAACTCACCGCTTATTTGGTAAAAAATAGTTAAAGGAAAATCTATATGTCTCGCTCTTTTTTAGAACGCATCACTGCATCATTAGTAGTTACGCTAACAACTACTTTAGCTCTAGGTTTCATTTTGCTGATTGCTAACGGTATTTTTTCTTGGGATATTTTTCCACCCTTCGCCGAAAAAATTCTTTATTTTCTAGGAGCTTCGATGCTGATAATTATTCTGTCAGCAGTTCTGATTAATATTATGATCAATCTCTCTCGACTAGCTGAGTATGCTGGTCAAATTTTACACGATTCCCGACGAGAAAAATAAGGCTCCTTTATGTCAAAAACACTCATTAACGATACTCTCGATCAAGGAGAATCAATCTCACTGAAAACTGCTGGCCTCTCTATCTTAGCAATTGTGGCTATTATCAGCCTGGTGATGCTTGGAGCTGTCTATGCCAATCGATCACGTCAGAGAGCTGTAATTAACCAATATACCAAAGAAACTGAGGAACTTATTACAGCGCACCAAGTTGCTGCCAAAGAATTCTTTAGCCAGACTTTTGATGACTGCCGAAATGTTTTATTGGAAGAACAGAAAGCTCAAAAGCCTGGTGATTACCATACCGATTCGACCGACAATTGTCTTACAGCGAGCACTCAACTAGCAAAACTAGAAGTACGAGAACTAAGAGATTCTTCAGCGACTGCCTACGTTAGAGTGATTGGAGATAAATATGAACTGATCGAAGCATCTGGTTTGTACAACGAAGCTATGCTGGGTAAATTTCAATCATATGGTCGGTTTAATTCAGATGCTGCTACTAAAGCAGATCTAATAAAATATCTCCAACAGAACGAGCCAATCTTGTTGTGGCAGAATTTTATTCCATACATTGAAGGTAAAGAAGTCATCGTACCTGTCAAAATCGATAATCAACTTGTGGGATACATCTTCCGAGGGGTGATTGAAAAATAAATTGGCTACAAAAAAATCCACCTTCGTGGATTTTTTATTGCTGGCGACCCCGACCGGAATCGAACCGGTGGTCTCTTCCGTGACAGGGAAGCATGTTAACCGCTACACCACGGGGCCCAGAACACTGATTATACGAAGATCTGATCGCTTTGCCAAGATGGGGGAGTGAATTGTGCTCAAAATCAAAAATCACCTATTTTCACTCTAAAAAAGATACCAACTAAGGTATAATTTACCTTAACTGGGTTAGTTCTCGGTCAAACGAAAGGTCACTATGTTTTTCCCTCTTATTTTAGCCGCTCTCTTGATTGGAATTGCCTTTTACGCCATGGGTATCTACAACTCCCTTCAGCGCTTGAAGACGCAAATCCAAGCTAGCATCCAAGAAATTGGTAACCAACTCAAACGCCAGGCTTCCTTGATTCCTAACCTCGAAAATTCGGTCAAAGGCTTTATGAAGCATGAAAAGGGAATTTTTGAGATGTTGACTGATGCTCGTAAATCAGTCACCAAAGCTAACGAAAGTGGCAGTGCCAAGGATATTGATCAAGCAATCACTAAACTCCAAGCTGTGGTGCCTCAAATGTCGATTTTAGTCGAGGACAATCCTGAGCTGAAGAGTAACGAAACCGTGACTCGCTTTATGAGTGAGTTGAGTGATACCGCTGACAAGATGATGTACGCTCGTCGAACAGTGATTGATTTAACTCAAAACTATAATGAAAAATTGGTGGTCTTTCCTTCAAACTTATTGGCTACCTTCTTCGGTTTTAAACCTGAAAAAGGTTTGGATATGCCAGTCTCAGGTTCTCACTTGAGCGTCAGTGATGACGAAATGAAAGACGCTAAAGTCAACCTTTAAGATTTAACCGTTCAAAATAAATCAGTAGCTCTTATTTTTCGTGCCTATGAATCATTATCAAGCAATCGCGGCTAATAAACGGAAATCATGGTTGATTATTGGTCTTTTTATGGCTTTTGTCAGCGGAGTTAGCTACGTCATGGCCGTTGGCTTTGGCTATGGATTAGATCTGGTTGGGATGGCTTTGATCTTTTCTGGCCTGATTTCCTTTGCTTCCTATTGGTTTTCTGATCGGATGATTCTAACTCTTTCTGGAGCCCAACCGGCAACTCGAGATCAATTTTTTGATTTTTACACAATCACTGAGAACCTAACCATGAGCCAGCGGTTGCCGATGCCAAAGCTCTATGTAATCAACGACACAGCGATGAACGCGTTTGCGACTGGTCGCGATCCCGAACACGCAGTGGTTGTAGCCACCACGGGCTTATTAAGTCGACTAAACCGCTCAGAACTCGAAGGCGTCATTGCGCATGAACTATCACATGTAGCCAACTATGATATCCGTTTAATGTCGATTGTGACAATTCTGGTCGGCTTTATTGCTTTACTAGCTGATTGGCTGTTACGAATGACTTTTTGGGGTGGCGGTCGTGACCGACGTGATAAAGATACCGGTCAACTAGGTCTCATTTTATTTGTGGTTGGAATTATCATGGCGCTTTTATCACCTTTGATCGCCCAGTTGATCCAGCTAGCAATTTCTCGGCAGCGAGAGTTTTTAGCTGATGCTTCCGGGGTGGGGATGACTAAAAATCCTGAAGGTTTGGCTCGCGCACTGACTAAAATCAGTCAAGACCAAGAACCACTCGAAGCAGCCAACAAAGGCACCGCTCACTTATACTTCTCTGATCCACTTAAAAATAGTAAGGGCGGCATTGCTTTGTTTGCAAGTTTATTCCAGACACACCCCCCGGTTGCCGAGCGGATCGCCGCTCTTCGTGGCCACAATCTCTAGACAGATGAACATATAATTTCTCGAGAGCTTTTGGTACACTACTGGAATGTCAAAATCTGGTTTTACACCACAACTTGTTCATCATATTGCTCAACTAGCTCAATTAACATTGAGCTCGACTGAAGAAGTTAGTATTAGCCAAGATTTTGTCAAAACAATTGAAGTAGTAGCTCGAATGTCCGAGCTAAATACGACGGCTGTCGCTCCAACTCACCAGGTTACCGGTTTAGAAAATGTTTGGCGCGCTGACAAAGTTGATGAGAAACGAATGTTTACCCAGGCTGAAGCTCTAGCTAACGCCGCTAAAACCGCCGCGGGCTTTTTTGTGGTCCCCCAGGTGATTGATCAGAAAGACATTTAAATGCTACATACACTCACCCTCAAACAAGCTCTTGATCAAATCAAGCGTAAAGAAATTACAGCCAGTGAAGTTTGGGCTGACACGCAGTCAGCAATCGAGAATGAAAATAAGGCTTTAAATATTTATCTGACTCTTAATGAAAAAAGTGCGGCTGAAACAGCGATGATGAGTGATAAACCACTAGCTGGCTTGCCAATTGCAGTCAAAGATAACTACGCAACTCAAGGATTACGAACTACCGCTTCATCAACCTTGCTTGACTCATTTGTTCCTACCTATGACGCAACTGTCATTGCAAAATTAAAAGCAGCCGGAGGCGTCATTTCCGGCAAAACCAATCTTGATGCTTGGGCTCATGGCTCATCAACCGAAACTTCTCAATATGGTCGCACTTTGAACCCCCTCAATCCTGATTACTTACCCGGTGGTTCATCAGGTGGCAGTGCCGCTGCCGTGGCAGCCAATCTGTGTATTGCTGCTTTAGGTACCGAAACAGCCGGCTCGATTCGTCAGCCAGCTGCTTGGTGTGGTGTGGTAGGTTTGAAGCCAACCTATGGCCGCTTTAGTCGCTCGGGTATCGTAGCCATGGCGTCATCTACCGACTCACCGGGACCGATTACCAAAACGGTTGAAGATGCAGCTATCATGTTTAACCACTTAGCTGGCCACGATCCGTACGACAGCACAACTTCCACCCAAACCGTTCCTGACTTAACTAAATCTTTAGGCCAGGAGATTAAAGGCCTCAAAATTGGGGTTATGTATCTCGATCTCCCTGAGATGACCGAGCTTAAAAAGTTTTATGAACCAACACTTAAAGAACTAGAGCGACTCGGAGCTGAAGTTGAGTTAACCGGCAGCCTTGATCCACACCACGCGATTAGCGTTTACACAGTTATTCAGCGAGCGGAAGTCAGTAGTAACTTGGGTCGTTACGATGGTGTTCGCTTTGGTCATGACCGAAGTTACTTTGGAGCAGAAGCCAAGCGCCGGATCATGTTGGGCACCTACACTTTAAGTAAAGGTCACGCTGATCAGTACTATCACCAAGCTCAAAAAGTTCGGACTCTTTTTCAACAAGATTACGCCCGTCTTTTTGAAAAATATGATATTTTAATCACCCCAACTTCACCCGGTTTTGCCAAAAAAATCGGCAGTAGTGAAGGGGCCGCTATGTTTGGCGAACTCGAAGATATGTTGATCGAACCCAGTTCTGTTACAGGCTTGCCAGGTATCAACGTTCCGTGTTTCCGCGATCCAGAGACCAATCTCTTTTTGGGTTTAAATATTATGGCCCCGATGTGGCGAGAAGATTTGGTTATCCGCGTGGCAGACGCTTATGAGCGAGCCACGACTTGGAATACTTGGAGAAAAAATGACTAATACGACTACCAATTACTCACTCATCTGTGGTTTGGAAGTGCATGCGGAACTTAAAACAGCTTCAAAAATGTTTTGTGGTTGTAAAAATGATCCGTTTCACGCACCCGAACCAAATATCTACACGTGTCCCGTTTGTTTAGGTCTCCCTGGAGGTTTGCCAGTCGCCAACCAAAAAGCCATTGAGTGGACGTTAAAACTCGGCTTGGCATTGGGATGTAAGGTTAATTTATTTTCCAAATTTGATCGAAAACACTACTTCTATCCTGATTTACCCAAAGGCTACCAGATTAGTCAATATGATCTACCATTTTGTCACGATGGTCAGCTCGAAACCTCATTTGGACCAGTCAGAATTTGCCGAATTCATCTAGAAGAAGATACCGGCAAACTGCAACACAAAACCGTTGACGGTCAAAAAGTTACTCTCATCGATTTTAATCGGAGTAGTGTGCCATTGATTGAAGTCGTAACTGAGCCAGACATCATTTCCGCTGCTCAAGCTAAAGAATACGGCAAAAAACTTCGCCAAATCATGCGTTATCTCGAAATTGCTGACTGTGATATGGAACAAGGCGGGATGCGGTTGGAAGCTAATATTTCTTTGACTCAAAATCAAAATGCCGTCGTTGAAAACGATTTGCCTTCGTATAAAGTGGAGGTTAAAAATATTAATTCTTTCCGTTTTCTTGAACAAGCTATCGAGTTCGAAACTCAACGCCAAGCTCTAGTTTTGCTCGATGGTCAAACTCCAGCTCAAGAAACTCGAGGCTGGGACTCAGTTCACAACACCACCTATCCTCAACGAACTAAAGAAGATGCTGAAGATTATCGTTACTTCCCTGATCCTGATTTACCACCGATTCGGTTTACTGAAAGTGAAGTCGAGCGACTTAGAGTTGAGTTACCAGAGTTGCCAGCGACTTTGATTCAGCGCTGGCAGACAGATTGGGGGATTGATCCCAAGTACACAGCCTTATTAATTGAGGAAAAAGCAATTGCCCAAGCATTTGATACACTTTTTGCGGCGGCGCAGAAAAAACAGATTGATCCAAATAAAGTAGCCAACTTCTTAGCCAATAAAAAAATCACTTATACGTTGGGTGATTCTGTAGATACCGTGCTGGCTGCTTTTGGCAGTATCGCCGATGTCGCAGCTCTCGACACAACTGAGCTGGATCCAATTATTGAAGCAGTTCTAAGTGAGTTTCCAACCGAAACAGCTGCTTACCGAGCCGGAAAGATACCACTTATCAACTTTTTGATTGGCCAAACAATGAAAAAGCTAGGTAAAAAAGTCGAAGTCAGTCAAGTCAAAAATCGTTTAGAATTGAAGTTAAGTCGGTCCTACCATTCATGACCCAAGATTTTGTCCATCTCCACGTTCACACCGAGTACTCGATGCTTGATGGTTTGGCGCGTTTTCCTAAATTACTCGAAAAAGTCGCTGAACATAAACAAAAAGCGATTGCGATCACTGATCATGGAGCGATGTATGGAGCTCTTCATTTTTACAATGCTTGTAAAAAAGCTGAAATCAAACCAATCATTGGTGTCGAAGCCTATGTAGCTGCCAACTCCCGATTTGATAAACAAACTAAAATGGGTAGCGATCAGTTTCACCAATTATTACTTGCCGAAAACAACGAGGGTTACAAAAATTTAATGAAGTTAGTCTCGGCTGCCAACTTAGAGGGTTTTTCCTACAAACCCCGGATGGATCACGAACTTTTAGCTCAATACAGCAAACACGTAGTTGCTACCAGTGGTTGTATGTCGAGTCAGATCAATCGCTTACTTTTGGATCACAAGGAAAAAGAAGCGTTAGAGATGGCAGATTGGTATCGTCAAACCTTCAAGGATAGTTTCTATATTGAACTCCAAATGCACGAGGGAGTGGTCGAATTGCCAGAGCTCCTCAAGGCGCAAGTCAAGCTAGCTCGGACTTTAAATCTGCCTTTAGTAGCAACTAATGATGTTCACTACGTCAGCCCCAATGATGCTGAAGCTCAAGATGCTTTACTCTGTGTCCAAACTCGGCGACTCATGTCAGATGAAAATCGAATGAGCATGATTAGTTCACCTGATTATTATCTCCGGAGTTCCAGTGAAATGGCTGATCTATTCCGTGACTTTCCGGAAGCAATCAGCAACACCATCGAAATTGCTGACCGAATTAATATCGAGATCGAAACCGGAAAACTCCATTTTCCAAAATTTCCACTACCTCCGAATGAAACAGAAGTTAGCTACTTTGAAAAACTAGCTTGGGCTGGTTTAGCTAAAAAATTTCCAGCTATCACCGATGAAATAAAAGAGCGTCTCAATTATGAAATGGATGTGATCAAGCAAAAAGGCTATGTTGCTTACTTCCTAATCACTCAAGATTTTGTTAACTGGGCCAAAGCCCAAGGTATTGGCGTCGGGCCAGGCAGAGGTTCGGCGGCCGGCTCATTGGTTTCTTACTCATTGAACATTACCACAATTAATCCTTTACAACATGGACTCCCGTTTGAGCGGTTCCTCAATCCTCAACGACCAACACCCCCCGACATCGATATGGACTTTGCTGATGATCGTCGCGATGAAGTCATCGAGTATGTTGCTAATAAATATGGCAAAGACACGGTTGCTCAAATCATCACTTTTGGCCGAATGGAAGCCCGAGTCGCAGTCCGAGATATTGGTCGGGTGTTAGGTTTGCCGTATGAAGATCCTGACAAAATTGCCAAACTGATCCCAAATATTCCTGGTCACAAAACCTCACTCGACTCGGCAATTACTACAGTTCCTGAACTTGGTGAGTACTACAAGCAAGATAAATTTAAACGTTTAGTTGATTTAGCTAAAAAAGTTGAAGGTGTGATCCGTCATAACTCAGTCCACGCCGCGGCCGTGGTGATCGCTGACAAACCATTGACTGAGTACACACCGATTCAACGTGATAGTAAAACAGGCAAAACGGTGACTCAGTATGATATGTATGCTATTGACTGTAATATTTCAGACGATGCAATTGGATTGTTAAAGTTTGACTTTTTAGGATTGCGAAATCTCTCCATCATTCAAACCGCGCTTCACTTAATTAAAGTTAATAAAAAAATTGAGATTGACTTAGAAAAAATCCCACTTGATGATACTAAAACCTTTGAGCTTCTTTCGAGCGGCGAGACGATGGGTGTCTTCCAGCTAGAGTCAAGTGGAATGCGCCGGGTGGCTCGCACACTCAAGCCCAACCAATTTTCAGATATTACCGCTATGGTGGCCTTGTATCGGCCTGGTCCGATGGATCTGATTTCGACTTTTATCGAAGGCAAGCATAATCCCGACAAAATCGTCTACCCGCATCCTACTCTCGTAGGTGTCTTAAAAGAAACCTATGGCGTGATGGTCTACCAAGAGCAAATTCTCCAAATTACCAACGTCATGGCTGGTTATTCTCTAGGTGAAGCTGATATTTTACGTCGAGCCATTGGTAAGAAAAAGAAGTCATTACTTGATGAAAACAAAAAAAGATTCATCTCCCAGTCCATCGAAAAAGGGTATGAAAAAGCCGTGGCTGATAAAGTTTGGGGCTTTATTGAAGCCTTTGCTAACTACGGCTTCAACAAAGCACACGCTGCCAGTTATGCCATGATCTCATACGAAACAGCCTACTTAAAAGCCAACTATGCCGTGGAGTACATGACTGCTTTAATGAGCGTTGAAGCTTCATCTCACTCTGCGAATCGTGACGAAAAGATTGCCATCGCCATCGAAACTTGTAAAAAAATGGGCATCATGGTCTTACCACCTCATATCACTAAATCTTCCAGTGACTTTACGATTGAAGCCATTGAAAACTCGCTCGATGGCCTGGGCATTCGGTTTGGTTTTTCAGCCATCAAAAATGTGGGCACTTCAGCCATCGAAAATATTATTGTTACTCGCGAGAAAGAGGGTGGTCTTTTCACTTCCTTTACTCACTTTCTGCGTTCAACTGATAGTCGAAAAGTTAACAAAAAAGTTCTTGAGTGTCTGATTAAAGTTGGAGCGATGGATGCGTTTGGGACTCGAGCCAGTATGTTGGAAAATTTAGAAGATATTCGCAAAAAAGCCGTCCAGTTTGAAGCGGTTGATGAGAATCAAGATCACCTTTTTTCTCAGGTCAGCACCCCCGCTGCCAAAGACATTGTGGATACCTTCATTTCACTGCCAGAATATCCTCGCCAGGAGCTCTTGTCTTTTGAAAAGGAACTTTTGGGCCTCTATCTGACTGAACACCCAATGGCACACGCCCTTCAGGCAGTTGCTCGGCATGCGACCAAAACGATTGGCGACTTGGATCCGAGTATTCATGATGGACAACTCTTCAATTTTGGCGGCATGATTACCTCAATTCGAGTTGTTCAAACTAAAAAAAATAATCAAGATATGGCTTTTGGTAAATTTGAAGATGATACCGGAAGTTTAGAGTTTGTAGTTTTTCCTAAAGCCTACGCCGCTTATGAATCGGCCTTCCGTCAAGATTCAGTGGTGTTACTCAAAGCTCGAGTGGAACTCAAAGATGAAGAACTGACGTTAATTGTCGACAAAGCCTCGATTCCCAATGACGCTACGATCAACCACCCGGCTTCCAGTAGCCACCATCAGATTTTTATTCCTCGCAAAACTGAAAAATCGGTTTTGGCTGAAGTTGGCAAGTTGCTCAAAGCCCATCCTGGAGACGAAAGCGTGGTTATTTTAATCCCAAATGGCACTGATACTCAACGGATGGTACTGCCGTACGGCGTGGCTTGGACCGAAAAACTCAAAGAAGAAGTTGAAGCACTCTTAACTTGAGGAATTTTAAATTCCTACTTTCCTTTCCCCAACTGCTGCCGTATAGTAACCTTCCATGGAAAACCATGGCCCTTCTTCAGTTAAAAACCCCAAGTATGTCTTCGTTTCCGGCGGCGTTTTATCCGGCTTAGGCAAAGGAATTACCGCCGCTTCCTTGGGCGTTTTACTCAAAGCTCACGGGTACAGTGTCACCAACATTAAGTGCGAAAACTACCTCAACTTAGATTCAGGCAACATTAACCCGATTGAACACGGTGATGCTTTTTTATGTGAAGATGGCTTGGAAGCTGACTTAGATCTAGGTTCATACGAACGTTTTCTCGATGAAGAGGTCGGAAATCGGAACTTTACCACTGTTGGTCAAATTTACAGCAAAGTCATTGATGACACCCGAAATCTACACTTTAACGGGGCAACTGTTGATGCAATTCCCTATATCCCAGAAGAAGTCATCCGACGAATTAAGAATGCAGCCGAGGGCTATGACATTACCTTAGTCGAGCTGGGTGGAACCGCAGGTGAGTACCAAAACGTGATTTACTATGAAGCATATCGGATCATGAAGCTCCGCCAGCCTCAAGATGTAGTCCACATCCACGTTACCTATTTTCCTCGACCTGGCAACGTCAACGAACTCAAGTCAAAACCAACCCAACTTTCAGTCAAACTTCTGAATGAGATGGGAATTCAACCTGATTTCGTGGTGGGTCGAGCTGAAGCCGTGATTGATGATCGCCGGAAAGAAAAAGTCGCGTATTACTGTAATTTAGATAAAGAAAGTGTCATCTCTAACCCCGATATGGGGAGTATTTACCAAATTCCGTTAGTTTTTCGTGATCAAGCTTTTGACACTAAAGTCCTAACCAAACTTGGCTTACCACTCACCAAACTTGAGCTCAAATCTTGGGAAAAAGTTGTCGAAAAAATCCTCAAACCCAAAAGTAAAAAATGTAAAATTGCCATTATTGCCAAGTACATCACGACTGGCGACTATGAGTTAGTTGATTCATACGCTTCCTTAATTGAATCCTTAAAACACGCCAGTTGGGAAGTTGATACCGAGTTAGATTTAACATTTATCAGTGCTGAAAATCTTGAGAAAAAAGAAACTAAAGCTTGGAAAAACTTAAAAGAAGCAGATGGCATCATTGTCCCGATTGGTTGGGGGGAGCGGGGAGTAGAAGGCAAAATTAGCGCGATTACCTATGCTCGCGAGAAAAAAGTTCCGTATCTCGGTTTATGTTACGGTATGCAGTTGGCTTCGGTTGAGTTTGCTCGCAACGTAGTGGGCCTAGCCAAAGCAAACACGACTGAAGTTGACCCAGAAACCCTTTTCCCAATCATTCACCAAATCCCTTTTGAGGAAAAATACCAACGAATTAAAGGTGAAGGTGCCAGTATGCGCTTGGGTGCGTACGACTGTGTGCTCAAACCCAACACGTTGGCTCACGAAATCTACAAAAAACACCACGCCTTCAAAGACGAAAAGAATCACTTGATTTCTGAGCGCCATCGCCATCGCTTTGAGTTCAATAATGAGTACCGGGAACAACTAGAAGCCGAAGGTTTTGTCATTTCTGGCACTTCACCGGACAATTTTTTTGTTGAAATGATCGAGTTGCCTAAGAAAATGCACCCCTTTTTCATTGCTACCCAGGCTCACCCAGAATATAAATCAAAACCCTTAACTCCGCACCCTATTTTTATCGAGTACTTACTAGCAATGGTAAAGTAGGACTGCCCTTATGATTACTTCCACCATCCACGACCAAGTCTACGAATACTACAGTTGGCAAGACTTAGGTGATCACAGCTTTGACTTAGCCAAACAAATCCTTAAAAAAGAGGGTAAGTTTGATCGCTTGATTGCTTTGGCCAAAAGTGGCTTGACCTGCTCGCGCACCCTCCGGGACTATCTCGGGATTCCTCACCTGAGTATTTTGGATGTGGAGTTCTACACCGGCATCAACGAAACCGCTAAAAAACCCGTGATTAACCAAAGTTTACCCATTAGTATCAAAAACGAACGAATTCTGCTTTATGACGACATTGTCGACACTGGCGAAACCTTCTCTCTAGCCATTCAGTACCTCAATTTCCACGGAGCTGCCTCAATTACCACGACTAGCCTCTTTACTAAGCCCTGGACCTCAATTAAGCCCAACTACAGCTCTCGAGAGAGTAAAGCCTGGATCATCTGCCCTCATGAAATTCGAGAAATGATCGGAATCTTGACCAAACTCTGGCTAAAAAAGGGCGATTCACCTCAAAAAATCCAAGCACAACTCCTTAAAATTGGCCTCCCTGAGTCAGAGGTTGCACTTTTCCTTAGTCTCCAGTAAAATACTACTCTTGTTATGTCTCAATTTGTAACTTTCAAAGACCAACCAGTTTCTAGTGGTGACACCATCCGCATTTCGCAAGAAATCGTTGAAGGTGACAAAAAACGTGTTCAGATTTTCGAGGGCATTATCATCGCCATCAAAAATCGTGGCACTGGCAAGAGTATTACCGTTCGTAAAATTGGCACTAACGGAATCGGAATCGAGAAGATCTTCCCAATCGCTTTACCTTCAATCAAAACTGTCGAACTAAAACGCCAAGGCCAAGTTCGCCGTGGTAAGTTATACTACCTGCGTGACCGCGTTGGTAAAGCCGCTACCCGTATCAAAGAAGACAAATCACTCCTCAAACCAGGCTCCGCCAACTAACGCAGCTTTGGGACAGGCCGGTGAAAATCAAGCTGTTCTTTTTCTCCAAACCAAAAACTATCAGATTTTAGACCGTAATTATCGAGCCGGACATGGTGAAATCGATATTATTGCCCTGGATCCTCAAACCCAAGAAGTTATCTTTGTTGAAGTCAAAACCCGGACTCATGAGTACTATGGAGATCCTAGTCTAGCCGTCAATCACCTGAAACTCAGGTCTTTGATCAAAGTTGCAGTGGCTTGGCTGAAACAGAAAAAACGAACCAATGACTTCCGGTTTGATATTGTGACCGTCACTCCCCAGAAAATTGAGCACTACGTCAACATCACCTGGTGAAAATAAATATTTGTCTAAGGACTAATCAGCAAAGATGCCCTATAATACTCGACAAACATGTATCGGTTTCTTGCCCCCATCAAATCACAACTTTCCAAAGTTACTCTAAATACTTTTGTGCAAGACTTGCTAGCAATCACGGTTTTGATTGGCTTTAGCTGGTTCTTAATTAGTTACTATACAAGTGGTGATTTTTTAAACACAGGCTATCAAGACTGGATTTATCATGCTTTTAGATTACGAACAATTCAAGCAGATGGACTTCAATCCTGGGATCCAATCTGGTCAAATGGTTTGAATATTTGGCGCTCCTATCAGTACGTGATCTACTATGTGCTGCTAGGAATTGAGTCTTTTCTCAAAATAGGTATCCCACGCCTGATGATGACCTCTATTATAGCTGTCTTCATTTTAACTAGAATTGCCTGGTATGTAGTGCTCCGATACTGCTCTGTCAGACCATTGATTGCCTTCCTTGGCTCTTTATCAACTTTTTACATCCTCCAACAATGGGCTAGTATTAAAGACTTCTCAATTTTTATTGCTAGTCTCTACCTGCCGCTTTTTACTTTGGTTTGGATTCGAAGTACTACTCGCCAACGATCACTGGTTTTATCATCGGCTATGAGTGGTTTTGCTTGGTTTTTGCATCCAATCTTAGGAATTATTTGCAGTGGAATGTGGGGAATGATGCTGCTTTTTTCACTAACTAAACTTCCTTTAAAAACTAAAATTCTCAATTTTTTAGTTTTCGGACTTATTTTTGCGGGTTTTGCGATCCCTTACTTTTTTTATGGCTATGGCTTTTCCCACCCTATTTTTTCAACTATCGATTTTCTTAATACTTCACTCCAAAGACCTGGTTTTTTGGGCTTGAGTCGTTTTATTCTTTTCTGTTTAGGTATGAGTTGGATTATTTTGATTCTAAAAGTTTCAACCATTCAGAAGTGGGCAAAAATTTTAACCCTGTTTGTGACTCTTTATTTACTCACTATTGTGGCTGCTATTAATAATTTTTTACCACCAACCGTTCTCCAGCTCCAATTTGGTCGAGGAGCCTTCATGATTGGTTTTCTTATTTGCCTCCTTTTTGCGAATGGTTTAGAGCAACTAATTGGTCAAAGTCGAAATAAGCTCTGGTTAACTATTGTGGCTGTTCTTTCAGCTATTATCATGGTTGAAAGTATTACTTGGGCAGCTGACTTAGCTGCGCCACCAACTAACACTCTCATTAGTCCAGTTACCACCTTCTTAACAACGACCAAGCCGGTCGGAAGTATTTTCTTTCGCCAGCCATCTTTCCCCAGTTACTTTAGTTTTGATCAAGTCAAATTTCCCAACTCCTATAATTGGCATCTAGAACCCCATCCTTATAGTTATCGGTATACCCAACTCTTGGCAAGTGACTATTCTTTTACCCGAGTTGCTCCAAGTACCATTAGCCTGATCAATGCTTATACCCAAGTTTTAGGTGTTCAGTATTTATTTTTACCCACCCAATCAGCGCTAGCTAGAGATATAGAAAAACAAGCGTCCCCCTCTGCATATAAAAAAGTTAGTGAGCTCGAAGATGAGTTGCTAAGCTACTCAGTTCTAGAATCTCCCTTCAAACCCACTCAAGCCTATATTTTGAACTCAGCTTCCAATCAAGCAGTTTTAAACACCACCCAATTGCCGACACCAACTCTCAAGGTCAGTAGTTTTAAAATCTGGGATGAAGCCATTGAAGCTCTTCACACCGAACTTCTAAGTCAGAATGCCAGCCCACTCCAACTTGAAATCCCATCAAAAACAGAGCTGAAAATAAAATTGCCAACCGTAACTGAAAATAGCACCTTATTGATCCTTCAAAGCTATGATCCATACTGGAAAGTGACTGGCCTTAGCCAACCAGCGGACCCAACTCCTACCACTACCCGCTTTCTTCAGTTACCAATTTCAGCCAGTGATAGCAACCGAGCAATCAGCCTCAAACACTCCTGGCCAGCTTGGTTTTGGCCAACCCAATTTATGGCTTTTACGACCTTTGTTCTGACCATTTTGTTGGTACTTTTTTCAGTCGCTGGTGAATTTTTTCAGGGTTTAAAAGGGAAACATGAATAAAGATAAAATTCCGACTATCACCGCCGATCATTTGCCAAATACAAGTATTTTATTTTTATTTTTAGCTCCGTTAATCATTTTTTACTATGGAAGTTTCGTCTTTGACTTCACTAACATGGGTAATCCTTTTCTTTATCTACTTCAGGTTATAGCTGATGGCATCTCGATTATGACGTTACTCGGTCTTTGGTTAACTATTTTTCTCGATGTTTTTGTCTTACCGCATCACCGAATCCACGTTTCAAAAAAAGAAAATCCTATCGATAAAGACGCTTTGGTTGATGTCTTTATTACCACTGCTGGCGAACCATTCGAATTAGTAGAAGAAACCCTTCGAGCTGCAATCGCTATCACCTATCCTCATCAAACATTTATTCTCGACGATGGCAAGTCTGATGATCTTAAAGCACTCTGTGAAAATTTGGGTGCCAAGTATGTAATTAGATCTAATCATAATTTTGCCAAAGCCGGAAATATAAATAATGGTCTCAAACACTCAACCGCTGAGTTCTTTGTCATCTTTGATGCTGATCAAGTGGCTGAACCTGATTTCTTAGATCAAACACTGCCATATTTAGCTGATCCTACTTTAAGCATGGTTCAAACACCTCAGTACTTTATCAATCGGAAGAATTTTATTGCAGCCGGCAGTGCCTACGCTCAAGAAGTTTTTTACCGTTACCTAAGTCCAGCCAAAAATATTTCTGACTCAGCTTTTTGTGTCGGCACAAATGTTGTTTTTAGACGAAAAGCAATTGAGCAAATTGGTGGCATCGCTTCAATTGGACACTCGGAAGATATCTGGACTTCACGCTTATTGCATGAGGCCGGTTGGAAAACTATCTTTTTGAATCAAATACTCGCTAAAGGTAGAGCTCCAGAAACAATTAGAGCCTACTTTCGGCAACAACTCCGCTGGGCAAAAGGTGGCTTTAGTATGTTGTTCCTCTTTAACCCACTAACCAGCCAGAAACTCAAACTTGATCAAAGAATTCAGTACTTTACTGCTAATGCTTTCTATTTGGTTGGCTTTCCCATTTTAATGTATATTCTTTTTCCCATTATTTACTTACTCTTTGGGATTAGTCCACTTGATGCTGAAAATACATTACAGTGGTTGATTCACTATCTGCCTTACTTATTACTATATTACAGTCTGACGACGCTGATGCTTGGCCATTTGCGAGTTTCACTCGTCTCCACCGCTTTAGCGACCTTCTATCCTTATTTGTTAGCTTTCTTTTCGACCGTCTTCAATACTCAAGAAAACTGGACCCCAACTTCAAATAAACAGAGTGGTATTTCAGCTATTATGCAGTGGGTTTGGCCTCACGTATTGATTTTATTACTAAGTGCTTTTGCTTTAATTGTCGGTTGGTTTGATCCGACTTCATTTTGGGAAACTCTTTTCAACACCGTTTGGATCCTTTTTAATATGTATTTACTAATTACGTTTCTGACCTCAGCTCACAGTGAAGAAATGACTTCAAATTATGACAACTAAATCTACCACCATCAGTTCATACATACTTAATATTATTTATTTTATTCTAGTTTTTGCAGTGGCTTTATTCTTTACAACCTTGGGTTTAGCTCGCCGATTAAATAGTTATGACGCTAATCGTCAAGACCTATTCTTAAAAGTTGAAAAAAAAGAGGTGGATATTTCTAATAGCATCTCAGCTCAAGTTAAAGAAATTTTTGTTGAAGAAGGTCAAGGTGTCAAAAAAGGTGATACTCTACTGACGCTTGAAGATGGTGTCTCAGCCGCCAAAATAAAGACTCTTGATCGAGTGGCAGTTGATAATGTTTCAGCTCGAACTGAATCGGCTGTCTTGAAAGCCCAAACTGGTTACTATACGATTAAATCTCCCGATACAGGCGTTATCTATGCGATTTCAGTTACAAACGGCACCTATTTAACCAACTCCGCACCAGTCATGCGCCTTTTTTCTGACACTGAAGTTAAACTAACTGGACTCTTTTCAACAGCCGAGTACTTGGAACTAAGTAAGCAGAAAAAACTTGATGTCTATAGTTCTCGGTTAGAGCAGATTTTTGAAGTTGAGTTCTTTGGGATTAGTAAAGTTGTGGAAGGCAGCGATAAACAAGCTAAGTATGAACTTTTCTTTAACTTCGTCCGACCTGAAGATGCCGCTACTTTTATTCAAGGTGAACAGCTATCAGTGGTAGCTAAAAGCCGCGATCCAATTACCAATCGACCAGAAGAAGTAATCAAACGCTTTTGGAACTCATTTATCTTGGGTCCTAACAGCGATCAAGTCAGTAAAAATTAATTGCTAGCCGACAGGGGAGTGGCGCGAATAATCAATCGCTGACTATCTAGCCAGCCAATGCAAGTGTAGAGAGTCAGCACTTCAAACTCGGTTGGCAAAACAGCTTCAATCTGATCAGGCGATACTATTTCTCTTTCAGCTACCTGATACTCGAATTGCTTACCTTCAGTGGTTGAAATAAGGATCGTCTGACCTATCTGTAGATTACGCAAAGATCCAAATAATCGCCGACGGTTATGACCATAAACAACCACATTGCCGCCTTCACCAGGCCGAGCAGAAGTATCAAGGTGAGTCGCGGCTGTATCTGAAGTTTCCCAGATGCCTTGAGTAATCGAAGCAGTTACCACTTCAAGTTTGTCAATTGTTCCAAAACTAATACTAGCTGGTTGAGCATATCTAAGTGGCAAGTCAGTTGTGTAAACTGGAACCGCTTTGAACGATAAAATTACTTGCTGATACTGAAGATAACCAACTGCGCCGATGATTGGAACAACTAACCAAGCAATCGTCAGTAGCACTAGAGCAATTTTTAGTTTAATTTGAGTTTGTTTTAACTTTGATTTAGGCCAAACTTTTTTCGGAAACCACTTTTTAACTACCTTTGACTTTTTGGCAGCTGATTTGAGTTTTGATTTGGGCATAAAAAAATAGCTCACTATTTAGCTACGCTATTAGACCAGTAAGTTGTCCACAAATAGTACCAGCTAACAGTATTACCACCATCATAGACACCTTGTGAATCGGGGACTGCCGCACCATTTACGACAGCTGCCATCGCCCAGATATCATTCCAGCCTGGTTGGTCACTAGTAACTGGGCTATAAGCTCCGTTGTAACCATCCCAAGCGTCACGATTTTGAACATAACCCATGGCTGGCGTACTCGGTAAAAACTGAATCCCAAAAATATGGCTGGGACTAGGACTAAACCAAGTCGCATAATCTACTTTTCCACCCCAAACTAATGAGGCAATCGGTGATTGATAGCCAGTCGGAAAGCGGTATCGACTCGGTTCTTGGGCCAACCAATAGGTTCGAGCTGATCGCTGTTCCTGAGCCATCCCCGCCCAAGCTTGATCAATCAGCTGATCGTTTTTCAGTACCTGAGCAATTCTAACTAAAGCATACCAACGATTAACAGCTTCTGAGGTTGATTCTTGATTATTCCCATCAGCCGCTAAAGCTCGACCATCAGCCCAAGAATGGCCCTCGTAAGGGTCAAAACCACGAATCCAAGGGAAGTCGTTCTTAGGCTCAGTGGTCGCAATATCAGCGATTAAAGCTTCAACTCCAGTTTGCCAGTTTGCCAATGCTTCTGGCCGATAAGTAGCAAAAATTCCCGCACTGGCTAGATAGTAACTAAAATGAAAATGATGATCGTTAAAAAGTTCATGACCGAATTCAGGTACTGCAGCTAAGACTCCTTTTGGAGAATTCTGAACACTAAGGTAAGTATTCTGCCCCGAAAAAGTTGCAACCTGCAAACGATCGTCAAGCGCAGCCACTAATTGAGACTCTAAAGGCTTTAGTTCTGTACTTAATGCCAGTTCCTGAGCAATTTCATAGAGCTGTGCTCGCTTAAAAATATCCTTTCCGCCAAAATAAACACCTCTGCCTATCTCTTGCTGAGGAAGAAGGGTTAGCTCTTGCTTGACTTTTTCAGTCAAAATTTGTCGTTGGTCCGGTGTTAGTTTTACTATCATCTGTGGAACCGTGGTTAGAGTTGGGTGGTCTAAATTTTGCTGCAACCTAGCTCCTTTAGTCAGCTTCATCGTTCCGCGTAGTGATTGATAGGTACCCAAAACTGCAGTTTCATCGACTAAATCAAAGTGGGGCAGGGCAGCAATCAAGGGCAACTGATCAGTCTTGGTTTCGTAAGTAAGTCCAGCTGCAATCATGGTTTCAGAAACAGCGATGCCATACTTGACTGAGTTAACCTGAAATAACCACTCGCTCAGAGGCAAGCTTTTTTCATCAGGTTGAAGTGCGATCAAAGCCTTTTCAGATTTTTTTAGGTTGAGAAGAACTTTAGAATCAAGAGTCGAAACTGCTGTTGAAGTTGGATCAAAGGAAGCAACTAAATACTTCCCATGGTCAGTAGTCAGCTCAACTCCAGCATCAGCCGAGACAATAGTAGTATTCTCACCGCTAAGTGTTAAGTTTAAATCAGATTCAGCTTCGATGACCAAGCTGGGAATACCCCTCGTCACCGTAGTGACAAAACATTTTTTACCACTACAAATACGAACTGTCACACTAGCAGTATCACTTCGCAAAACTTCTTTATGGGTGAACTCACCTAAGCTTGGAGATAGGGCCAACTGTTTTCGATGAGAAGCAAAAACTGTTTTAGGTGTCCCAACAACCTGAGGATAGTTTAGTTCCAACGCACTTGGACTCAACTTTAAACTTAAAGGATAGATAAAAAGTGGCTCGGACCATTCAGAAAAAAAAAGTGAAGAGTACCACTGGTTAGTAACTATTCCCTTCATCTCTTGCGATGTGAAGTCGGTAATCGGGATCGGCAAGTGAGTCTTACTTAAGTTTGATTTGGTCAACTGATTCTGGATTGGTATTAGCTTTAGTTGGACTGCCATAATTAAAGCAATCAACACGCCCACAGCCAAAAAAACTTTCACGAGAGATAATTGCTGCATGTGTTTTTAAGTATTTTTCCAAAGTAAAGGAATAAAGAGTACTCCACCAGCATAGATAGCTAAAACTATCATCCAAATCGAGATGTTTTTACTAACGGTAGCGAAGACTCCAGTGTCAGCCAACGTAGTTGTGCCTAACACGCGGCCACGTTTCTTGAGCTGAGTTCCACCTTGTCCTAGACCTGAGTCAGCAGTCGATGTCCCTAAAACTGAACCAGTTTTACAGTTGCTAGGCTGGTTGACGAAGAGGCTTTGACTAGGAAAGCCATCAACTTTAGCGGCTACTGAGTCAGCTTGATTAAAGTCAAAACTAAGCTCGGCTCGGCCATCAGTATTAGTTTTGATTTTTCGGTCTTGGTTTCGATATGAAAAAGTAACTTCTTTGTTTTTTATTTCTTCTTTATCAGGTGAAGTAAGCTCATAAATAGCTGTGAATTGAGTGTTACCACAGCTCGGCCCACTAAGACTGAGCTTTGACTTTTTTTGATTACTATCATCTGTCGTCCCACCCACACCTGGCGTAGATACTGGGGTAGGAGAAGGCGTAACGATGGGTGATGAGCTAGGGGTTGGAGTCACTACTGGCGTCGGTGAAGGCGCAACCTGAGGTGATGGGCTGGGGCTTGAGACTAAAGGATTGAGAACTCTCACAAAACCTGCAGTCAAAATATTCCCCGGTTCATATGACAAACTTGGATCTCGATGAGTAAGATCAAATTGATAGTAACCAGTTGCGCCAGGAGTGAAAGTCGCTGAAATCATTCTACTTTCACCATTAGGAATGGTGACTGAACCTAGATTTCTAGTATCAACAGTGCTTTGAACATCATTGTTTGCTTGATGAAAATCATAAAGTTGATTTTCATTTAAGCCCGGCGCGTCAGGATCACCATCAGTGATATTTTCACCAATTGGAGCTTCAATCACTCGACTTAGTACCAAGTACGCATTAAATGTTACTTCAGCTCCAGTATCATTAAAGACCTGCGAATTCAAAGTAATACTGTCCCCCAGAACATAAAAATCAGGGGAAAACTTATATTGAGGCAAAGCAATTTCGCCAGCCAAACCTAAAGTTGTATGAACCCAGCCCGGTGTTCTACCGGCGCCAAACCAAGCATGGCTTTGAGTAGTGGGTCGTAAAAAACCAATCAAAAAAGTCAAAGATAGGATTAGGCCTATAAAAAATGATGATCTGTTCATAAGTTACTGACAATCTTTTTATTTATTACTCGATAAATCTAAGTGCTACATCATACAGTATACCGGTAAAAAACGATAAAAGCAAACTAAAAAGCATCAAACTATCATAGTATTGGCATTATTATAGGCTTTTTTAAGTTTTAAATGGCTCTAATTTTCAAGAAAAAATATGACGATTTAGCATCCCTACAACCGATAATTGGCTTAGAGACCAAAATTTGCTATCATAGCGTCTTGGTAAAAGCCAGTTATAATACTTGAGTCGTTGGCCCCGTCGTCTAGCGGTTAGGATACCAGGTTTTCATCCTGGGGATCATGGGTTCGAATCCCATCGGGGTCACATTTTCATCAAGGTTGCGCGCGACCCGTAGGTCTGCGCAAGAAAGCCCGATGTGGCTTGCTAATTTTATCTCGAATTGTTTGAAATGTCGTTTTGGAGCCTGTAATACACTGGGAAAATAGTACGTATAGGACTAAACGGTTCCTGACCCGTATGACCCCGGGCATAAATCAACAAAGTGGTTATAATGAAGTGTGATCAAAATAGTACTCATCACCATCGCTGCAACCAGGATATTTTTATATGTAACTTGGAATAGTATATTTTTAACTTCTCAGAAAGTAGATAG
>Ga0163154_10002751_pt1 | contig 25244 bp, 25 predicted proteins | sample OliLakLV19MP9P1_FD_148649 | JGI IMG/M metagenome (GOLD analysis project Ga0163154, IMG submission 148649) | Freshwater microbial mat bacterial communities from Lake Vanda, McMurdo Dry Valleys, Antarctica - Oligotrophic Lake LV.19.MP9.P1 | ecosystem: Environmental > Aquatic > Freshwater > Lake >... | reverse complement strand
ACTTGCTTTTGCTAGTGGTAACAGTCCATTCTTGCCATTGCCACGCTAATGCGCGGATATGCTCCGGCGTTGTGCCACAGCACCCACCGCCGATACTTGCGCCTTGCACTAGTGGGTCATTTGTCACGCTCATGCAAATAACTTTAAGCCCATTCGCATCTCAAAGACCCGAAATTTTATTTCGGTGAGCAAAGCAAGTGACCCACTAGTAATGTTTTAACAAGGACTGTCCAATCCTCAATCGAAACTTCTGAGTAAAGTCCGTCCTTGTCAGGCATTCCTGCGTTCGGCTTTATCAGCCTCGGCTTTTGACCCTTGCCGCTAGTATAGTCCCAAAGCGAGTCACAGTTATCGCCGTATCCAACGAGTTCACGATTTGCTTCACAGGATACAAACCATTGATTTAACGATGTGCCGTCCTCCATTTGGATACGATTGCTAGCCGTCGCCGTCGCAAAAATGAGTGCCGCAGACCGTTTTCTCACTTCCTGTATAGCGATTTTGGCTTCTGCCAGTGAGCAGCACGTCTCGATTACAACCAAATCGGGCGCGTTCGCCCCTTGCAAAAGTTCGTCCATCAATTCGGGATGCTCGCAAACCGTCGTGGGATAAAGCGATAGTGCCGCCCAAACTTTGTCTTTTGTATCCTTGCACTCCTCGCACAATATCTGCCAACCCGCCAAAACGTCCGCGTATTCGTCACGGCTTTTCGGCGGCGCGAAGGTGTTAGAATATAGCAGACGCGCACCTGCCTCGATATACTCGTGATGAATCGCCTTGACCCAATCAGGATGCGTGCGATTGCAGTTCAGGGTTTCGCTCGGCAACGCCCCGCGCCGGATCAACTCGGTTCCCATTGCACCATCAGCAATGACAATCTCGCCGTCTTCAATGCGGTTGATCAATTCGGTTGCGGGAAGGCGCGGCATGGTGACCTCCCCCTTCTCCCCCTCCTTACGGAAGGAGGGGGTAGGGGGGTGGTTCTCCCCCTCTCAAAAAACAGACACCCTACGCACGAACAGACTGTTCCCAGTGCGCTCAAACACAAATCTCAGTGCTGCTAGTCCTTTTGTTCAAAGGGAATCTCTTCCAAATTGTCTGTCCGCAGGACATCTGTTATTCAGACGGGAGCGAACCACCCCCTCCTTACGGAAGGAGGGGGTCGGGGGGTGGTTCCTCTCCCCGGACATTCTTTACAGCAATCCCTCAAAAAACGCTTGCAGTAAGTCCACACGAGCTAACGTGCCGATGACTTTTCCCTCTTTGGTGACAACAGGCAGAGTACGAAAGCCGCTTTCCAACAGCATCAACGCCGCAGGAAGCAGGTCGTCGGTATCGGTTACGAAACGCACGTCAGGCGTCATCACATCGGAAATTTTCAGGTCGGCGGCAGTGCCAAGAATGGGAAAAGGGTGCGCGTCGGTGCGCGAAGTCGTAATAGCACGGAAGATGTCGCTCTCGGTCACAAAGCCGCACAACGCGCCCTGCTGCGAAACCACCGGAAGCCCGACCGTCTGATACAAATCCATCAGATCGACGGCTTCTCCAAGCGGCGCATCACAGGAAACAGTGACGACGTGCGTTTTCATCAGTTCCAGTACCAACATCTCTCAGTAAGAATAGCACAAACCTGCTGAATTTTCGCACACCGTCGCGCAAAAACTATCGCCTCCCGAAATTGTCAGGAACTTTGTAGACGCCTATCTCAAAAAATGGACGCAGCAAACCTTGAAACGTATGGATTTTGTTCTGTTCAGTGACAATTTCGGGATAGGTGTTGACGAAGTGGCGTTCGCGCCAGTTGCCGTCCAGCATAATGATATAACGAGACTTTGAGAGTTGTTTTTCAATTGGCTGCTTGTCGTTGCACAGACCGACGATCATATTCACAGGATGATGCGCGTTATTGATACACAGTCCGGGCGCAACGGAACCTGTCAGCCAACTCTCCGGCGGCAGTGTCCTCGCCAAATAGCGATCTGCCTCGATTTGCTTATACTGAAGATGCGCCAGCCAATCCACCAGCCAACAGCCATTAACAACAGCCCAAATCGCGATCAAGATTGCCGCTCTTCGGGTCTGAAAGACGCTTATTTTTTGGTACCGGGTATTTTCTATGCCCGGCATTGCCCTCTCCCCTTCTCCCCTTCTCCCTTTCTCCTTTTCTTCTCTATTCCCTGTTAACTGCATCGCCGCCAAAATCATCATCGGCGGATAAAACAGCACATAGTAGCGACTTGGATTATAATTCACAACGCTGCACAATATCATGAGCACTAGCATCCACAAGATCAAAAACCGCTCGAACGGACTATCACGCCGAGGAACCACCCCCTCTCCCCCTCCTTCCGTAAGGAGGGGGAGAGGGAGAAAGAACCCGACGGTTCGCCACATCGCCAAACCAAACAAAAGAGGCGAGTGCTTGAGCAAATACGGAACCATTCCTCGCGACCAATCAAAAAAAGATGACCAGACATTGAATCCGAGACGGCGCAGACTGTGCGGCAATAACTGATGATCCAGATAATAGGAGTTATAGCGCGAAAGTTCGGCGCGATTCGGCAAATACCAGAGCAGAATATAACAGAGGATTCCCACAATCAAGCCAAACAGTATTCCCCATATCAGCCGCTTTTGCTGTCTCCAAACAGGAAAGAGCGCGAAGAATGGACAGAGGAACACCAAAGCCGCAAAGCCGCGCACCGTATATGCCAGAACAAAGACCAATCCGCACGCCAAACCCCACCCGAACGCCTTTTGCTGCCCTCTCATACCAGAGACAAAGCACGCAAACGCCCCGACAAGCAGACACGCTGCCGGTGTATCGAGCAGCCCAAGCCGATTGTAAAGCAAAACGCTGTGATCGCAGCCGAGAAACAAGACGACACACAGAGCCACAGGGAGAGAACCACCCCCCAGCCCCCTCCTTCCGAGAGGAGGGGGAGGTTTCTCTAAGGTCAGGAACAAAATACCGAGCATGAGAAGGCTTGCGGCGACGGAAATCAAGCGCGTCTGCACCACGCCAACACCAAAAATGCGGAATACGCCGACTTGAACCGCGTGCAGGGCTGGCATAATCAGAGCGTTGTTCCATTCATCCTGCCGGGAGCTGCCGAACAAGACCAAATTGCGAGCGTTATGGAGATAAAACCCTTCGTCGGTGAGCAGGGCGGAACTCCAAGACAGGCGCGGATAGGCATCGGACGACAACGCGACAAGGCGCAGGACGATGCACAGCACCGCTAAGACCCAGAATGCAGAAGGAGAGGAACCACCCCCTGACCCCCTCCTCTCGGAAGGAGGGGGCTGGGGGGAGGTTTTCGGTTTTAAGTCTGGGGACGTTTCAGGCATAACGAGATTGTCCAAGCGATAAAAGCACTCCAACACACTCCGCCAAAATAAAGACCAGTGTGGAAACAGGCAGGGCGATACGTGAGAATGAGAGTGGAGTCGCCTTCGGGTACGACCACTCCCATATTCGCACTATTCACCTGAAAGATCGGCACTGGTCTGCCGTTTATTGTGCAGTGCCAGCCGGGATAAAGAGTGAGTGGCGTCGTTAGCATTCCGCGCCGCCTGTTACCAACAATACGTACAGTCCAGCGGTTTGGCGAGATGAGCCGCGCTGAAATCTGTAGGGAAGAACCACCCCCCTCCCCCTCCTTACGGAAGGAGGGGGTCGGGGGGTGGTTCTCCTGTCCCCTGTCCCCTAATGACCCAATCCCCCAATGACCCGCCGACCCAACCACCGCCTCTCTGTCGGGATTGAAACCAGAGTCGTTGAGGGCGTTGGAGGCTCGCATAGTGCCATCGACGCGGCGGGCGCGGCTGACGATTTGCCATCCGCTGCCCAACGGGTTTATTGGGGCGAAATGGGAGGAAAGCGGCGGATGACGTAATTGTCCGACGCCTCGGGCTTGAAGAAGTCTCTGCGTCTGCGGCAGTCCCTTCTTTACGGCTTCGCGGAGCATCGAACCCATCTGGGCGGCTCTGGCAATCGGAACCGGCTCATAGCCATCTTGAGTGACTTCTCGCGGGTACAAGGTCGCATTCGGCAAAGCAGAGCCGAACTGCCGCCGGACAGAGAGCAGATCACCCGCCCCATAATCCATATAGCCCTCTGTGATGATCGGATTCCAAACTTGCGTGTAATATGGATACAAGGTCGGAGAATCCCCTATCCCTCTCCCCCTCCTTACGGAAGGAGGGGGAGAGGGATAGGGGATTCTCCCTCTCCCCCTGTTTCCTGTTGTCGTTTGGATTGCCGGAAGGGAAGCAGCGATTACGTCTTCGGGGACTGCCGGATTCCATAAGTGCGCGAAGAATGCCAGTGGCAGTGCCGTACCGAATACCACAGCAACAGAATGCCACACTTGACGTTGCTTCGGGCGAGGCAAGCCATCGCCCCTACTGAGCCACTGATCCGCGCCGTATGCTGCAAGGAGCGACACCGCAAACGAAGTCAAAATCAGAAAACGCGCCGGATCATGGAACAGCGAGATGCCCGGTATCACATAATATGCCATCCAAAACAACCCGCCATTCGTTCCAAATGACAGCCAGAGCGTGAGAAGCGCGAACCCGCCCCAAAACCGCACCGAACGTCTGCGCGGGTCTTCACGAAACACACCAAAGGCGAACGCGAGCGGCAGCCAACCCACAAAGACGGACGGTTCCCACGCATTGCCACTCCCCCAATAATCCCCGCTCGAAGGATGTCCGGTGAAGTGCGGAAAAATCAGATTGAGCAGGTGAAGCGGCTCAAGAACAAAGCGATCTACGCCCAAAACCGTCAACTCTTGGCGTGGACTGTGCCTTGTCAACTCAACCACAGGCAGCAGATACGGCAAACACAGCCCTACCGCAAAAATCCCGCAAAGCAACAGACGCCCTGCCTGACGATAGTGATCGGGACGCGGCTTCGAGAGTACCCGCACTAGGGCGTACAGGCTCACGGTGAGAACAATGAGGTAGGTCACCTGTGCGTGTGCGGCAAGGATGCACAGGGCTAACACCAGTACAAGCAAGGGATATGCCCATCGGTCTGCCTCCGAGAATGTCCGGTCAATGGCATAGAGGATGAGCGGCAGATAGACTACGGCAAGCAGCATCGGTGGAAATTGGAGACGGCTGACAACGGCATCGCAGCCCATAAACGTCATGGCTCCGACGAGTGACGCTGGAATACTCACTGACCGATTTCGCAGGTAGAGATACGTAAATTCACCGGCGAGAAACAGATGCAGCAGACTTATCACCGTCAGGTATTTTCCAACAGAGAGCAACGGCAGGAGAAGATTGGCAGGATAAAGCCAGCCCATCTGCGGATTGCCTACAAACGGCTGACCGCCCAAAAGATACGGGTTCCAAAGAGAAAGTTGACCTTGGCGCAGTGTTTCGCGCTGAAAATCGTACATCGGCGCGAAATAAAGTCCGATGTCGCCCCAATACAACACCTTGCCGAGCATCAAAGGGACTATCAGAACTGCGGCAAAGATGAGCAAAAGACAATGCGGCACAAAGCGGCGCAAGGAAAGAACGGGAGCGGCTTCGGGTCTGGTGTTCACAATCAAACGCGCACCGGCTCGGCGGGCGACGCACTGTCCTCAGGACTGTCAGGAAGTTCTATCAGCAGAAAAATCGGTGTCAGTTCGTCATTTTGTCCCATTGGATTATCGAGCATCAGTTCACGCGCCAACGCCTTGTCAATTCGGAAGTTATGCGCCAAATTGCGGCTCATTCCAATCACTTCAACGTTGATATTGTTGCCATCTATCATATAACACGCACACCCAAACCGCTGTGCCAGCGTCTCGCACGCGGCATCTGGCTCTTTCGGCGGCAGCATGGCATACTCATCGAATGGCTTCATGGCATCGGGATTGAATCCGTCAATTTCAGAGATGCGATGACCTGCGATACGATAGAAATCCCCGCGCCGTTTCAGAATGAGACGGGTCAAACCCCCGATGACAACAGCGGCGAACACTCGCGGAAGACCGGCAAGTTCAACCGCAACCTGCATCTTTTTAGGGTGTGAATAGCCAATATCGTTCGGGTGCTTGGTCACATACCGTACAATCAAACGCGACAGCCACGTCTCTTTCACATCGTCAATATGCCGCACATTGTTTTGGCAGATCGTGACAAACTTTTCGGAAAGCACGATAATCGAGGAGGGACTCAGGCACGGCGCCGCGTATTGTTGGATCACACCGGCAAGGTCTTCTCCAAACATCACGAGATGCGTCTTGACGGGCGTGCGCTGAAAATCGGCGACCCTGAGCAATTTTTTCGGAAACTTGGGATTTAGTCATAGAATGGGTATTATTCGGACGATTGCGAAGTAGCAAACTATAGCACCTGCGGATTCGGCTTGTCAAGTCAATCAAATCCGCAGGAAAATTACTCAGCAGAAGGAATTTTCCCTCATGACCCAAAGACCCAACGACCCAACGACCCGAATGGCGGGTGGAAATGTAGCATTGATCGGCGGAACAGGCTTTGAGACACTTCCGCCGGAGATTTTCGCGGAGACCTTGGAACTCGATACACGCTTCGGCAAAGCGAAAGTCCTCAGCGTCTCCAATAATTATGTTGAGCCGTATAAACTCTATTTCTTATCGCGTCACGGCGCGGAACACGGGCTTGCCCCGCATCAGATCAATTATGCCGCCAATATCGCCGCCCTTGAAATGTTAGACGTTCGGAGTGCCATCGGAACCAACGCCGTCGGCTCACTGCGTCTCGACCTGCCGCCCGGAAGCCTCGTCCTACTCGACGATTTTCTGGATTTCACACGTCATCGCTCCCTCACCTATACGGCATCGGACGGCTCTTGGCAACATACCGACTTTTCCACGCCGTACAGTCAGACGATACGACAAGCCATTCTCACCGCCGCACAAAGTTTAAGTATTCCTATTGTGGAAACCGGAACCTATCTCTGCCTCGATGGACCGCGATTCGAGACCCCTGCCGAGATCAAACTCTTCGCGCAATGGGGCGCAGACGTTGTCGGCATGACGGGCATCCCCGAAGCCACCTTCGCCCGTGAAGCAGGGATCGAATACGCCGGTCTTGCCATTGTCACGAATTTCGGCTCCGGCTTGACCGCCGAACCCGTCGATCACAATGGCGTTGTCGCCATGATGCAGGAACGCATCGGAACCGTCCGCGAACTTTTGCTTGCCGCCGCAGGTTTACTCGTTTAGAGATAAACACCATCAGGCGTTCCGTGGACATAAATAGTATCCAGCGATCAATGATCGTGCTTTCTTAACGTCCGATAATGTAGTGTTAGAATACTTCGCGGAAATTTTCACAAACCAATTTTTTTTTTTGGGAGGGCTATAGCCCTCCCAAAAAAAAAAATTGCGGGGCGCAACGCGCCCCGCAATTACTTCTCTGTAAAACTGTCTCGCGCTTATTTATTCCGTTTGCGCCCGCTCCAAAACATCTTCTGCCACATAAATTGGCGCACGAAACCGCAACGCCAACGCCAGCGCATCACTTGGACGCGCATCGATGTCGTGCGTTACGCCGTTATGCGTCACGCATACTTTTGCATAAAACGTGTCTTGCCAAAGGTCGTCGATAATCACCCGCTCAACCTTCGCCTCCACTTGCTCTAAAATCAATTTGATTAGATCATGCGTAAAAGGACGAGCCGGCTCCTCTTCTTCCAAAGCCATTGAAATTGCATACGCCACATCTTTGAGGACGAATATCCGAAACTCACGCCCCCGATTATCACGCAACAGAACAAACGTCGTGGATTTCGTCGTTATTCCGTCTGGCGTCTCATAAAATCCCTCGAAGACATTGACAACTTGAACCTCTTTTTCATTCAGAACACGCCGCACCTTGCTCAGTTCTTCCTCAGCACGGTGCGAATCCCCTGCCCTGCTCTCATCTCCCGGCTGCCAATCTCCAAACAAATCCTTGAAGTCGCTGCTCACCTCTTGCCTCCGACACAACAACGGGTTTAAACCATTCAGCATAATGGTTCACCGAGTCGCTCAAGAATTCCTGCTTACTCGCCGTCATTTTTGATCGTCTTGTCCACCATATTCAAAAACTCTTTGTTGCTCTTAGTATGGTGCAGTCGATCTTTGAGAAGCTCCAACGCTTCCGCCGGTTCCAAACCATGCAGTAAACGACGCAACTTGACGATTTGCTTGAATGTCTCTTCATCGTACAGCAGTTCATCGTGCCGCGTACCGGAACGAATCGCAATCGCGGGAAACAGTCGCTTTTCCGCCAAACTGCGGTCAAGCTCGATCTCCATATTGCCCGTTCCCTTGAACTCCTCGAAAATCAAGTCGTCCATGCGGCTATTCGTGTCCACCAGCGTCGTCGCCAGTATCGTCAAACTGCCGCCTTCTTCAATGTTACGCGCCGCGCCGAAAAATCGTTTCGGGCGATACAATGCTGCCGGGTCGAGACCACCGGCAAGTGTGCGCCCGCTGGGGTTGACGGTCAGGTTCGAGGCACGGGTATAGCGCGTCAGACTGTCCATCAAGACAACGACATCCCGCTTACTCTCCGCCAAACGCTTCGCCTGTTCCAACACCATTTCAGCGACGCGCATATGATTTTCCGGCGTCTCATCGAATGTCGAGCTGACAACAATGCCGTCCACAGACCGACGAATATCCGTCACCTCTTCAGGACGCTCGTCAATGAGCAGCACGATCAGCACGCATTCGGGATGGTTGGTAACGATAGCGTTGGCGATAGTTTTCATCACCGTTGTTTTACCCGCTTTGGGTTGTGCGACAATCGTACCGCGCTGCCCCTTACCAATGGGAGCCAGTAAATCAATGATTCGCCCTGTCATCTCGCCGCGAGTGGTCTCTAAAATCAGCCGCTCATTCGGATAGATGGGCGTCAAGTCGTCGAAATTGACCCGGTTTCGCGCTACTTCGGGATCAAGATCATTGACAGTCTCGACACGCAGCAAGCCATAATACTTTTCAGAATCTTTCGGAGGGCGGACATGACCCGAAACTTCATCGCCGGTTTTCAACCCGAAACGCTTGATCTGCGTCTGTGAGACATAAATATCTTCGGCGTTGGGCGAAAAATTATGCCGACGCAAAAAGCCCCAGCCATCCGGGAGAATCTCCAGAATACCCTTCGCGTTGATCACATTCCGATCCGACTGAGACTGCAAAATGCGGGCGATCAGATCGTCTTTACGAACGTGAACCGGACCGGCTCCGTTCGAGACTCCGGCGATCCGCGCCAACTCTTGCAGTTCGCTGATCGTTTTGCTTTCGAGATCAGCCAAATTCAAACTTATCATTTCTTCCATACAGAGAGATTCCTCAGAGAGAACACACATTCGCCGTGATACGTCTTGGAGAATTTATGCCCTCGAATTATGCTCGCAAAGGAGCCGGTGAAAACCAACAATTATCAATCAATGAGATCAGGTGAATTGAACGTATCGAACGACACAGACCGTATTCTGTGGGTGAAGAACGTGGCGGGCAATCGTGTCTTACACGGGTCTATTGGCAATTATCGGTCAAATCGCCTCTTCTTCGGAGAGGGAAATCACGCCGATATACGGCAGGTTCCGGTAATATTCCCCGAAATCCATTCCATACCCAATCACAAACTTATCTTCTATCTCAAACCCGCGATAATCTACGGGAACTTCCACACGTCGGCGTGCAGGCTTATCGAGCAGCACACAGACGCTCACACTCGCCGCGTGACGCGCTTTCAGACTCTCGATCAGGTAACTGAACCGCAAGGTCAATCCCGTATCGAGAATATCCTCAACAATAATGACGTGTTTGCCCGCGACTGCCGCATCCAAATCTTTGAGAATCCGTACTTCGCCCGATGACTTTGTTGCCGCTCCGTAAGACGAGATCGCCACAAAATCGAACTCGACGGGACGGGCAATATGCCGCACCAAATCCGCCAAAAACAGCGTTGCCCCTTTTAGGACTCCGACCAGAAGCAATGGTTCCTCATGATTGGGGAAATCGCGGGTAATCGCCGCCGCAAGTTCGCGCACACGTCCTTGAATCTGCTCTTCCGTCAGCAGGATTTCCGTGACAGCGTGCGGAGGCAGTCCGGCATTAGACGGCGGCAGATGGGTTAAGAAGTCATTGGGTGGTTGGGTCATTGGGAACAAACCTACTCAAAATTCTCCGTTGTCAGAGGATTGGAACGTACTCGGTTAAAAGACAAACGTCCTGTGGACGATTCCCCACTGATACGTCTACGACATCAAAGTGATAGAATCCGCGCCGAATTACAGATGCGTCAGCAGTGCATCATAAGCGGCGTGCGAGCCCTCCCAAAACCACACAACCTCATTGCCATCTACCCTACCAACAGCGCGATAATGCAAACCGATCCGCGCTGAATAAATCGGTAGCACAGGATGAACCTGACGAAAATTCAAACCGCGCTGTCGCGGGTTCTGCATGAATCGACGATACGCCGCTCGTGCCTGACGCTGTACATCGCGGGGCAGCCGCTGAAACATCGCCCGAAACTCTGCTGTCGTTCGCGAGTTCATAGTTTATCGGGGTCAAGCGGCAAGGTTTTGTCTGCTCTATGTTCTACCAACGCTTGATCTGCCAGTCGCTCCAGAACGTCATGAGAACGGGCGAACTGTGCCGTCCATTCGGCTTCGTCCGCGATTTCTTACATGATCAGGGCGGCGAGGGCATCCTGATCACTTTCCGGCAGTTGGCTGGCTTGATGCACAGCACGTTCCAATAATGTTGTCATGTCTTAATTTCTACTCAATAGACCCGCGCAATGGATTTTCAGGCAGAAGAATTTCGCCATTATGAGACAGCGAAACTGGAAACCGACGTCGTCCCGATTAACATTATACTGGTCAACTGCATCGTTTACCTCATCACCCGCCCCCTCTCTTTGCCGTTCGTCCCTCAATATGAGAGAGGAATTTTTGGCTTGATTCTTCCTTCTCCTGCGTCGGAGGAGAAAACAAGGAGAGGGAGTGAGGTCGAGATCACTCCACCGTCACGACAACCTGCCCCTGCGCGTTCGACAAAGGCTTGCTTGAATAACGAACCGAGCCTTTCCGCTTTTCTTCCTCTTGGATTTTCAGAGCATATTCGTAAATTTTGCGTAAATCGTTGTCACATTCCTGCTCGATTTCCATGCGTATTCGACGCACTTCTTTCACTATCGGGTCTTCCCACATGGCTAAATCTCCATCAATTCTTCCGGCGTGCAAACTACCGGAACATGAACTTTGAGGCGCATGTTGATTTGCTGCAAACGCTTCTGCACACGCGCACTGGCAAGATGCTTGCAGTTCCACGAAAGCACATAGTCCACTTTGTGCCAGACGGCGATGGCAAGATGAACCGCATCAACTTGTGCTTTCTCAGGAATTTGCAAGCCCTCGAAATACTTATCTGCCAACGCGTCGATTTCTTCGTTGACATCAAGCCGCACGAAATCCGCAATCGCTTCAAGCCGCTTTTGAGCATAAACGGCATCACCCCGCGACGCCTCACCGATGACAAGCGGCGAAACAAAACACTCCACTTGCGGACGCACATTCGCCCACCATTCCGCCGTGATTCGCTGATGGTTGGCAATCATCTCATCCTTGCTTGGCTGCGCGGTAAGGTAACTGATGATTGTGGTCTCAATGTACACGCTCGGCTTCAGCAGTTCAGACATCATCACTCCCACTCAATCGTGCCAGGCGGCTTCGAGGTAATATCGTATACGACGCGGTTGACGCCGTGAACTTCATTTACGATCCGCCGACTGATGCTATCCAAAACCTCATAGGGAATACGCGCCCAGTTTGCGGTCATGGCATCTTCGCTTGTCACCGCTCGAATGATAATCGGATGGGCATAGGTGCGTTGATCGCCCATCACCCCCACACTCTTGATCGGAGCCAGAACCGCCAACGCCTGCCAAATCTCATCGTAGAGTCCGGCACGCCGCAACTCTTCGAGAAAAACCGAATCAGCATGGCGCAGGATTGCAAGCCGCTCATCCGTCACTTCGCCCAAGATTCGGATTGCCAAGCCCGGACCCGGAAAAGGATGGCGGTGAACTATCGCGTCCGGCAGACCCAACTCTGCCGCCACCGCCCGCGCTTCGTCCTTAAATAATAAACGTAATGGCTCGATAACCTTGAGAACCATGTCCGCAGGAAGCCCGCCGACATTATGATGAGTCTTGATTGTCGCCGACTGCCCGCGTTCGCCGCCGCTCTCAATCACATCGGGATAGAGCGTGCCTTGCGCCAAGAACGTCGCGCCCTCGATGGCACTTGAGTATTCCTCGAAAACGCGCACAAACTCATCGCCGATAATTTTGCGTTTCTGTTCGGGGTCTTCGACGCCGCGCAGTCGCTTCAAGAACCGTTCGCGGGCATCGGCATAAATCAAATGAATTCCGAACGCCCCCGCGAAATCATCACGCACCTGTTCCGCTTCGCCGTGCCGCAACAAGCCGTGATCCACGAAAATACAGGTAAGTTGATCGCCAATCGCCCGGTGCATCAATGCCGCGACACAGCACGAATCGATTCCGCCTGAAACGCCGCAGATCACACCCGCACTGCCGACTTTGGCGCGTATCGATCCTACGGCTTCTTCGACAAAGTTTGCCGCCGTCCAAAGCCCCTGACAGCCGCACACCGTTCTGACAAACGCATCGAGGAGTTCTTTGCCGAAAGGAGTATGAACCACTTCGGGGTGAAACTGCACGCCGTAGAGTTTGCGCTCGTTGTTTGCCATCGCCGCAACAGGAGTACTCTCCGTCGTTGCGACAACGGAGAAACCATCGGGAGGCGACCAGATTTTATCGCCGTGGCTCATCCAGCAAGGGAGTTCGCTTCCGTTTGCGGCGTACCCGGCGAACAGCGGTTCGGCATCGGTCACCGTAATCGTCGCACTGCCATATTCCCGTGTACCCGCCGGACGCACATCGCCGCCCAATTGGTATGCCATCAACTGCTGACCATAGCAGATACCTAAGATGGGAATGCCAAGATCATAAACGCCGCGATCCACGTGCGGCGCGTCTGCCTCATAAACGCTCGATGGTCCGCCGGAGAAGATGAGTCCTTTGGGCGCACGCTCTCGGATTTCAGAGAGCGTAATCGAAAATGGGACAATTTCGCAGTAGACCTTGCATTCGCGTACGCGACGAGCGATCAACTGGGTGTATTGCGCCCCGAAATCGAGAACGAGAATGAGTTCTTGTGTTATATCGCGTTGTGCGGTGGTCTGCGGCTCAGTCAAGACACTGTCCCTGCATTCGTAGTCACAGCCGGATGGAGCAACGTCAAAAAAATGGTTTACGCCCGTGTGGATAATAATTGAGTAGGGTGAACGGCGAATGCGCTCACCAAGAGAATTCAGCGTGAGTGGGTCTTGGAAGAAAGCCGCTGAGGTCAGAGGCATTGAAGCAACAATGGCGAATTCACGCGGTTTTGCCCTGAGAGTATAGTATAGCCACTGTTAGGGCAGTTTGTCAATCTTTCTGCCTTGCTTGAACAAAAAAAATCTATTCTGCCTCGTCATCGTCATCGCTGTCACGGGTCAGTGCATTCTCTTTCTCATCAATAATGACTTGCGCCGGAGTAAAAGATTCGAGTCGTTCCTGCGGCGAATTCAGCCAATCGAGATATTCCTGCGTCAAAATGATACGAATCGCGTCGTAATTCAGCCCCTCTTCTAAGAGTTCGACGCGCCGATTTTGCCAGCTCTGTGTTGCCTCTTCGTGGAGTGTCGCCTCGCGCCAACCCATCTGATCGCCCCACTCCAAACCGTTCCCAACCGTTCGAGGCAACCATAAAACCCGCGACTCCAGATCGTCGGCAAACTCTTCGCCCCACATACAAAAGCCAAATTGCCAGCCTGCTTCGTCCTCGCTTTCGAGAGCGCGATAATCGTGCAGTCGGCGCAGATATGCTCCCTCTTCATCCAATACGCGAGAAAGCCATTCGGGAACGTCGAAATTTCGCGCCGACCGCAAAAACGAATAAAATCGCCCCAGAGATTGAAGCAATCGCTCCTGCGTTTCGGGATAGCCGTGCGACTTGCGGATATAGTGACTGAACAAAAACCAGCGTATCTCGAATTCGTTCGCCCCATCAAGTCCCTTGTGGTGATGATTCGCCAGATAATCGATCAGATTTTCCGCGTTGAAACTGTCCTGCTGAACCGTGCGCGTGTCGATGTCCAAGACCGTTTCTAGCCACGCCACGAATCGATCCAGCAGTTCATAGCCCTCATCGAGCCAATCTTGAATTTCGATCTTGTTCTCTTCTTCCGCCCAATCCTTTTCCGGTTCCACGCTTTACCTCTCTAAAACCCGCATCAATCAAAATCTCTGTCCATCGCTTTCTCATACGGAAGCGTACCCACTGTTTACGGCGTGTTCGGACTAATCCACTCCCGCAGTATCCATTTCGGATACAAATGGTCGAAATCTTTGTCTGTCGTCAGCACCGTTGCGCCTGTCACAGATGCCGTTGCCGCAATCCACAAATCGTTATCGCTCATTGTTCGCCCACTCAGCCGCGAAATCTCGCTCAATTCAGCATACGCTTCCACAATGCCCGGATAATCCAGCGACAAGACTTCACAACGGGCAACAAATTCGCTGATTCGCTGACGCCGCGCTCCTCCCCAATTGTTTCTGTCTGCAAAAGCCAGAATTTCCCCGCGACTGACAATACTCAAGACGGGCTGCGGATCAGTTGGAGAGAGCAGATACTGCGCTTCGATCCGGCGATAAAGCGGACTTTGGCGCACAAAATGAACGAGGATATTGGTGTCAGGCAACGGAACCAAAGAGGAATTGGGTGTCAACTCATCTCCTCCAAAATGGCGTTGACTTCCTCATCTGTTTCCTCGCCGCGTATCGGTTCCGTGAACTCTGCCCATCCCCTTTTATCTTTATTTCTCTCTCGGAATTCCTCAAAGTTGCGCCGACGCTCTTCCATGATACGCTGATATTCGGCGTCGAAAATCTCTTTGTTGGCACAGTAGAATGCCATCGCTGCATGAAATTGTGCCGGTTCCAAAAAGTCCTTTTGCAACTCGTCCAAATCGCCGCCGACGCGATGATACGCTTCGACGAATGTTGTCATACGAATTCCCGTGTCGGGAACATACGAATACAACCCCTCATCTCGAACACACGGCGTTTTCATTATAGTCGAGCCTCCTTTCAGCAACAAAAGGGAAGCGCGTTGTCCTGCGCTTCCCTCTATTATACGCCATATCAGAGAGGTCGTTTACCAAATGACGACGCCACCGGACTAGTCCGCCAGTGTCCGCGCCACTGCCTTAAGAATGTTTTGTAGCCAAAAGAGCGATGTAACTCACATCGTATTCTGTCCTCGTCTCACATACGGCAACGGCTCTCATAATCGTTTTCGCCTCACAGTCCATTTGAAGCAAGTCTTTGTCTTCCGCCCATATATCGCCTTGCACCAATGAAGGCAGCAAGATTAGTTCAGAGCGTTTCCAGCCACGCCACGAATCGATCCAGCGGTTCATAGCCCTCATCGAGCAAATCCTGTATCTCGACCTTGTTCTCTTCGTCTTCGTAATCCAAAGCACTTCTCCACACGCGAAAAATTAGGCATATGCGATATAGCGCAGCAAGATCAGGCTCGTCGCGCCCAGCAGAATCAATAAAAACGCGGAACCAAGACCGCGATAGTCTTTCGGCAAAATCGCCCGCCACCCCAGCGCAACGACGAAACTGATTGGCAGCATCGCAGGGAATAAATATCGTCCCTGTACCTGATAGTACTTCGTCAGAAACGCCGCAAATGCTCCGCTGATCAACACAAAAAACGCGAACAGCACCCATAGAAAATGCTGTTGCATGGGCGTAAATTCTGTTTTGCGTTGGAAGTGCAAACGTGTCATTCCGATGCCCACGCCAACCGCCACAAAGGCGAAAAGCAAATAGACTTGCAGTTCCAGAAAACGCGGAATTCCGTACGCCGTTCCTTCTGTTGTTGTATACACCGCCCAGAAACTCCGAAAGACATTCGCTGTACAGTACAGCCAGTAAGCATTCCAGCCGCCAAGTTGATCAACCAGTGTTTGCGCCTGCACAGTACCCGCAAATGCTGCATTGAATTGGGACAGCGGAAGAGGCGAACCGTAAACCAACTGATTCCGCGCAAACCACCAACTGCTGACAACCAAAAATCCTGCCAGAGAGCCGCCAATGCCGCGCCAGATACTTTTGCCGGTTTCACCGTGAAGCCGCATCAGGAGACACGCGAAGACCGCCACCGGCACCAGCAAAATTCCCGATACTTTGGTCAGAACCGCCAATCCGATAAGAACGCCAATCCAAACGGCACGCCACAAATTCAGCCCGCTGCGAAACGCTATCAAGAGCAAATACAGCACAACCGAGCAGCAAAGTTCCAAAAGCGAATCGTTGTTGACCGCCGAAGTTACTGCCAGATGAGTCGGAATCAGTGCCGCAACGCCCATCGCCACTATTGCAAAGTCGGGATCATCCGGCTTGAGCAGTCGCGCCGTGCGATAAATCACCAGCAGAGTCAAAACGCCGCAGAGGATGGAAAGTCCGCGCAGTCCCCTCTCGCCAAGCGGTAAAAACAGCGTGCCAATCGCATAATAGAGCGGCGGCTGATGCCACTCGTAGCCCAAAGGATCGGCGGCAGAGTTCGCCTGTGTCGGCATGACACCTTGCGATAGCGAGCGGATATAAGCAACGTGTGCGGCTTCATCGGGGGCATTTTGGTAGCCCGTCGCTCCCGTCGGCAGGGTCGCCGCGTGAAAAATCGCTCCCGCCAAATACAGGCTCAGCAGAATCAGCGGCACAAACCGCCACGCGCCTTTTGCCGCTACGGTTTCAGGAAACAGGGGCGACATGGCAGGGGCTTGAGGTTCATTCACGATTCGACTCTTCCATTTTCAATACCACAACGCCATTCTGAAAGAAAACCGGACGCCATAAATCTTTTCGCAACGCATCTTGAATCAATCGCCGGTAGTTGTAGATGTCCATTCCTGCCGGACTCTCGACATACCACAGACGCAATAGTTCCAACTCGCGCCCTTCGGGGCGTATCTGATCTCGCTGTGCCTGTTGCGCGAACCGCAAATTGATCACGATATAGCGATAATCTTTGTTCAGAAACCAGCGTGTCAACTCTTCGCCTGTCATCATGTCACGATACGGAATATATGAGGAATGTTCGCCATTGCCCCACAAATACGGTCTGTCGAGATAAAAACCGCGCACATCTTCATACAATATAACGCCCGCATTCTTCTCCGTGTTCGCATTGATCCATTCGCTTGCCCGAAAAATGTCCAAACGTCGGCGCGGAAGCGCGACTGCCACATCGGGAGAGGTCAAGATGGCTTGCAACTCCGATACCGACAAATGCGACGGCAGTACCAAAACGCTGTATGCCAGACTTCCTACTTGCGCCATCAACAAGGCGGAAACTCCAACGTGCGCCGCCTTGCCCTTTTCACTAATCCGCGCCGCCGCGTACCCTGCCCCAACGCACAACAGCGGATATACCGAAAGCAAATACCGCCCGACCTGTGCGTTCACAAACCACGCCGCAACCTGGACGAGCGCGATTCCCATCGTTCCGCGCACCGTAATTGGCACATCTTGGAGCAATACCAGACACAAACACAAGCCCAAAACCAACCCGCTGAACAACTCCGCATAATCGTAATTGCCGGGATTGGCATAGAGTTCGGCGTTCGCGGTCAATCGCCACGGCGTCTGCACCAGTGCAAGCGGCATCCCAACCCTTTCCTTCTCTCCCAAGCGGCGCGGATAGCCGAAGCTCTTCTGTTCGCCCTCATAAATTTTGGCTCTACTTGCACTCCAGTATTTGCTAGTGGGAAACAGTCCTGCCAAATAAGGGTAAACCGGATTCTGCATCTGCACTGCGTTTTTGAGATACCACGGTGAGCCGATAAGAACTGCAATTAAGCCAAACTGTACGATCAAGCGCGGCGAGATTCGAGCGATCAGCGCGTAGCCGATCAGAACGACCAGCGGCAAAATCGCCAGATACTTGATTCCCAGTGCGAAACCGGCACAGATTCCGGCGAGAATCATCCATTCTCGCCGCTTTGAATCCTCACGTTCGCTCTGTGCAGAAACCACCGCGAACGTCGCCAAGGTCGCATACAGTGCAAGTCCCAAATCGGTATAAGCGACGCTTGCTTCCCAAAGCACTAACGGAGTCGTGAACAGCAATATGCCCGCAGCATACTCTGCATTTTGCTCCCCCTCCTCTCGGAAGGAGGGGGTCGGGGGGTGGTTCTTCCTCCTCAGCATTCGCGCACAGAACGCCACAATCGCCAAAACCAGCGCAAACGTCATCACGACATGGAACAAATTGGCAAGCGGAAATCCATCGTAAAGCAAACCGACTGCAAACAACATCTCCATTACAAACGGAAAGTTGCTGTGATGATCCGTCGGCAGAATCGAAATGCGCCCGTCATAGAGAAACACTTTGGGATTCGCGAGATGGTAGGCGATGGCGTCCCACTCTGTCCCAGTCGGCGGGCGAAAACACGCCGCAACCGCAAAAATTCCGCAGCATAGTCCCGTGACTGCAAACAGCCAAGCCCAGCCGTTTTGCGTCGGCAGAGTTCGTTCCGGTTTGGTCGCTTTCCATTCCGCCAGAAACTGCCGCCAGCCCGGAACGCCAAGCACTCCTAATATCACCCACCAGAGCGTAATCGGCGCGAACCGCAACAATCCCACCAAACCCAAAACATAAATGCCATACGCCGCGATTCCCAAGCCTATTGTCACGGCGAAACAGAATCGTTCCAGCAGGGAACCTTTGAGAACGGTAGTTCGCCGTAAAATGGACAATCCACAACCCGTCGCCGCCAGCGTCAAAAGGAGAATCAGTAGCAACGCTTTCATAGCGGCTCCAATCCTGCTTTCATCTCCAGCGAACCTTCGGCATTGCGCGTGACAACCACGCGCCCGACATTTTTGCCGTAACAGCCTGTCTGCACAATCAGTGTTTTCCCCACCTGTTCGCCTGTCTCCAAAGTTGAGTGCGAATGCCCGCCGATGATCAGATCGATCTCCGGCACGCTCTCCGCCAATTTTCTGTCTTGAGTATAGCCGATATGGGTCAATGCGACGATGAGATCGGGCGAGGAAATTGCGCGAATCGCTCTGATTTGGGCGCGTGCGGTTTCAATTATGGGCGCGAACACAAACGACGAGAGTTTACGCACTGCCATTGTCGGCGTCACCATCGGAACCGTCAAGCCTATCACTGCAACAGTCCATTCTTGGAGTGTGAACAATGCAAACGGCTGACACGGCAGTTCAGCGCGGCGATTGCCCCAAAACGGCTGGTGTGCGGCGATATTCGCGCAAAGAATCGGAAATTTCGCCCGATTGAGCGTCGTCCGAAATCCTGTCTCGGTGACATGGAATTCCCGATTGCCAACGGTCAGGGCATCGTAGCCCGCCGCATTCATCAAGTCGAAAATCGGTTCGCCGTTGGGATGATACGTGATATTGCCGCATCTAACCGCATCGCCGGCATCAACGAGCAAGACATCGCCTTCAACCTCCGACTTCATTTTGCGGAGGCGTTCCGATTGGGCGAGAGTGAAATGATTATGGAAATCGTTGGTATGAAGTAGTGTCAACAAGAGGGAAAACAACCAAACCCGGCAACAATGTTCAAGGTTGTCACGTCCGCAGGACGCTCGTCGGAGCGACACCGTGCCGGGTACTTTCAGTACCCGCAATGACATGGGGATTTCCAATGCCCATATAGAGGATTATAACTATTACGACTCGGTTTTCCGCAGCCATCGCCAAATACTGGAACGAAACGGTATCGAAGCAGGAGCGGAAACAGAAGAGGCGGCTTCCTCACTCTGTCGCGTCTCTTGTTCGATGTCCAGCGTCTGCGCCTGATCCAAAAGCCGCTCGATCTCGGCACGATTTGTGCGATTTTGAGACCAATCGGAATTGGCACGAGGTTTGCCATCTAAGCCAATCGTATAGGGCATCGTCGCCCCACAACGCCAGCAAGAACTGCGGTGAGTGATATTGTTTGCGCCGCAATGGGTGCAGGGTGCGTAATCTTTTCCCGGAGACATAATCGGACTACCTGTAACTACAATCGATTACTGGAAACTGGATGTGTGTGCAAAGACACTGATCTCATAGACTTCAATGCTAAGGTTATTGTTCCATCCAACGAATTTATATTACCCTATTGTGCGCCCGTTTGAGAATCTTCTCGTATTATTAGCGAGTTCAGATAATTCTCGACAAGCTTCTCCTGCGCGATGTGCCTCGCAAGGATCAGGTCAATCACTTCACGCACTGCCCCCTGCCCTCCCGTTCGCTCGGTGATATAATCCGCACGCTGCTTAACCAAATCTGCCGCATTTGCAACCGCCACTTTCACACCCGCCGCCTCGAAAGCAGGTAAATCGTTCCAATCATCACCGATATAAACCGTCTCGGCAATGCTAATCCCCCACCCCGCTTGAATCTCATGCAACGCCCGCTTTTTATCGCGTATCCCCTGCCCCAAACGATCAACCGACAATTCGGCAGCACGACGCTCCACCGCCATACTCGCCTTGCCTGAAATCCACGCAACTCGCAAACCCGCCAGCCGTGCCAGAACAATGCCCAAACCGTCCGCCGTATGAAAGCGTTTCGAGTCCGTGCCGTTAGAGCGGTACTCTATCGTTCCATCCGTTAAAACTCCATCCACATCCATCGCCAAAAGTAGGATTTTGTCCCACATCGCTAAATCCCTCATGAATCTCGCCCGAAGCCTCAACATCCGATAATGTGTTATGCCCCGTCAAAACGCATAACACAAATTTTTTGGGAGGGCAATTGCCCTCCCAAAAAATTTCGCGGCGAAGCCGCCCATACAATACTTATTCGGGAAACCCAAATGGAGAATATCCGAGAATCAAATCTGAGGAAAATCGGGGTGACAGGATTTGAACCTGCGACCTCAGCGTCCCGAACGCTGAGGTTCAATCGGTGAACTGCCCTATTTTCTTCTCAAAATCTGTCTGTTTCGCTCCATTGAGCGGGTCAAGTCTGTTCCCTACCCCTCCACATCAAACCACTTGGATTCTACCGTGTCAGGTCACATCTTGAATACTACCAGAAACGGAATGAAAAAGGAAACCCTGCCGCAACTTTATTTGAATCGGTCACCCACCGCCTTCTCGAACTGGTCAGCATTTCCCTCGGTGAGAACGTCGGCAACCTGCCGAGCCTGTACATCACTCAAAGAAATGTCATGTGGTTCCGCAGGATCAACGGAGCGAGTCCGCCGGAATTGACCGTGCTGTTGAAACGTCATCGGGCTATTGGGTCTAGCGATCAGGGCGTTCATGATCGCGTCTTGAAAGACAAGGTCAGGAATACATTCGATGAATTCAAATAGCCTCGTCTGGCTTGCATCGGCAGTATCCAGCAGGGCTTGATACTGCTTTTCTCGTTGGGCTTGGGTTGTTGAGGTTGACATTTTCTTGTTTCCTTTCAGGGTTATTGTAGTCAACTGCCAAAACTGCCCTCTGACTTTCTCCTTCGAGAGTGGAGTATACAGCCGCAAGGCATTTTTGAGCGCAAATTCCCACAACTCTGAACTGTTACTTTTTCAGGTATTCTCTACAGCAATGTTGTCGTATTTCCTCACTTTTGTCCTCCGCACCCCTATTGTCCGCGCATTTCTTGTGCTTGCGCTTGTCTCCGTCATCGCCTCACCCGTTCGCAGTCAAGAACAGCCGCAGAGGGAACAGGACACTCTCCCCAATAACCTAATTACCCAATCACCCAATAGCCCATCTACCCAACGCCCCAATGCCTCAATACCCCAACCACCCGGCGAGAATGCAGGGGCTTTGGAGTTCGAGGGCGTCAATGTCAAGATCAATGAGGCGACGGGCGAGATTTCGGCGACGGAAGGAATCCGCATTACCTATCGCGGCACAACGATCACGGCAGAGCGGGCAGAGGGCAATCTCAACCGAGAAGTCATTTTCAGCGGTAACGCCAAAATTACGACCAAAGACATCACTTCATTCGCGGACGCCATTCACTTTTTTCCGACAAAGCGCACCTATCGCCTCGACAACCCGCGTGCGATATTACAGCCGCAATTCTTTCGCGAACGCATTGACGATCCGGTTTTTGTGACGGGCGGCGCGTTTTCGGGCGCACGAACCGGCTATACCTTCGCCGAAAACTGCGACGTGACAACCTGCACCGAACCCCACCATCCCCACTATTATCTGCGGTTTCGGTCTGCGGAGATCGTGCCGGGTCGCTATATCACCTTGAAGCGCGTTGCCGTCTATTTTTTTGGAACGCGCCTGATTGTGCTTCCCAGCGTAACCATTCCGCTCAACAATCTCCAACGCCGACGCATCCGCACCGATTATTTGCCGGAGTTCGGGCGCAATGTCTTCGAGGGATACTTTGCACGATTCCCCTATGCGTTTGCTGTCGGTGCGGCGGCGGCAACCTTTTTGCGAACGGATATTACCGAGAAGCAGGGCATCGGCTATCGCGTCGAACAACAGTATCTTGCGGGCAAGCAGGAGAGCGAATACAATACCTCGAATCAGTTCGGCAACGCAGGGGCATTCGGCGGCGGATTCAATTCGGGCGGTTTTGGAGGCGGCGGGGGCGATGGCGCGATCACTCAGGCGTATGGCTACGGCAACACCAGTGCGCGATTGCCGCGTTTCGGGACGGGCTTGGGTCCCAATAACGGCGGGCTACTGACGGCGCAGGGCAATCTCCGTGACGGCTTCGACAAGAATTTCAACGGCAGTTTCCGGCATCAACAGTATATTGGGAGCAACAATCGGTTCTCTCTCAACAGCGAACTCCGTAACAACAGTTTTCTCGGCTTCACCGCGCAGCGTAACGCAAATACGCGCTTCAATTTCAGTCACAACGATCCCGCACACGGCGTCAGTGCCGACACGGTTCTGAACTATATGACGAGCAGTTCCGGGACATTTTCGACCAATCAAATTACCGGAACCTATCGCCACACGTTCGAGTTCGATGCACAGGGCGCGAACAAAAACAATCTCGCCGTGAATTTCGATTTGGCACGCTATGTGTCGGGTTCAACAGGCACTCTCAGCCGAACCATGCGACTGAATTCGCAATTCGAGTTCCGGCATTTCGCCCGTGACTATTCGTATGTTCTCAACGCCAATCGAAGCGTCGCCATCGGACCTCAAACGGCGGGCAGTGACTTCGGCACACTGGAACGCTTCCCGGAATTGCAGGTCAGCATGGACACCTACAACTTCAAGGGCGGGGCATTGAAGAAAATTCCGGCACGTTTCGAGATCGGAGTCGGACGCTATTCGGAGCCGAGTACAACAACCACAACCGAGCGCGTTCTGCTCAATGTGGCACTCAATGAATCCTCGCTTCTCAGCACAAAGGCGACGGAAATTGTGACAGGCGGCGGCTTCGAGCAGCGAATTTATGGCGACGGCGCGGCGCAGTATATTTTGCGGAATACCAGCCGACTGCGCCAACGGTTCGGCAAGCGTTCGGGTTTCGACATCAATTATCAGTATCAACAGCCAGCGGGCGGAACGTCGTTTCAGTTCGATCAATTCGGCAGAACGCACAGCCTCGCGGCAGAAATGGGCTATCTCGATGACCGCCATTTTCAGCTGACGGCGCGACTCGGCTATGACTTACTCGGCGTTTCGCGGGATCGCCCGTGGCAGTCGGTATCGGCGCGAATGATGTGGCGACCTTCGCCCTATACCCGCTACGACGCGCTGGCAACCTTTGATCCCAATGACGGCAAGTTCTTCGCCTTTACGCAGTCGCTGCGACTGCGCGGCAGAAACAATTTTGCCCTCGAGCTGCAAGCGCGATACGACCCGAATCGCGGCAGATTCGCACAGGTCAATGGGCAGTTTGACGTGCCGCTCAGTCGAAAATGGCGGGTATCGGGATTGGTGCGTTATAACGGGTTCAGCGGGCGATTTGAGAGTACGAATGTGCAGATCGCGCATCGCTGGGACTGCATGGAGGCGACCCTAACTTACACTGAAACGCCGCTTGGGTTCCGCAACGATCAGCAGTTTTTCTTTGCCATTCGGTTGACGGCGTTTCCGTTCTTCCGCAGTTTCGCTCGCGGTCCAGCGGGCGACGTGCTGAGTTCGGGCTTAGGTGATATTTACTAACTCACCTCTCGCAGACGGACATTTCGTTGAGATTGAAGCCAGCCCTTTCGACCTCTGAAAGAGACTGGAAAAGAGTGAAACCCACTCTCATCAATAGCTCGGCTGCGAGAGGTGAGTAAATAAGGCTGTTGGAACGGCTTCGTTGCGTCTGTGAGCGTCTACTCCGGTCTTGAGATGCGCGGTGACGCTGTTCTTTTTGCGCCTCTTCCCTTCTCGAACGGGTAAGAGCGAGAAATCCTGACGACACAGCGGCAGGCGACAGACCCAACGGCGACAGGGCAGGAACTGCTCGCTCACTCACGCCCACAGCAAGGCGAAAAGACCGGCGTTGGTTCCGATGGGAACCGAAACGAGCAAGGGACAAAAGAGAGAACAGATACGGTAAACTGGTGCAGACATCGGGAGCAATTTCCTTCTGAGCAAAGTTTGGCGACTTCACTCTACCAGAGAAATGCCCCGATGGTCTTCTGCAAATTCTGTCTACATCATTTTACCGGAAACTAAAGTTATTATACACGCAATCAATAGGTGAGAAAAGCCAACTGCGCCAACGCTGTACCAAACCGATTTTATGTGGCGACAGAGTTCCAAACCGTATACGTTCGTCTTGAGTTTGACAAAAGTTTCATGGTTACGATATAATTAGTGAACAGTCTGACTGCTCGCTGCGACAATTTCAAGATTCGGTTCGATAATGATGGAGCATGAGACAATGGCAAACAAGGCAAATCTTAATCCAAAAACGACAAGAGTTGTCAATATTCTGTCCCTCTTTATGTTCATTGGCGGCGGCGTTGGTATCTATCAGTACAACACATACAAACGAGAGACAAAGCACATTGCTGTTCATCAAAGTCCAATGGCACAGCAAAAGAGGCAAAAATACGACGAAATGAATCGTATCCTAAGAACAGGCAGTGACCGTGAATTCCAAAATTTCTTCTCTTCATTGACGCCTGATGAAAAGAACAAGCAACCCATATTATAGAG
>Ga0163154_10002748_pt1 | contig 25283 bp, 16 predicted proteins | sample OliLakLV19MP9P1_FD_148649 | JGI IMG/M metagenome (GOLD analysis project Ga0163154, IMG submission 148649) | Freshwater microbial mat bacterial communities from Lake Vanda, McMurdo Dry Valleys, Antarctica - Oligotrophic Lake LV.19.MP9.P1 | ecosystem: Environmental > Aquatic > Freshwater > Lake >... | reverse complement strand
ACGCGACCGTCGGCGGCCACCTCGAGACCGGAGATGGTCGCATCGACGGACGGGAAATTGGCGCGGATGCGGCCTGTCGCTGCGTCCCACAGGCACACTCGGTTCTCCGCGTCGGCGATCGCGAAGCGCTCCCCCTTCGCGTCGAACGCGGCCCGCGTGGCCTCGCCACAAGCGCTCTTCGCGAGGCGAAGCGCCGGCTTTCCGCCAGCCGCATGCATGACCTGCAGCTCGATGCCGCGTTTCGTGGCAACCGCAGCGACGCGCGCGCTGGTAGCGAGCAGCCTGCCCGCCGTCGCACGGCATGGCGGGCCCTTCTGGACATCACACCAGGCCACTTGATCGCCGTCAGTGACCCACAACGTTCTCCCATCGGCGGAAAAGGCCAGCTCCGCGACGCCTTCTCGGGCCGGCACCAAGAAAGCGCGAGCCTTTCGCGCCGAATCCCAGACGAGGACGTCGCGGGAGCCGGCGGCCGCGATCACGATGGCAAACATTCGTCCGTCGTCGGTCACTGCGACCCGCCTGACGAGACCCGCGACGCCGAGGTTGCCGATCGACAGCCCGCTCTCGAAGTCGAGCAGCTCGACGGGCGCCTTCCCATCGAAATCTCGAATGGCGACGCCCTCCGAATCGGCGACGAGCGCAACCGCACGAACGCCCTCGGCCGGCGCCGCGTGCGCGACGCCCGAGGAAGGGTCGACGACGTTCAGAGTGGCACGCTCCAGATATCGCCGACTGTCCGGAGACCATTCAATGGGAGGACGCGGGCCTGTCTCACTCGCCAGCGCCGGCCGCAGCTCGAGGCGAACCTTCTCGCCAGTCTCCCGTTCGAGCGCTGCCAGGGCGCGATCGAACGCGCGCTGCGCTCCGGCGTCGTCCCCCGAGCGCTTCCCAACCAGTCCCTCGCCGAAGAGAGCACGAGCGCCGCGCGCGCTCGCAAGCTCTTCCTCGATGGACCGCCTCAGCGCCGCCGTCTCGGCCGAAGTCTGCGGACACAGCGCATCGGCTCGCTCGATCGCGGCGATGGCGCGATAAAGACGCCCCGCACTCTCATCACTGCCTGCCTCTCTGCGCAGCGCGGCCGCGATCTCGCAATGAGCGTCGTCTTGGGCGCGCGCCGTCGGCGCAGACGGCGCGGGCGAAGAGCAGGCCAGCAGCAACATGCAGGCTGTCGATGCGCACGCGTCCAGCTGTCTCGCGCGAAAGCTCACTGCTTGCTGCGCTCCTCGAGCTCGAGGGCGGTCGATCGGCTGGCGTATCTTTCATGGGTCGACCGATTCGGTAGCTCCTTGTGAAAGTTCTCCTCCCAGTTCCACTCGATTCCCTTCTTCTCCGGTGTGCCGAGAAAGCCAATATCGAAAGCGCCACCGGAAGCGTCAGCGATGAAGACAACCGCATTGTAGGCCGTCACCGACGTGTCCCACAGGTTCGCGAGCTCTTGGTGAAAGACGGGGGACGCGGCGATGAGACAGGTGACGATGCGAGAGGTCGCGTCGCGCCCTCCGCGGCGAAATTCGGCGGCGATGTCCTGGAGCAATTTGTAGTTGTCGCGCTCGGTCTGCGTCGCTTCTTCGTCGACTTCTTCCCCGCGCACGATCGTCGCGTTCCGCTCTCCGACTGCGAACGTCAATGAGCTCGCGAACAGGAGGTGGGTCTCGGGCTTGCCCTTTTGCGCGCTGAGGTCGAAGGCACCCAGCAAGTGTGGCAGATTGGCGACGTCGATGGTCGCGCCGTGGCCGACGGCATGAATGACCTCGCCGCCCCCACCCTTCTGCTTGTCGATTGCTTGTTTGTAGGCGTTCAGCGTCGTTTGACGGAGCATGACGAGGTCCGCCTTCTTGTCGCCGCTGAGCGTTTTGATGGGCATGTACACGATGTCACGCTTTTCGTCGCTCGGAGCATTGGCGACCCACTGCTCGCCCCACTTCATCAAGAACCAGTACCACTTGTCGTCTACACCGGGCCTTGCGGCCGGCATGCCTGGAACGATAATGACGTTCACACGGGATGGGCAGGCGGACAGGTGGCCCTCCTTCCCTGGCTCGACGGTGCAACTCTGCTCGCCGGGAATTGGCGGACGGACACCAGCGTCGGCGCTCACGCCCTTCGCGCGGCACACGAACCGGCAGACCGACTCCTCGTCGCCCTTTTCGTCGTCATTGTCGGCGTTCTCGAGCGGGCCATCGCTGCGCTTCTGCGTGTACTCGTTCGATTCCCACGCGCAGTTGATGAACGGGTTGTTCCAATAGACCGTGAAAGTCGTGCCGTCGGCGAGCGTGTAGACGAGGCTGCCTTCGCAGCCGGTCATCCAGCGGTCGCTTTCCACCTTGAACGGTCGAGTCTGGCCTTTGGGGATGGTCTTGATGTTCTCGGGGACGCTCTCCGGCGATAGGTCTTCCCCAAACCACTTGCCCCACGCCATCTCCACTTTTTGGAACGTGAGGTCGGATGCACTGTCGTTTTTGATCGAGGCGTCGACGCTTCGGTATGCATAGCTGTTCATTTCTTCGCCTCCGTCAGAGTTTGGCGATCCGTGCCAACATGGTTTGCAGCGTGTCGCTCACGTCCCCAGTGATCTTCACGGAGTGGTCGTGCTCGAAATCGCGCACTGCTTCGCGGGCCACGGGGTCGAGTGCGTCGTCAGCCTCGCCCCAGTAGTAGCCGAGGTTCTGGAGCCGCGTTTTGATGCCCCTCACCGTGTCTGCGGGCGGCAGCTCTGCGAGTTGAATGCGGTACTTCAATTGCGCCCCTTCTGGTCGATCGTCGAACACGGTGAGCGAGGCCGTTTGTGCCTCGATCGGAAGATCGTGCTGGATCTTTCCGTCAGCCCCGGTGGTTCCCTCGAACTTCGCCCCCGCTGCCATGAGCACGTACGGCTTGCTGGCGATCGGCTGGAACTCGGCATCGGTCAGCAGAAGGTCGAGCTTTTGAGTCTTTGCCTCGTCGGTGGCACCGGCGATGTCAGGCGGCAAGCCGGGCGAGTTGAGCAATATCTGCGTTCCGTCGAGCATCGCCCTGTCGTCGAGGAGCAAGCTCGCCTTCTCGGAGAAGATGCGCACCTGCTTCGCCGTGATCTCGGCCTGGTCGCTCAGTCGCAGCGCGGGCCCATTGCCCTTTACGGTGGTCGACTTGCGCCCTTCGATCATCAGGGTGTCCCCGACGATGCGGATCCCGTCGGGCGTGAGCTCCACGTACGACCCGCCGCACTCGAGGCGAACGCGTTGGTCCGAGCGGAGTACGACGCTCTCGGAACCACCGACGATCGTCGTGCCATAGGTGAAGAGCTCGCCGACGCGCGGCTTGTCCTTCGTACCAACGACGAAGCTCAGCTCCCCTTTTACCGCCACGCTGTATGCGCCGGTCACGCTCGTGAGACGATTGTTCTTCACGAAGTCGTAGTGAGCGCCTTTTACGTGGCTATGGCGGTCGCCTTTGACCTGCTCCTGGAGGTCCGCGCCAATGACGGTCGATTGCGTTCGGCCGACCGTGGTAACTCGATTCTCCATCACGTCTTCGCGGAGATCTTTCTGGGCGCGCACGAAGATCTCTTCGCGCCCTTTTGCGTCCTCGAAGGAGAGCTCGTTGTAACCGCCGCCCTGCGGTGATGTCTGGGTGCGGATGCCGCTGCGCGTCTTCTCGGCGGGCAGAGCGAAGGAAGGTGGGTGCGTGGCGTTGTATAGCGAACCGAGCACCATGGGCTTATCGGGATCGCCGCCCTCGAATACGACGATGACTTCCATTCCCACGCGCGGAATGAACTGGTGACCGTAAGAGGCACCCGCCCACGCTTGGAGCGTGCGGATCCAGCAAGAGCTTCGGCTGTCGAGCGTGCCTTCGCGGTGCCAGTGAAACTGCACCTTGATGCGCCCCATCGAGTCGACGTGAATGTCGTCGCCGCCGGCGCCGACGACCCTGGCGGTTAGCGCTACTTGAATGCTTCGGCGCGGCGGCCGTTTCGGCACGTAGGCCATCGACTCAGGCGCGCACTCGAAGGTATTGAAGTAAACGCGTGAGGGCCGGCCCGGCTTCTGGTCAGCAATCCCTTGCTGCGCAGAGGGCAGAGGCTCGGTCTGCCCGTGGTGCACCACCTCCGTCGCGACGTAGCCGCCGTCGATCTGCGGAACCATGTGGTCGCGAAGCTGGAAACGGTGCCCCGGCGACAGATCGTGACAGGCCCCCTCGCCGCGCGCCGTGGAAGCGCGGCGGCGTGCCTGACGCAGGATCAAGGGCGCCTCGTTGCTGGCAACCGACCATTTCGGAAACAAGTACGAACTGTGGTGCTCGTACACCTCCGACAGAACGGTCAAACTCCCCGCGGCGGTCACCACCTCTGCGGCCCTGGAGATCCCCGCGGAGAATTCTGGCGACGCGGGCCCCGCGACCATTGCGACGGTTGCGGCCACGTTCTCTGCGGCCGCAGACCCCGCCGCCGCCAATTCGAGGGCGGAGGGCGGAAACGGCGCAGTGGACACAGAGGCGCTCTGGAGCATCACATTCGGCTTAGCTGGATCGTAGTCTCGGAACGTACCCCGTTTCGGTCGGACGCGATTGCGCAGGGTGAAGTCGACGACTTTGTCGTAGGTCGCGACCGCGGATCCATCATTCGCCATGCAATGGAGCGTCAATGCGCTGCCCTCGGCCGCTGCAATGACCGAGCTGGCGACTGCCGACCCGAGACCTGCAGCCGCACCTGCAAGGTGCGACACCTCCCCTGCGATGCTCGCGGCAAGGAATGCGGCCGTCGATGCGGCGAGCGCCGCCGCGTCGTCGGCGCCGATGCCCGGGTAAGCGGCAGAATCGTCAGCTCCGACGAAGGTATCGCCCGGCGCCAGCGTCTCCGCCATGAGGGCGGCGGCAGCGGAAGCGGCGTCAGGGGCACCGAGCGCCGACGCTACGCCGGCCGCGGCCGAAGCCAGCGCGTTCACGGTGAGCGCCCCGCTCTTCATCGGCCCGCCGCCGAAGAAGTAAAAGAAGATTCCCGCCTCCGCGAGAATGCGCCGCACGAACTCGTAGTCGCTCTCTTCGTATTGCGTGCAGTACTCGCGAGCCGGGTAGGCGCGGACGAGAGCCCAGCGCGTCGCGATGCCGACCTCGCGCAAGACGGACGCGACGATGTCGGGCACGCGCATGCCCTGAAAGATCCTCGTTCGCCGCCTCTGCTTCAGTAGCCAGAGCCGCGGCACGAGACGAAAGAGGTATTTCGTCTCGCGCTCGATACGGTGCGCTTCTTCCACCTCCACCGCCGCGACCACGCCGTAGAGGGCCCGGCACCTGTCGCCGATCTGGACGACGAGCGTCGCCTGCTGCCCGAGCGCGAGACGCTCGAGCTCGTCGCCCGATGGCCCGCTCGCGATGACGTCGAACTGCCAGGCGCGGGACATCGCCTCTTTGCCACGCAAAGAATGGACGCGAAGCGCGCCACCAACGTCTGCAATCGCCAATTCAAAAGGCTGCACGCTCATCAAGCCCCCAACCCGCGCCAAGGACAGGTGTGGGCCCTGGTTCGCGTAGGACGATCCCTGGCTGGACGATCCGTCGCTCGCAAGAGCCGCTGGCCACGGCAGAGCTCCGTCAACCTTTAACAGGGTCGATCGTCAGCCCCACACCACACCACGACTACGCAGATCGTCCACTGTGTCGGCGAGCGTTTCGTGCGGGTCGCGCGGCTCCCAACCCAGCTCGTCGCGGATTTTTCCGGAGTCGACGTACCAGTAATATTGGGCCATCTCGGTGCTCACGGCGTCGAAGCGCGGCTTCGATTTCATGCGTTCTGCCAGCGCCTTGTCGAGGTAGCTCGAGACCTTCGCCAACAGGTGGCTCTGCGGCAGCTGCACGCTGGGCGCCTTTACTCCGGAGATGCGCTCGAGCTTCTGGCAAAAGGCCGCCAGCGTGAGGTTCTGCGCGCTCGCGAGGTAGCGCTCGCCGGGCCGACCGCGCTCCCACGCGAGGATCATCGCCTGCGCCGCGTCGCGTGCATCGACAAACGAGAGACCGCCTCCGGGGATCGCAGGCAGCCGCCCCTCGATGAAGTCGGCGACATCGCCGGTGGATGATCCGCGCTCGTCGCCCGGGCCCAAGAGCAGCGCAGGGCAGACGACGACGACTTCGAATGTTGGCGGATCGTTGCGCTCGAGCGCTGCCATCTCGCCAAACAGCTTGGACCTGTAATACGGCCACTTGCCGATCAGCGAGAGCGGCGCCGGCTCGTCTTCGCTCTTTATTTCTTTGGGGTCGTCGGTGACGGCGATGGTGCCGCTGGTGCTGGCGACCACAGCGCGCTTCACGCCGGCGCGCCTGGCGCCATCGAGGGTCAGCTTGGTGCCGTCGACGTGCAGGCGCTGCAAAATCTCGGCGTCTCTTGGGTCGCGCGACACCTTTCCCGCGCAGTGAAACAGCGCGTCGCAGCCCTTGGCTGCTTGTTCGACGCTGTTCGGGTCGAGGATGTCGCCTTTGAGGTAGGTCACGTTCAACGTCAGCGCGCCGGGCACGAGCTCCCGATCGAGCGCGACGACGTGATGATCTGCTGCGCTCAACGCGCGCACCAAATGGCTGCCGAGAAACCCGGTGGCTCCAGTTACGAGGACGCGGCTCATGCGAGGTCGAACACCTTCTGGAAAGTCTGCAGAAGCGAGACGTCGTTGCTCTTGATGGCGCCACTCAAGAACTCCATCGGTGTCGGCACGTAGGCCTCACGCACGATGCGAGTGAAGATTTCTGGGGTTGTTTTGAGCACACAGTCGGCGACGCCACCGTCCGGCTTGCCTCGCTCCGCGGAACAACGTGTCGGGTCGAAGCGCAGCGTCCATTTCTCGTCGACCTCCGCGCCCAGCGTGAAATAGAAGGTCAGCGGCTTCTCGACGCGGTCAGCGCGGAAGCGCGTCTCGAGCTCGCGGAACAACATCGCCAGCGGGTGCTCGCTCGGGGGCGGCACCACCACGTCGTCGTCGCCCAAGGCGCGAATGTCGAGCACGCGCCCCTCTTTCAAGGCGCGCACGGCTTGTTCGGTGAGCTCGGCGATCTTGCGGCAAGCGGCGGAGAACTTCATGCCCTCAGTCAGACGACGAAGCTCTTTCACCGGCAGCGGCAGGCCGATGCGCGCGACGATGTCGCGTTTGGTCGGGATGCGAGAGCCCTTTTTCATGGCCTCGAAGGTGCCGCCCAAATACACAGGCAACAGATCGACGCCGTGAGTCAGTGCCAGATGCCCGATCGCCGGCTTGAACTCTTGAATCGCGCCGTCGGGTGAGCGCGTACCTTCCGGAAACAGCAGGATGGTGTCGCCTCGATCGAGGTGCTCTCCCGCGATGCGCAGCGCTTGGCGCAGGCCGCCCTTGCGATCGAACGGCGCGAGGTTGGTGAAGTTTTCGAAGTAGGCGCGTCGCCACTTGTTGCCCTCGAAGAAGTAATCTTGCGCCGCGAGCGAGACGATATCTTCGCCGTAGGTGCCGAGCGCATACTTCACGAAGCCCATGTCGAGGTGGCTTGTGTGGTTCGAGACCACGATCGTGTTGCGGTTGTGCGGGATGAACGCGCGACCGAACACGCGCGGCTTCATGACCGTCTCGTAGAAGCCCATCTGCACGGCGGTGAGCGCGCGTTTGGTCGCAGTCGCGATGACTTGGGGCACTGCGATGCGCTCGATCTCGACCGCGTCGTCGGCGACTTCGATGGCGTTCGCGGCAGCCCGCGCCGACTTGCGGGCGAGCTCCTCCAGGTCGCCCACAGTCTCGCACTGCGCCAGCGCCTTGGCGTCGAGCCGCGAGCCGAGCGCTGTTTCGAGCGCAGAAGCCAGCTCGACGGCGAGCAGCGAGTCGATCCCGAGATCGCCGCGCAGCGATGTCGTGGCTTGAAGCGAGACGCCCGGCTTGCCCGCAATCGCGGTGATCACCGAACGCACGTTGGAGGCGCCGCGATCGCTGGCGGTGGGGTTGCCCGATGCGTCCACGATGCGCTGCAAGATGAGCCGCACTTCGCTGCGCTTGACCTTGCGCGTCGCAGTGCGCGGCAGCTCGCCTTCGAAGAATTGGACCAAAGTCGGGCGGGCCACGCGCGGGAGCCTCTCGCAAGCTTCGCGAAAGTTCTTCTGTGCGCGCTCTTTGCGCGCGGTGTGATCGCCGCCGTCTTCGGATGGCACCGCGAGGCACGCGACACGCTCGCCACCGGCGCCGTCCGACAAGCCGATCACCGACAGCTCTTTGATGCCTTCGATATCGCCGAGCAGCGACTCGACGTCGTCGGGGTACACGTTTTCGCCGCTGGGCCCGACGATGACCTCTTTCGAGCGCCCGACGATGGTGAGGCGGCCCTTCTTGTCCAGCTTGCCGAGGTCGCCTGTGTGCAGCCAGCCATCGGCGTCGAGCACTGCGGCTGTCGCGTCGGGGTTGCCCACGTAGCCCTTCATCACGTTGGGGCCGCGCGCCAGGACCTCGCCTACGCCGTCTGCGTCGCCCTCGCCGATCTTGATTTGCACGCCGGGGACCGGCTGACCGACGTTGCCGAAGGACGCTCGCATGGAGGCCTTGGCCACTGTCAGCACGGGGGAGGCTTCAGTCAGCCCGTACCCTTCGCTGAGCGGCAGCCCGAGGCCGGCGAACAGCTTGGCGGTGTCTTTCGGCAGCGCGGCCCCGCCCGAGATCAGGTGCCGCATGCGACCACCCAGCCGATCGTGAACCGCACCGAAGAACAGACGCCCGGCGTTCAAGCCGGTGCGCTTGCCGAGCAGGCGGTTCAGCTCGAGGGCGGTGTCGAACGCGCGCATCGCCAGCGGCCCGCGTTCCCGAACCTCGGCTTGGATGCGACGCTCGAGCAAATTCCAGAGCGCAGGCACGCCGGCCATCGCCGTGATGCGGCCAGCGGAGAGGCCCTCGCGCAAACCGTCGGCAGTGAGCTCGCGCACGTACACGATGCGCGCGCCCAGCATCAGCGGCAGCAAGAGCCCGCAGGTGAACTCGAAGGTGTGATGCAGCGGCAGCACCGACAGCACGTGGTCCTTCTCGGTGAGCGGGAAGATGGGCGCGAGCGCACCGAGCAGCGCCGTGAAGTTCTTGTGCATCAACATCACGCCCTTCGGCTCGCCAGTGGTGCCGCTGGTGTAGATGATGCTCGCGATGTCTTCGCCCGTCGGTTTGGGGCAGCGCACGCGTACCCGCGCGAGCTTGGCTTCGCCGTCGGTTGGGCTGCTGATCGTGACCAGATCGAGCACCGGCAAGCTCGGCAGCGCCACGCGCGTCGCGGCGCCGCCCGTAAGCTCGACGCCCTCGTCCCAGATCGCAAGGACAGCCGCGCTCTGGCGCACGATGTTCAGGAACTGCCGCCCCTCGAGGGCGGGGTCGACCGGCACAGCCACGGCCCCTGCGCGCAAGATCCCGAAGTAGGCGATCGCCCAGCCAGGCTGGTTCTTCGCGCTGATCACGACGCGGTCGCCGGGCTGCACGCCCGCGGCGACGAGCTCGCCCGCAACGAAGTAGGAAGCGTCGCGCCAGTAGCGGTAGGTGACGCGCGACAGGCCGTCGTCGGTGACCTCCGACAGCGCAAGCGAGTGCTCGTGGCGCTCGCTCACTTCGTCCAGCACGTCGAGCAGATGATCGTAAGCGCGCAGCGATTTCAGCTCGCGCTTCAGCTTGAGGTCGATCTCCGGGATGACCCATTTCTCGAGCCCCGGCAGGTGCGTCTCGTACATCCACTGGCGCCAGTCGATCGACTCGGGCGCCCAGATGAACTTCGCGCGCTCGCTCTCGGGCATGCGCGCCATGGCTTCGCGCGTATTGGCGCAGGAGAAGATCCAATCGCCTTCGGCGGTGAAGGGCACGAACAGATCCATGATGTCTCCGGACCTGTCTTCGGTTGCCGCAGCGCTCACGAGCGCCTTCGCAGCCGGCTTGAAGATCGACGCAAGCGGCCCGATGGAAGCCAAGTCGAGCGCCTTGCCGACGCCGCGCATGGCGCTGGCAAACTGATGCGGCCCGAGCGCTTGGTATTCTTTCTTCGTGACGCCGAGCGATTCGAAGTGCTGCGAGACCATGTCGAACAGCTTGCTGGTCTTGCCGTCGGCTACGCGCTTTCGCTTGTAGAGACCGATAAGCTCCAGATAGCGCTTCATCGAGCAGGGGTTCGTATCGGTGACGCCGTACTGATAGACGGGCTTCTGCGTGTCATCGAGCAGCTCGACCAGAGCCGCGAGCATTCCCGAAGCGACCATGTCGCAAGGAATGATGTCGAGGTGCACCTTCGAGTCGCCTGGAAAGCGCACCGTCCCTTTGAAGGCCATGTAGATGAAGGGCGCGCTGGTGTTGATGCCTTCGTTCCAGCCTTGGCAGGGGTACTCGACGCTGGACTCGACCACCGCGGGTCGCACGATGGTGTACGGCACACCGCTCATGGCCAGCACCTGCTCGCCGATGCTCTTGGTGTACGTGTAGATGTTGCTCCAGCCCCAATAGAGGGCGCGCTCTTTGCCGGCGTCGATCAGCTGCGCTTCGACGAATTTGCGCTTCACTTTGGCGAGCTCGTCTTCGAGCGCCCTGCCGCGACCCGGCTCGCGGCGCTTCTCCAGATTTTTCTTTGCTTCGTCGAGGAACGCGCTCTGCCTGAAGGCGTCGTTCGAGCGATGACGGGCCATGCGCACGAGGTCGAGACACTCTTCGATCTCTCGTTGCGGGTCCCAGTGGGCGCGCTCGAGCAGGCGCACGGGTTGATAGGAGCCGAGGCTCTTTTCGCCAGTAGCTCGGGGAAAAGGGGTTTGGGTCGGCTCGACCTCTTCGATCAGGCCCGACTTGTAGCCGGCGACGTAACAGGTGCTGGTGTGCATCACCGGCGTAGCAATCCCTTGCGAAGCCGAGCCGAGTCGCGCGCCCAAGTCTTTTGCCAGCGTGACCAGGTTGTTCACGCCGAAGGCGTTGACCTCGAGGGCTTCGTCGAGCGGTGGATTGAAATCGACGACGCCAGCGACGTTGACCACCGCAGAGATGGTGCCCTTCAGCCGGTTGACGAGCTCTGGCGCGAAGCCGAGCCGATCTTGAACGACGTCACCTGCGATCGGCGTGATCTTCTCCCGCAAGAACGCTTCGAACGCGGCGCCTGGGTGCTGCTCACGGATGGGGTCGAAGCAGTGCGACGTCGCGATCTGCGACCAGAAGCGCTCGTCTGCTGTCTGGTCGGCCTTGGGCCGTACGAGCAAGTAGAGGTGACCGATCTCCGGGAAGCGGTGCAGCAAGAGGCCGAGCCATACCTTGCCGAGGAAGCCGGTGCCGCCCACGACGATGAGGCGGGCGCCCCGCAACAAATTGGTGGGGTGAAGCGGCCGAGCGTGGGCGAGCACCGAGCCCTCTCCGAGCGGTGGCTCGGTCGCCAATGATGGCGAGCCAATTCCGGCGCCGTTCGACTTCGACCCATTCTCCACGCGGGTGACCTCCGAAACTGTCGAGAGATGACCACTTGGTCAGGTCCTTGGGGACGCCCGTATTGCGAGCGACAGACAGATTGACGGTTTTGCGCGCACCTGGGAGAGCGTCAAGCGAACGAACCGGCCGCTCTCGAATTAGCGCGACAAAGGCGAGGTCGTCGCGTCCACTCTGGCAGCCGGAGCGCGCTCCGGGACTCCAGGAGGAGACCATGTTCAATCGTTGTGTGAAAAGCGCCCCGTCTCAGCGTCTGCTTTCTGCGGCGATGCTGCTCGGAGCCCTCGCTTTCGTTTCCGTCGGCTGCGCTGAGATCACCAAACAAAAGGAGTGCAGTGCGGTGATCGACGTGATCAACGCCGGGCAGTCCGTGATGGAGAAAGACGCGAAGCTCGACGACCCCAAGGCGGTCGAAGAGCACGCGACAGAGCTCGAGGAATACGGAAAGAAGATCGGCGACGTCAAAATCACCGACGTAGAGCTGAAAAAGCACGTCGAAGCGTTTCACAAGAACATCGACGAGCTCGCCAAGTTCTTGCGCGATCTCTCCAAGGGAAGCAGCGACTTCGCCACGATTACCAAGCGCGCCAACGACATCGACACCGAGCGCGGCAAGCTGGTCGAAACCATCAACGGCTACTGCAGCCGCAAATAAGCTTCACGGCTTGTGAGGGACGTGCACGCCGCGCTCGCGCGCGACGCGCTCCGCGGTTTCGTAGCCGGCGTCGGCGTGCCGAATGACCCCCATCCCAGGGTCGATCGTGAGCACCCGCTCGAGCCTCTTTCGAGCGGCGTCGCTGCCGTCGGCGACAATCACCATGCCGGCGTGCAGCGAGTTGCCGATGCCGACGCCGCCTCCGTGGTGAAAGCTCACCCATGAGGCACCGCCCGCGACGTTGGCCATCGCATTCAAGATCGGCCAATCCGCGATGGCGTCGGAGCCATCTTTCATGGCCTCGGTCTCACGAAATGGGGACGCCACGGAGCCGCAGTCGAGGTGGTCACGGCCGATCACGATGGGCGCCTTCACGATGCCGTCTTTTACCAGCTGGTTGAAGCGCAGGCCGACCTTCGCGCGGTCGCCGTAGCCGAGCCAACAGATGCGCGATGGCAGCCCTTGGAAGGCGACGCGCTCTTGGGCCATCGTGATCCAACGACGGAGATCGTCGTCGTGCGGGACCTCTTCGAGCACAGCGCGATCAGTCGCGGCGATGTCGGCCGGGTCGCCCGAGAGCGCGACCCAGCGGAAGGGCCCTTTGCCTTGGCAGAACAGCTCGCGAATGTAGGCGGGCACGAAGCCCGGGATGTCGAAGGCGTTCTCGCAGCCTGCCTCTCGTGCGCAGGTGCGGATGTTGTTGCCGTAGTCGAACGCTTCGGCGCCAGCGGCTTGCATGTCGAGCATCGCCTCGACCTCGACACGCATCGAAGCTTTGGCGCGTTCGACGTAGCTTTGTGGGTCGCGCGCGCGGAGGGCGGCTGCTTCTGCGAGCGTCAGCCCTTGCGGGACATACCCGATGAGCGGGTCGTGGGCTGCCGTCTGCTCTGTAACGAAGTCCGGCGTCACGCCCCGCCGCACGAGCTCCGGGAAGACGTCGGCGGCGTTCGCACACATCGCGATGCTGGTGGCGCGACCCTCTTGGGTGGCGGCTTTGATGGCCGCGAGCGCCTCGTCGAGGTTGTCGATGCGAACGTCGACGTAGCGCGTGCCGAGCCGCTTCTCGATGCGACTGGGGTCGATCTCGATCGACAGCGAGGCGATGCCGGCCATGGCGGCTGCCAACGGCTGGGCACCGCCCATGCCGCCCAAGCCGGCGGTGAGCGCCCACAAGCCACCCGTCTTCTTGGTGCGGGCGAGGTACGCCTTGCGCGCCGCAACGAAGGTCTCGAAGGTGCCCTGCAAAATGCCCTGGGTGCCGATGTAAATCCAGGAGCCCGCTGTCATCTGGCCGTACATCGTGAGGCCCAGTGCCTCCAGCCGGCGAAACTCGTCCCAGTTGGCCCAACGACCGACCAGGTTGGAGTTGGCGATCAAGACGCGCGGGGCGTCCTCGTGGGTACGGAAACGGCCCACGGCTTTGCCAGACTGCACGAGCAAGGTCTCGTCGTTCTCGAGGGCGCGCAGCTCGCGCACGATGACGTCGAAGGCTTCCCAGTTGCGCGCGGCTTTGCCTGTCCCACCGTAGACCACCAAGTCGTCGGGTCGTTCGGCGACCTCGGCGTCCAGGTTGTTGTGGAGCATGCGCAGCGCAGCCTCCTGAACCCAGCCTTTACACGAGAGGGTCGTGCCTCGCGGCGCACTGACCGGGCGTTTTCCAGACGACATGAGGCAGGACTAGTCCGTTTTGGAGCCCGCCGAAATCGGGTTGCCCGCTGCTGGAAGCCGAAACCTAACTTTGCCCGCGCCGTTATATTGACGTACCTCGAGACCCCGTGAGCGCCCCCACCCACCTTTCGCCAGGCGCGATCTTCGCCAAAGACTTTCGCATCGTGCGGCCGCTGCGCGCGGGCGGCATGGGCGCGGTCTACATCGCCGAGCAGATCTCCACCGGCAAGCAGCGAGCCCTCAAGCTGATGGCGGCCGAGCTGGTCGACAAACCCGAGGTGCGCGAGCGCTTCGTGCGCGAGGCGAAGGTCGCAGCCAACATCGAAAGCGACCATGTAGTCGAGACGGTGACCGCAGGCGTCGACGATGCCACCGGCGCCCCCTACTTGGTGATGGAGCTGTTGCGAGGCGAAGAGCTCGCCGACGCTGTCGAGCGCTGCGGCCCGATGCCGCTCGGCGACGTCGCCGAGATTCTGTCGCAAGTGGGTCATGCCCTCGAGCAAGCGCACGCGCAGGGTGTCGTTCACCGCGACCTCAAGCCAGAGAACATCTTCCTTGCTGCCTCGAAGCGGCGCGAGGTGCCCTTCACGGCGAAGATCCTCGACTTCGGGATCGCAAAGCTGGTCGCCGACGGTCTGCAAAAGACAGGCACACAGCCGCTCGGCTCGCCGCTTTTCATGTCGCCCGAGCAGACCGATCGCAAAGGCAAGATCGGTCCACCCACGGATGTGTGGGCGCTGGGCCTGATCGCGTTCTACGTGTTGACCGGCAAGAGCTACTGGACCGAGGCAGAAGACGGCTCGCTCGCGGGGCTCTTGCGTGAGATCTGCGTCGACCCAATCGTGTTCGCCAGCGCTCGCGCCAAGGAGAAGGGTATCGACGGCAAGCTGCCAGTCGGCTTCGACGCGTGGTTCGCTCGCTGCGTCGATCGCGACGTCGATGCGCGCTTCAGAGACGCCGGCGAAGCCGTGCGCGCCTTCGCAGAGCTGGTGCAAGGCGCACCGATGGAGCGCAAGTTCGTGCTCAAGACGAGCACAATCGATCCGTCCTCGGCCGTTGTTGCCACCGCTGCGCTCGGCAGCGCGCGCACGGCGTTGCTCGACTCCACCGGCGTCGCTCCGCTGACTCGTATCGGCGACGGCACCGGTGCGGCCGCGGCTGTCGTGCGCGAGCCGACTGGCAGCATCGACTTTGCGCCACAGAAGCGCGGCTTCGGGCTGTACGCCGTGGTGGGCATCGCAGCCGTGGCGTTGGGCGGCGGTGGCATCTACCTCGCGACACGCGCGCCGCCCAGCTCGCCGAGCGCGGCAGGGTACGCCTCGGGGGCGCCGCAAGCTCAACCGCTCTCTTCTGCCACTGCAGATTCTGGGTCTCGCCCAGCGACGTCGGCGGCAGGCGCGCTTCCGACGCCAGTCGCGCCCACTGACGCCAAATGCCCGGCGGGTATGGTTTACCACCCGACCGGCAAGACTTTCATCGGTTCGAAGACGCTGCCCGACTACTCGGGCGCGAACGTTGACGGCACGCGCAAGGTCGAGCTGTCGTCGTTCTGTCTCGATGTCACCGAGGTGACAGTTCGCGCATACGAGGCATGCGTGCAAGACGCGACCTGCGAACGCACTCCGGACGACGTCAACTTCAAAGGCCTGACCGCCGATGCCAGGAAGAGGAAGCTCTACGTGGGCTTCTGCAACGCGCGCAAGCCCGATCGGGTCGATCACCCGATCAATTGCGTGAGCTTCGACTTGGCAGCGGCGTACTGCAAATCGAAGAACGCGCGACTGCCAACTGAAACCGAGTGGGAGTACGCGGCGCGCGGGCCGGTGCAGCACGACTACCCCTGGGGTGACGAGGCGCCCGACGAGAAACGCTTGAACGCCGCAGGCACCGAATACCAGAAGTGGGAGCAGGCCACCGGCGGCGGAGGCAAGACGATGTTCGAGGGCGACGACGGCTGGTCAGGCACTGCACCCGTCGGCCAATACCCCGCAGGCAAGTCGGGCTTCGGCGTGTACGACTTGGCTGGCAACGTTTGGGAGTGGACGGCGGATCAGTACGGCGCCCACGCAGCCGGTGAGTTCAAAGATCCGCAGGGCCCTGCGACCGGCACAGAGCGCGTGATTCGCGGCGGTGCGTTCAACGGCTGGGACCCTGCGTGGGCCAACCCCGCGTGGCGTTACCGCTACGCGCCTGGCACTTACTCCCACGCGGTCGGCTTTCGTTGCGCGGCCGACGCCATCGGCGAGCCGCGCCTCAAATAGGCCTCAGGCCACAGGCTTCAGGCCTCAGCCAGAGAGAGACTTCTCAGCAAGGCTCTCTGACTCCGACTCTGGCTGAGGCCTGTAGCCTGAAGCCTACTCGGCGTCGGAGCCGAGCGGCTCGAGTGTCATCGCGGGTTGCTTGACGACAGCGGCTTCAGGGTAGCGAGGGTGCTGCTCTTTTTCGATCTGCAGGATGCCGAGCTTCGCAAATAGGCGAATGACCCAATAAGACGGGTCGATCTCGAACCAGCGCGCGGCAAAATTCAGAGACTGGCCGTAGCGGTGATGGTTGTTCTGGAACAACTCGCCCAGCGTGAGGAAGTCGAACGGCAGCGTGTTCCGGCTTTTGTCATCGGTGCCGAAGTTGCGGTAGCCGTACATGTGACCGCCCCAATTGACGATCGCGCCATGCAGCGGGCCCATCAAGTAGTGCGCCGGGAGCAGCAGGAAGAACGCCCAATGCGGCGCAAAGGCGATGTAGAACAGCGTGTACAGGCCGCCAAAGGCGACGCGGGTCAGCCAGAAATCACCTACGCGCTCGAGGGCGGGCCACGACGGAACACCGCCTTCGAAGCGGGCTTCTGTGCGGATTCTACCTTTGCGGAGCGCGACGTAACGCAGCGCCGTCTTCACGTTCATGTCGAGGAAGCCGCGCGACGTGTGAGGCGAGTGCGGGTCGCGCTCGGTGTCGCTGAAGGCATGGTGCTCGCGGTGCAAGAGCGCGTACCCCATCGGGTGCAGGTAGCTCGAGCCTTGGAACAAGAACGTCAACAGATGAAAGATGCGGTCCCAAGTGGTCGACAGCTTGAACATGCGGTGGGCTGCGTAGCGGTGCAGATAGAAGGTCTGCATGAACACGCTGAGCACCCAGTGAGCGACGAAGAAGGTGGCGATGGCGAGCACGTCGCCAGCGTGGCGCAGCCGTCATCGGGCAGGGGTCACGCGATGTCAGGATTTCGTCACAGTGCGCCGTTTTCAACCGGAGGTTGAATCAACAATCAAGAATTCCGAGGAAGCTGACTGTTTCGTCAGACTGGGCGGCCCAGGGTCTCGAGCGCGCGCAAGTCGTCGGTGGGCGACGCAGGCCGCTCGAAATCACGGGGAAACGCCAGAAACAAGCCCGCTGGCGAGCGGTACAGATGGGCTCTATCGACCGCACCGTGGGCGCCTCCGGCCTGGTGCAAGCGAGCCAGCGCGTGTCGGATTGCGCCGAGGTCACCCGGACCGACGGCCTCGTTCGAATCCGCGAGACATGTCCCGGTTGGCGCCTCCGTCCAGGCGACACCTTCGGTTCGTGCTGCCCGGAGCACCGTCGCAAGCGTCGCGTCGGCGACTCGTGCGAACGATCGCAGCCGGGCGGCCGTCTCGTCCGACAAGGGGATCACGCGAATGTGGCGCTCGGTCACGGTGTCGAACGCGAGCGTGTCGCTGTCGCGATTGTCGAGCAGGTCGCGCGGCGGCGCCAGCCGCTCGCCCATCGCAGCGGGGTGGTTACTGATTCGACGAGACACAGGGGCGGCCGAGTCGATCGACAGCGAGGGCCAGGTCAGCGCTTCGATGCGCTCGCGCGCCACGAACGCATTCTCCGGCCGATGTTGCGGGTCTTCTGCGAGCAACGCTGCGATGAGCGCGTCGTGCTCAGACAAGAGCTCCGGATGAACGTCGGACGGAGCGCGCTCTTTGAAGCTGCCCTTCTGCGGGGAAGCCATGTGCCTCGTGATCATCTCGTAGAGCAACGCCCCTACCGAATAGATGTCACTGCTGACGGAGGCGGGCCGCCCGAGTCGCTGCTCCGGAGACATGTACGAGATGGTGCCGATCGCGCCAGCGGTGACGGTGCTCGAGAGATCACCCAGATGCGCCGCGCCGAAATCTGCGAGCTTGGGCGTGCCGACTGCGTCGAACAGCACGTTGCTGGGTTTGACGTCGCGATGCAGAATTCCGAGCCGGTGGGCTTCTCCCAGGGCCGTCAGCACCGAGCACGCGATCTCGACCGCTCGTGAAGGGGCGAACGCTTCGCGCGCCAGCAAGCTCGCCAGGCTGCCACCGCTCATCCATTCCAGGACGAGCGCCGGACCCTCCGCGACGAACGCATGCAGTGTCACCGTCGTCGGATGTTTCAATTTGAGCAGCGCTTGCGCCTCGCGTTCGAAACGGACGAGCGCGTCGCGTCCGCTGCCGCGCGCCGATGACGCGAGCAGCTTCACCGCGACGCGAAGCCCGGTGATTCTGTCCACGGCCTCGAACAGATGGGCGTGAGGTGTCTTGGCCACTTCGCGCGCGACTTCGTAGCGTCCGAACAGGACGGTCTTGCTCGTCGCGACCGGGTTTACTGGTTCGCTGTTCGGTGGGCTGGCCTCGACGCCTGCTGGGTCGATGCCCAGCTTGCGCAGCTCGCGTGCAATCTCGTCCGCTGCCTCGCTGAGGCCGATCGCGCGCAGCGAGCGCGCCAACAGTGGCAATGTCGCTGCGCGCTCCGACCCGTCGCGCATCTGTTGCGCGACCTTGATGGCGGCCTCGACCCGGCCGTGGCGTGCGAGCAGCTCCGCGAGCGCGCGCCGTAGTCGATCGTTTTCGGGATTGTCGCGCAGCGCTCGCTCGAGCGCTTTGGCGCCGTCGGCGGGTCGGCCTGCGCGCTCGAATTCGCTGGCCGCCCTGGCCGCGTCACCACCCCGGCCGAATGCTTCTCCGGCATTGCCCGGCTCACCGGCGAGCGCGAACAGCCGGCCTGCGTGAACATCCAGCCCGCGGGCGAGCAGATCGTTGGCCACGCGCGCGCACGCTGCGGGGCCCAGCGTCACGAGCGCGCTCTCGCTGCGTTCGAACAAATCATCTCGCTTGGCGAGCACCGCCAGCCGGGCGGCCCAGCCCGCATCTTCAGCGTCGAGTGCCGCGAGCGCAGCCGCACCGAACTCGCACGCGCGCTCCAGCTCGAAGGCGCGAACGCGAGCGGCCTCGTGCGCGTTGCTCATCTAGCCTTGAAGGCTCATCTGGCCGTGAGGGCTCAGAGCGCGGTGAGGGCTCACCTGACAGTGAGGCGAACGGTGCGAGCGAAGTCGAACAGCACAGTGGCTTCGCGAACCTCGTCCGACGAATCCGCTGCGTCGATTTGAACGGCACGCTCGACCAGGCGGTGCAGCGTGAGTGTCGCCTCGCCGCGATCGGCGGCGCTCAAGATTTCGGCCGGCAACACTGCGGCGCCCTGATCCGCGAAGGTGCAGCGGTGCGTGGTTGCGCCGCGAAAGTCGACGTAAACAGTGCCCGCTTCGCCGACCGCGGCGCCCTCCCAACCGAGGTGGATGTCGGAGCCGACCGTAGCCACGGCCTCCGCGGGAGGGTCGCCAACCGCCTGCACGCTGGGCCCATCGGAGACCGACGAAATGACCGGCGACTTGGGCGCGTCGACTTCGACGAAGAAACCTTCGACCAGCTGCGAGCCGCTGGCTGCGAGCGAATAACGAGCAGCTGACGGCAACGCCGTGTCCGCATCCGGAGAGGTGTAGAAAACACCCGACACGAAATCGGCGACGTCCGGGAACGCGCGCGGCGAAAGTTTGATCACGCGCGCGTCGGCGCCCTCGACTGAGATTGTGACGTCGCCAGCATCGACCAAATCGGCCGACATGGTTCCGTTCGCGCGCCTGTTGTCAGCAGGCAACAGCTCGAGCTTTTCGAGAGATGCAAGCGACACGCAGTCGCCTGCCGCGGGGATGGCGGGGCGCACGCCGACCAGCTTGAAAGCGAGCGAACGATCGCCGTCGGTGACCTGCACGAATTTGGCGGAGACGTTGCTGCGCACTTGGCCGTCGGCGTCGACACGCTCGAGCACGACCCACGTCTCGATCGAGCGCGCCTCTGCTTCGTCGTCCGCGTCTTCGATCGCTTGTGTGGTGCAACCCACCAAGGAGGGCAGCGCCAGCGCGAGGAACAGCCAGCCACGCATATCGGAGCGGAGCTTATCAGAAGGTGAGCAGAAGCGCACCGGCCGGGCAGATCGTCAGCTGACCGACGCTGGCTTCGATAATTCCACCGCCGAGGGGCGACCCCTCACCAAATGTTCCGTCTGCGAAGTGGTAGTTCACGTCTACCTCGAGGGCGACGTGGAAGGTCCGGAAGCCGACTTTTGCGCCCAACAGGCCCCCGACGAAGAAGTGCTTCCCGGAAAACGGCACTTTTACATCCTCGCGACCGCCTGGAAGAAACTCCGACTCGACGATGGAACCAGTCAAGATTTCGAAGCCACCTCGGGGCCCGAACCAGACTGAGTAGAGCTCCGCATCGCTCACCCAGCCGAGCAAGATCGGAACGTCTGCGCCGCCGCCCGTGACGGCGCCGAGATCATCACCGCCGCCCCGCTCGCGCGGCACCAACGCCGAGCCGCCGACGCCGAGCGACAGGTGCAAGTCGCCGACTGGAAATGCGTGGCGCACGTCCACGCGAAACGAGCGCCCTGCGTAGGTGATGCCAGCCTCGTTCTCGCCGGGAATGCCCACGCGACCGGCGCCCCACGGACCGACGCCCGGCGCGACTGCGAAGTCTTCGAGCACAGGCTCGCTGCTGTTCGACTGGCTGACCTCGGTGGCCGCAAGCACGCCGATGGTGCCGGTCACGCCGGCGCCGACCATCACGTCGCCGGCAGGCAGCGTGTGCGCAGGATGAAGCAGCGGCGAAGAGCCGGCGCAGCCCGATAAACAAGCGGCCGCCAGCGCGAGGGCCCTTTCAACCGGAGGTTGAATCAACAAACAAGTTCCTCCTTGCCCTCCGGAACAAGAACGCGCGCCAGCGCCCCGGCCTATCTTGGACTCGGCACGGAGGAACCATACCGACTACTTTCGGAAGCGGGAGGGAAAGACGTTCGTCTCGACGCGCTTCTGAAGCTCAGCGTCGTCGGGGTGCAACCGCGTCGCGCGCTCGAGCAGCTGCGGCTCTGCCTCGGGGTGTTTCGGATCTGGCAGGCAACACTCGACCGGACACACTGCCTGACAAGCCTCGTGATCATAGAAGCCGACACACTCGGTGCACAGCTCGGGATCGATCACGTAGATCTCGTCGCCCTCGCTGATCGCCTCGTTGGGGCACTCGGGCTCGCAGGCGCCGCAATTGATGCAGTCCTCGGTGATGAAGGTCGCCATGGGCTCTCCTGAAACGAAACGGGACGAGAGCGCGATGCTCTAAGGGTCCCCGATCAAGTTGTCAAATTGAGTCGTCAGATCGCCTGAGAAACAATTACGTTACGTAACGTATAATCGAGTCAAGAGCAAGCTTCGTTCGGCGGTTCGAGGGCGCATTCTGCGTTCCCTCTGTATTAGGGTGCGCGCGATGTATGCGCGCCTCGCCGTCTCGAGCTTGCTCTTCGTGCTCGCAGGATGTCGCCCGCAAATCGGCGACGACTGCGTGAGCTCGATCGACTGCTCCGCGCAAGGCGATCGCTTGTGCGACACCAGTCAGTTCGAGGGTTACTGCACGATCTTCAGCTGCGACCCCGACAGCTGTCCCGATGACGACTCGGTCTGTGTCGGCTTCGGGCTCGAGCTGACGGCTACTTGCCTCAACGACGAGGGCGCCGTCCCTGCCGATCCGCGCTGGCCCCGCTTCGAGCGCACGTTCTGCATGGCTCCTTGTGAAGAGGACGACGAGTGCCGCGACGGCTACCAATGCCGCGCCCCTGCGGAGCACGGTGCGACCTCCATCGACATCGAAAGCGAAATCAGGAACTCGAAGGTCTGCTTCGCGGCGTCCACCGCGCCGCCGCCTGCGGACCCGTCTCTGTCGACGTGCGCACAAAGCGACTAGGGAGTAGAGACCGGGATGTTCCACTCGCCGCTACCCAGAACGCTCGAAGCGGCGGTGCGGGACCTCGGCGAGAAGAAGCCGGAGGTGCGCGCGAGCGCCGTGCGTGATCTCGCGAAACACGCCGAGACAGATCGCGAGCGCGTCGTGCAGGGGCTCGAGCGGGCGCTCTCCGACGCACATGCCCTGGTGCGCGCGACCGCCGCCGAGACCCTCGGTGCGCTCGAAGCGCGGGAGTCTCTGCCGAAGCTCCTGGTCGCGGTCGAAGACGAGCACCAGCTGGTGCGTCAGAACGCCATCCTCGCGCTGGGCGAGCTGGGCGACTCGCGCGCGCAACAGCGCCTACAACGGGCGCTGGCTGACAGCCGACCCGAGGTGCGCTTCCAAGCCGTGATGGCGTTCGCACGCGTCGCCTCTTCACGCGACGACGCGCTCGATGCGCTGGTGACCGCCACCGAAGACGAAGACGAGACGATCGCGCACATCGCCTTTCGCATGGCCGAAGAGCTCGATGACGGTGAAGTGGACGAAAAGATTTTGTTGCGGGCCCGAGAGTGCCTCGCGAGCGAGAAACCGCGGGTTCGGGCCGTAGCGGCGGTGCTGCTTGCGGGCGCAGGAGAGGCAGCGGCCGACGATGTCATCGCCGAGATGGTCGCCGGCAAGCTCAAGACTCCCGAGGTCGCCGATGTCGCGCGCGCGATCGAGCTCGCCGGTGAGCGATCGATCGACAAGACGCGCCGCGCCCTCGAGCGGCGCGCATTCGGCGGCGTGCTCGGCTTCGCGGCGGATCCGTTTCAGTGGCACGCGCGGGTCGCCCTGGCGCGCATGGGCGACCCGCGCGCCAAGAAGGCGATCCTTGCTGAGCTCGGCGCGAGCTCCTTCGCGCGGCGCACGTTGGCCGTCTCCGCCGCAGGTCGCGCGCTGCTATCGGAAGCGCGGCCCACCCTGCTCGCGATGAGAGACCGACCGGATCAAGCAGAGCCCTCGGCGGTCGATGCAGCGCTCGAGCTGTTGAAAGGCGCGTCGTGAGCGAAACTTTCTCGCAGGCAGATCTGGAGCCGTCTCCGGCAGATCGGCGAGAGCGCCGCCAAGACGTGCTCGATCGCGCAGCCGGCACGGTCGGCGCGATCGCGGCCGGTGTGATCGCAGGCGGCATGCTCGCGCTCGGCGCCTGCGCCGCGCCTGCCGTGTTCCGCATCGCGCCGGATCCATTCTCCGGAACCGCCATGGGCGAGGCCTTCGCACGCTTCGACCGGGTGGCGATCGGCGCCGCGGTGATTGCGCTCGGAGCAGAGGTGATGCGCACGTTTTTGGCTCGGTCCGCGCGCCCTCGCCTGGGTGCTCGCATCCGTCGCTTGGTGGGCATCGCCTTGGCCGGTTGCACTGCAGTGATGGGCCTCTCCTTGAGCCCCTCAATCATCGAGCTCCACTTGCAGGGCGCCCGACAGGGCGAAGGCGAGCTCGGGATGCAGCTGAAAGCCATCCACGAACGAGCCGAAACAGTCGGAAAGCTCGAGGTAGCGTTCGGTTTTGCCCTTGTTGGCCTACATGTCTTCAGCGTCCGTGGCCGTCGCGAAGACGAAGCCGACGACGATGTGCCCGCCCCACTGCCACCCGGTCCTCGCTCTCCCGAAGCAGCCGATTGATTGCTACTATCCGATGGCACGTGCTCCTCTTTTCTTCAGCTCGGCTCAGGTGGCAAAAATGAAGACTCTTCCCGTTCTCGCTCCTTGTTTGTTGTTCGCGTTCACGATCGCCTGCGGTGACAGCTCCACGGGCCAAGGCGGCGATGGCGCTGGCAACAGCCCCAGCAACGGCGGCAACGGCGGCAACGGCAACACCGGCGGTTCCGGCGGCATCACCTCTGCGGGTGGCAACGGCTCCGGCGGAACACCGATCACCGAGCCGTGCCCCACGCCCGTCAGCGACGTCCCGCAGGACGAGTGCGATCTCTATCTGCAGACCTGTCCCAATGGTGACACTTGCGACATCGGCGATGGCCCCGAGAAGGGCTTCGACCCCGTGGCGGCCTGCTTCCCGCAGGACGGCCTGAAGAGCATCTCGGAGAGCTGCAACGAGTCGGCAGAGTGCCAAGCCAAGCTCACCTGCATCGGCAATCGCTGTTCACCGTTCTGCTGCCCGTCGAACCCCGACTCGTGTGGCGGTGGTCTTTGCAATGTGACCGTCGATCTGATCGGCCCTCCACCGGAGAGCCTCCCGACAGGCAAGTCGTTCCAAGGCTGCTCATTCTCGCCGACGTGCGATCTGTTCACGCCAGACTCGTGCCCCGAAACCGAGAATTGCTACCTGAGCGGTGACGCTCAGACGACTTGCTACCAGGGCGTCGAGCCGCCGGTACCGAACGGCGAACCGTGCGCCAACTTGAACGATTGTATCGACAGCTCCGCCTGCATTGGACCTGATGACAACGCGTTCTGTTACTACCTTTGCCTCGAAGACTCGGTTGCCGCGCCAGGCTTGGGTGGCTGCCCAGGCGGGCAGGCCTGTGACCTGAACCTGACCTCCGGTATCGCAGGCCTCGGCTACTGCCACTGACGAGTCGCGCTTGCCCCCCGTCCCCACCCGACGCAGAAGGTCGGGCAATGTTGGGTGCTTCCCACGAGACTGACGCTGATCTCGGTCTCTATCGTGTGCTTCGCGACGACGGCTCGATCGACCCGGAAAACGACCCCGGTATCGCGCCCGAAATCGTGATGCGCGCATATCGCGAGATCAAGCGGCTGCGTGTGCTCGACGCCCGCATGATGTTGCTCCAGCGCCAGGGCCGTATCGGCTTCTACGGCACGTGCACCGGCCAAGAAGCGACGCCGATCGCCGCCGCCCTCGCCATCGAGCCGAGCGACTGGGTGTTTCAGGCGCTGCGTGAGAGCTCGATGATGCTCGTGCGCGGCTTCCCCCTCACGCGCTACATCGCGCAGATCTTCGGTAACTCCCTGGACGTGCTGAAGGGCCGCATGCAGCCGTCGCACATGGCGTCGCGCAGCGTGAATCAAGTGTCCTGGTCGAGCTGCATCGGCACGCAGTTGCCGCAAGCAGTCGGCGCCGCCATGGCCGCACGAAAGCTCGGCCACCGCACGGTCGTGCTCGGCTTCATGGGTGATGGAGCGACCAGCGAGCCCGATTTTCACAACGCGATGAACTTCGCGGCCGTGTTTCGCGCGCCTTGCGTGCTCGTCTGTCAAAACAACCACTGGGCGATCAGCGTGCCCTCCAAGACGCAGTCCGCGAGCGCAACGTTCGCTGTCAAAGGCCGCGCGTACGGCGTGCCTTCGATTCGCGTCGACGGTAACGACTTTCTCGCTGTCTACTCGGCAATGAAGCGCTGCGTCGACGACGCACGTAGCGGCGAGGGCCCACGCTTCATCGAATGTGTCACCTATCGAATCGGCGCGCACTCGTCGAGCGACGACCCGACACGCTATCGATCACAAGCCGAGGTCGACGCCTGGATCGAAAAGGACCCGCTCTCACGGCTGCGCCGCCATCTGATCA
>Ga0163154_10002744_pt1 | contig 25290 bp, 8 predicted proteins | sample OliLakLV19MP9P1_FD_148649 | JGI IMG/M metagenome (GOLD analysis project Ga0163154, IMG submission 148649) | Freshwater microbial mat bacterial communities from Lake Vanda, McMurdo Dry Valleys, Antarctica - Oligotrophic Lake LV.19.MP9.P1 | ecosystem: Environmental > Aquatic > Freshwater > Lake >... | reverse complement strand
TCTTCCCTCAATTTTATGCTCTAGAGCGTCAAATTGACTGAGGCGCGGGGAAATTCCTCCCTCAGATGATTGGGCTGAGTACAGGTCGAAATCTTATTTTCCCCTCAAATAGGGGCTGAGTAGTTACGCGCTTGAAGCGTATGAACGTGTTTTGAAAGAGTATCCAGACCATGAAGGCGCTAAGTGGCTTCTAACAGTCATTCGTCATATTAATGAGGATGATATTGCTACCTAACTTTGGACACTATCTGCGCCATGTGTTGTATGGTCAGCCCATCGCCTCTGCGATGGATTAGCGTCATCACCCCGATTGCCACTCGAATCAAAAAACCACCCTTATCCGATGTCAGATGAGAGTGGTTTATAGTTAGCCTAGAACGGGATGTCGTCTGGGTTGGAGGGGGGATTGTTGTTGCCGCCACCGCGATTGCCACGGGGAACATTCTGCTCATCGTCGCCACGGCCACCGCCGCCACGATTTCCGCCGCCGCCGCCGCCCGCGCCACGGTCAGCCGCGAAACCGCCGCCGGGGGCATCATTCTCGCCGCCTTCTTGCCGCTGGCCGAGGAATTTAACTGTGTTGGCGGTGATTTCTAGCGTCGCAGCCGGTTGCCCAGCCTTGTCGGTATAGGCTGAGGCCGTGACCTCACCGACCACCATCACTTGTTTGCCTTTGGTCAGATATTTACCCATCGTCTCAGCCAACTGACGCCAACACGTCACGCGAAACCATGTCGTCTCGTCGCGTTGGTCGCCGCCAGCCGTGGTATAGCGCTTGTTGACCGCCACCGAAAAGTCGCAGACGGCCACGCCGCCCTGCGTATAGCGCATTTCGGGGTCACGCCCCACATTGCCGATAATGGTGATTTGTTGATACATGGGGATGTCTCTCCTTTGGTCGTCGAATCCCGTGTTTGTGTCATGTTCTGTGTACTCAAAGAGTTATCACAGAAATAGTATAGCACATAAATTCGTTTTTATGACATTAGAAATCATCTGGAAACCTATGGGGTGAGCAAATACCCCACAAATATTCCCTCCAATAACCTCTAAATCCTATTGTATGACATACCTTGCAAAAAGCAAACAATAGACCTGCGTTAAGGCGAAAAATCGGGTGTCTAAAATCCAACCGATGATGGAACGGCACGCCCCAAAGAGTCGTACAGGGCGTAGGACTGTGCCTTATGGCAACTTATTTTCCGCGTAGTTTGCGCCATAGCGGGCGGAGGTGCGCTTTGATCGTCTCCAGCCGGTTATGGCGAGTCGCATAGGCGGCATTGGCGGCCTTAAACTCGGCGACTTCGCGCTGAAAACCCGCGCCCTGTGACTCGACCAGCGCCAAGAAGCGCGTTTTCGCCCAATCATAGACGGCGCGTTCTTGTGTCGTCAGGTCGATGAGTTGTTCGCGGATACCCGGCGGGGTGTCTTTGCGCTCGCCGGTATTGCGACGGATATAATGCAGCGGCTTCGTCCAGCCGCACAGCCGCGCCATCAATAAGAGGCTCTCATCATAATATTCGGTCAGCCCGACGAACGCGAAATGGGTTTCGATATTGGCTTGTGCCTGCGCGACGGCATCCACCCCAACTGAACAAGGGCGGTGCTTGGTCAATTCGGCCTCATCGCCGCCAATCAGACGGCTAATTTGGGTCTGAGTCACCCACGACTTGGCGATGTGTTCCGGCCATCCGATTTCGCCGCTCAGATATTTGGCATGGTTGGGCGATTTATTGAACCTAAATTCGTAATAATAGCTGGCGACGGCGCGGTTTACCGGGTCGCGTATCAGCGCGAAATACTGCGAGTCTTGGGGCAAATAACGGTGTACTCCATACGAAAAATGCCCCCACACCGCTTGCGTGGATGCTTTTTGCTCCGGCGTCAGCGCCCGTAACCCCTCGACTGCGGATGGGCGCGGCACATAATACAGCCCGTCGCCATATTGCCGGTCAAGGATGGTATGGAGGGTTGTGCCGCCAGTGTGTTCGATATGGAGGAAGATAGGGAGAGTCATAAAAAATAGTGATGAGTGATGAGTGATGAGTAAGGGCAAAACCATGTGTGCGCCTGTTGCTTTATCACCAAGCCCAACACCGAATTTTGCGTTTATAGCCGATTAAATCTACAAGCCATGTTTAATCGGCAACCTACTCAGGACTCATCACTCAGGACTCGCTTAGGCGTAGCCCAACACGCCGACGACATCGCGGACGGCCTTGGCGCTGATTTCCAGCATGGCCTTCTCGTTGTCGTCCAACTGCATCTCAATCACCCGCTCGATCCCGCCCGCGCCCAAGACCGCTGGGACGCCGATGAACAGGTTTTCATAGCCATACTGACCCTTGAGGTAGACGGCGGTGGGGATGACGCGCTTCTGGTCGCGCACGATGGCCTCGACCATCTCGACCACGCCAGCGGCGGGCGCATAGTAAGCGCTCGTCCCCAACAGGCCGACGATTTCGCCGCCGCCCTTACGGGTGCGCTCGATGATGGCTTGCAGTTTTTCTTCTGAAATCAACTCACGGATGGGGATGCCCGCGACGCTGGTGTGGCGCGGTAGCGGAACCATCTCGTCACCATGACCGCCCAAGACGATGGCGTGGATGTCGCGGACGCTCAAGCCGAGTTCCATCGCCAAGAACGCCTTATAGCGGGCGGTATCCAGCGCACCGGCCTGACCCAGCACGCGATTAGCCGGGAAGCCCGACTCGGCCAGCGCGACGTGGCACATGGCGTCCAGCGGGTTGCTGACGACGATTAGGACGGCGTTGGGCGAATACTTGGCGACTTCGCGGGCGACCTGACCGACGATTTCTTGGTTGGTCTTTACGAGGTCGTTGCGGCTCGTCCATTGGCCGGTCACGGGGTCTTTCTTGCGCGGCACGCCTGCGGTGATGACCACGACATCGCTCTCAGCGGTTTCTTCGTAGCCTTCGCTGCCGGTGATGGTGATGTCGCTCCTGAGGACGGGCGCGGCTTCGGTCAGATCAAGCGCCTTGCCCTTGCCGAGGTTCTGCACGCGGTCAACCAAGACCACATCGCCCAATTCTTTGGCGGTAATCCACGTCGCGCAGCTTGCGCCGACGTTACCCGCGCCGATGATCGAAATCTTTTTGCGACCCATGAGGGATACTCCTTGTGCTAAAGTGGGGTGAAAAAATCAACCAACGAATGGGTTTCATTATAAGCTGATTGATGGGGCGCGGGTATTGTGAAGTTTAGGATTAGTTGGGTTAATATCAAGTGATTCTGTTGTGGTATGCAATTGTACAAACAATACGCATATGATGATGTTTGTAAAAACACCAGTATTGTCATCCGTTTTCAGGGGTTTGAGCGGACGCCCAGAACGGCGTCCCTACGTTTTTGTTTGTAAGAGAGGGTAATGATAGCCTTATGCGTCTCACGAATGCTTTCCGAAATGCGTCAATAGCGGTAAAAATCGCCATCTTTGCGTTACTCACGACCTTGATATTCATCGTTTCGTTGGTCAGCCTCATCGCGCCGAATATCTTAGGGGCTATCGCAAGCTACGGACAAGAGCAGGCCTTGAGCGAGGTCAAGATCGTCCAATCCCAATTTACCCTGCTCGAGAAACAACTCACCAGCGCGACAAGTTTCCTCTCATTCGCCTCTGGCGTGAGGAGTGCGCTAGAAAATGGCGATCTTGGGGCGCTTAGGGCGTCAGCCATATTGTTCCAAGACGACGCGCTGACGCTAGATTTTGTCCACGTTGTCAGGTTGGATGGTGGGGTGGTCGTCAACCTCCAGAAATTTGTAAACCGCGTAGACCGTGACGGCCTAAAGTTGCTCGCGGATGAGGCCTTTGAACAGGGGACGACATCTGGACTGGTCGGCTCAACTGTTGATGGGGAGGCGGCTGCACCAGTGTTGGTGACAGTTTCTTCGGTTAAAGACTCATCCGGGACGCTGTTAGGTGCGGTACTGGTCGGGCGGCGTGTCGACACGGCCTTTATGGATCAATTGAGGCTGGAGCGCGAGGAAACCCATGTTGGCCTGCTCTATCAGGGCGGGCTTGTGGCTCAGACAACGGGCGCGCCCAACGAGATTGACCGCTTGGATGAAGCAGCTGACCTTATCGCGCAGGCGCAAGAAGGCGAAATCCCTGTGAAGGTGTCGCTAGGCGGGTTAATCAACAACACGCCGGACATCCAAGCGTATGCGCCGGCCATAGTCGGCGGGAGTACGGTTGGCGTGTTCGCTTTGCGTATTGAGTACAGCGTGCTATTTAGCTTGCAAGCCAAACTCATGGAGAATATCCGCATCGCGGTGGTGATTGTGGCCTTGATTGTGTCAAATGTGCTGGTGGTGTTGATTCAGCAGGGCATCATTCGCCCGGTCAGAAACCTCATCGGGCAAATTGAGCGCATCACCAGCGGCGATTATAGCGAACGGCTTGCGGTGCTATCGACAGATGAAATCGGGCGTATGAGCGCGTCATTCAACCGTATGAGTGATGTCGTGCAGCAACGCGAGGCCGATCTGAAGACCTTGAATCAGACGTTGGAGCAGCGCGTCAGAGAACGCACCCGTGAAATGCGCGAAGCCCGTGACGATGCTGTGGCGGCGCAGCGGCTCGCTCAAGAGAACTCGCGCCTGAAATCAGAATTCCTCGCAACCATGTCCCACGAACTCCGCACGCCGCTCAATGCGATTGAAGGGTTTAGCGGTATTATGTTGAGCGGGATGGGGGTGGAACTCTCGCCGATTGCCGAGGACATGATGAAGCGTGTCAGCGCCAACAGCAAGCGGCTACTGCACCTGATTAATGACTTCCTTGACTTGTCACGCATCGAGTCTGGGCGGCTTGATTTCGTAAAAGAGCCGTTGAACATCCGGCGACTGGCGAAGCGGTGGCGCGAGTCGGTCAGCGTTCTAGCCGAGGAAAAACGACTGGACTTCAAGGTCGTGATTGATGAGAACGTCCCTGAGACCGTGATGAATGATGAGGACGCTTTGACCAAAATCGTCATCAACCTCTTGAGCAATGCCTTCAAGTTCACCCGTCAGGGGAGCGTTGAACTCCGGTTAGAAATGCGGGAATCTCGGTTTATCATTAAAGTTACAGATACCGGAATTGGTATTCCCATCCACGCCCGTGACTATATTTTTGAGGAGTTCCGCCAAGTAGACGGTTCTTCTAAGCGGGAATATGGGGGTACGGGGTTGGGGCTGGCGCTGGTGAGTAAATTAACACGCTTACTGAACGGGTCTGTCTTGTTGGAGAGCGAAGTCGGCAAGGGCAGCGTGTTCACGGTTGAACTGGCGTTAGAAGCAGAGGAGATTTTGGCATGACCAACCATATACCGCGTGAACTATTGAAAGGCTGGGTCATCGTTGTGATTGATGATGAGCCGGATAACCTCGAACTCGCCCGCTATATCCTGCACTATTACGGTGCGGATGTGCATACGGCCAAGAACGGTCAGGAAGGTTTGGAGGTCGTCAAGCGGGTTAAGCCGCGTTTCGTCATCTCTGACCTGTCGATGCCAGAGGTCGATGGCTGGGCATTCCTGTCACAACTGCGCGAATCAGGGACGGATGTGGCGCAGACTCCGGTGATTGCCTTGACCGCCCACGCCATGCGCGGAGACCGCGAACGGGCTATACAAGCCGGTTTCCACAATTACCTGACCAAGCCCTTGACCATCGCGACCTTCATGGATGAGCTTTTACACCTCCTGCTAGACATCCCTGAACTGAGTGAACATCTTGTCATCTAGCGTCTGTGGGGAGAAATAGCCATGTTACCTTTACCAATCCTGATTGTTGAGGATGACCCCGATGCCAGATCGTTGGTATCGCATATCGTCCATCACCTGAATATGTCTTATGAAGCGGTTTCGGATGGCGAACTCGCGCTGAATATGCTGTATGCATCGGGTAAGCATTATAGCGCCGTAATTATCGACATCGCTTTACCGGGTAAAGACGGGTGGGAATTGGTGCGCCATATCCGCAACCAAATCGCCACCGAATCGCTCATCTGTATCGCCGTCACCGCATACCACACGTCTAAGACCCGTGAACTAGCGGTTTTATCGGGTTTTAATGCCTACTTCCCTAAGCCAATAGATGCCACGCATTTCGCCCGTGAACTTTCGAACCTGTTGGCTCAGCCCTAAAAGAGATTCCCCGATATGCACACCCTCATCGACAACACGCAACAAAATTGCCAAATTGGTTGGCATATCCCCAATCGTGTGCTTCAGGTCAGTATTGTAGGGGTGTATACGCCGCAGAATGCGACCCATGTCAACGCTAAATTGCTGGAGGTATTGAATAAGGTAGAGCAGCCGTTAATGTTGCTGATGGATTGTTCGGCCATGTTGCGCCCGGCCAACTTCGAGACCATCCGCCACGAACAGGCTTTTATGCACCACCCAATGTTGTCGCAGATTTACGTCGCCTCCAATGACCGTTTGGTGCGTTTTTCGATGATGGTGATTTTCAACGCATCTTCGGCGGCTTTCCGTGTGTTTGATTCGATTGGGCAAGCGCGGATTATGATTGAAGCGCTCATTGGCAAACGGTAGCCTGTACGGACGCCATTCTTGCCATCTGTTTTCAGAACAGGGGATGGACTACAGTCATCACATGAGCCGCGTTATATGCCAATCGTTGTAGGGGTAGGTTTGGTATGAGAGTGGTTTGTTTTGCTTAATATTGCGCCAGACTGAGATACCGCAATTTAACCTTTGGTAGAATGCCAAGTATAATAGGAAAAAATGTCCAGTAATTAGGGATACACCCATGAAAATTCGCACGCTCTGGTTGGTTGTGATGGCGGTGCTTCTCCTTACGGTTGGTTCCGCGACCAGCGCTGCGCCAGTGAGCTTTGATTCGCTGGCACAGCCCCATCTGGTAGCTCAGGATACTCAGTCTGATTCCATCGCGCCCAGTTTTGAAGCTGGGGCAGGCTTGGAACCCCGATTGGCGTTGCCGGAAACCACCCCGCAAGCTCGGACAGGCGTGCAGCCGACTTCCCTAATTCAACAGCGCAAACTCACTGCCTCCGATGCAGCCACCAGCGACCAATATGGCTTCTCCGTCGCCATCAGCGGCGATACCGCCATCGTCGGTGCGCCGCAAGATGATTATTCGGCCTTCATTAATTCAGGCTCGGCCTATGTCTATACCCGCACATTCAGCGGCGGCATCGGCACATGGACTCAGCAAGCCAAACTGACCCCCGCTACCGGCCTGAACGCTTTGCGTTTTGGGCGTTCGGTAGCCATAGACGGCAATACCGCTGTGATTGGTTCTGATTCTGGGGCGTATGTCTTTACGCGCAGCGGGACGGTCTGGACTCAGCAGGTGATTTTGACCGGCGGCGACGCCCTAACCGACGATCACGCCGGGATGCGCGTGGCGCTGAACGGGACGACGCTGGTTTTTTCTACGCCTAACCACGATACTGGCGCGAGTAACGCGGGCGCGGCTTATGTCTTTACCGGGGGTGGCGCGTCTTGGACTCAACAAGGCAAACTGAACCCACCCAGCGCCACGGCCAATGCGCTGTTCGGGACATCGGTTGACTTGACCGGCAATACGGCGGTGGTCGGTGAGCCGGGGGCGGATGCGTCCGGCGCGGACAGCGGCGCGGTGCAGGTCTTTACCCGTAACACAGGGGTATGGTCATACAGCCAGACCTTGACCGGGACGGGCTTGGCGGCTGGCGATGGGTTAGGCACGAGCGTGGCGATTGAAGGTACGAATATCGTGGCCGGTGCGCCCACCCGTGACCACAACAGCCAGACCGACAGCGGCGCGGCCTTCCTCTACACGTATAACGGCAGCACGTATGCGTTCACCCAAGTATTGGCTGCGACGGGCAGCGCATCTGGCGACCAAGCGGGCGCGTCGGTAGATGTGCAGGGGACGCGAGTGGTGGTTGGGATGCCCAATGCCGATGTCTCATCGTTTGCAGACGCGGGCGCGGTGGTGATTTATGGGTACACCGGCACGTCATGGGTCGAGGAGCCTCGCCGTACCGCCAGCGATTCCACCGTCGATGACCAATTCGGCACGTCGGTGGCGCTAGATACCTATACCTATGTGGTCGGCGTGCAGATGGGCAATGCAACCGGCGCAACCGATAGCGGCGCGGCCTATGTGATCGTAGAGTACAGCATCATCAATACCCCGGTCACGGCCACGCTGGGCGAGGGCGTCAGCAGCGGGGTATTGCCCGTGCGCTTGACCAGTCGCCCGATTTCGACGGTGACGCTGACGGTTGACCCCGACGCGCAATGCGACCTCGGCTCTGGTGCGGGCGCACCCGTCATCCTGACCTTCACCAGCGCGAATTTCGCCACGCCACAAAATGTGACCATCACGCCGTTTGATGATAATGTGGTCGAGTCTAACCATACCTGTAGCGTGGTATATACCCCGTCAGGCGATACCTTCTATAACGGCGAATCGCGCACCAACACTATCAACATCAGCGACAACGACCAAGCGTTCGTCTCGATTGGCGATGTCACGGCCTTTGAAGGCAACACCGGCTCGCCGGTCATCACCTTCACCGTCAGCCTGACCAACCCCGTCCCCGGCGGCGTGACCATGACTTATAGCACCGCCAATGGTACAGCCGTCCACAATGTTGATTACATTAGCGCTAGTGGGTCGGTCAGTTTTCCAAGCAGCAGCACGACCCCGCAGACGGTCAGCATCACGCTCATCCCAGACCGTCGCCCAGAACCCGGCAGTCGCCAATTCACGCTAACGCTGGCTGGCTTGACGTCCTCGTTCGGCGGGCTAGTCCAGTTCCTAGACAGCCAAGCGATTGGAACGATCACCGATGACGATGCGGGCGGCGCGGCGGACTATCAGGACACGACCTGTATCAAAGCCAATACCGGCGACTCGGTGCTGACGCCTTCTGAATATGTCGCGTTCAATTACGGCCTCGGCACAGGCGCGGGCGATGTCATCGGCGTGAATTCGCGCTTGTTGTGGGATACTGACGGCGCTGGCAACATCGTCTTGGGTCTTGAAAGTGGCGCGGGCAGCCTGAACGATTTCGTAGTCGTCTATATCGACTCGGTGGTCGGCGGTTTTGGCGCGACCACCAATTTCACCGATGAATCATCACCACAGGCGGCTGCGGCCTCTGGGCAGGGCGTCGGCACGACCCTGAGCGCTCCGCTGACGTTCGGCGCCAACTTCCAGCCAGATTACGCCATCGTCTTCACCCAGAACTCGATTTACAGCAGCTACGCTGGCTTGTTCCAATTGAAATCGGGCGAACCGCATTTCCAAGTCCGCACGCTGTCGCAGAACGTGACCAATCAGCCCAGCACCCGCGCCTATGAACTGTCTGGGTTGACCGGCACAGACCTCGGCCTCGCCCCCGGCGGCACGTTCAAGTATGTGGCGACCCTGATTAACCCGTTGACGGCCTTCCGTTATAACGAATTCGTCGGCGTCGAGAGCGTCCCCAGCAGCAATATCGGCGCGAACCCGTTCACCATGAGTGCGGATGATTACAGTTCGATTCAAGCCTTCGACCCGGCCATCGTCACGATTGACGACCACACGCTGGGCGAGGGCGGCGGCAATATGGTGTTTAACGTCTCTCTGACGCGGGCGATGACCGATTGCGAAATCAACGTGTTCTACTCGGTGCTGAGTGGCACGGCCATCACCGGCCAAGACTTTGGCGCGGCCAGCCCGCTGCCGGTCTTGTTCGCCATCGGTGAGACGGCCAAGACCATCACCGTCCCCATCCTTGAGGACGATATCGACGAATCCGATGAGCAGTTCACACTGACGATGGTGTTTGCGGGTAACGCCACCATCTCCTCAGATTCCAACCTCCGCACTGGGACGGGGACGATTACCGACAACGATTCCGCGCCGATAGTATCCATCAACAGCGTGACGATGACCGAGGGCGATAGCACGACATCACAGGCCACGCTCACCCTCAGCTTGACCAATCGTAGCGCCTTCCCGATTACGCTACGGGCGCGCACATTGGCGGGGACGGCGCTGGCAACTGAGGACTATGTGGCCTTCGACAATACTGTGACCGTCAGCGCGGGGCAGACCAGCATCACCGTGCCGGTACAGATTGTCGGCGACCTCGCCTATGAATTGACCGATGCGCTGACCGTGGAACTCAGCGAACCGACCAACGCGACTCTGAACGTGGCTGTCGGGAGCATCACCATCAACAACAACGATGCCATCCCGTCGCTATCGGTGGTCGATGCGCCGAATATGACCGAGCCGGACAGTGGCACGGCGGCGATGACCTTTACCGTCCAGTTGTCACAAGCAGCTGGTGTCCCGATTAGCGTGGATTACTTGACCGCTCAGGATACCGCGACGCTGGCCGACCTCGACTATGTGACGACGGGCGGGACGTTGAGTTTCCCCAAGTTCACCGGCTCAGTACCGGTCAATGTGCCGGTCAATGGCGATACCAAGTTCGAGATTAACGAGCGTATCTTCCTTAATATCAGCAACCCGACGGTAGCCACGCTTAACGATACGCAGGGGCAGGGGCTTATCGTCAACGATGATACGCAACCCGTCGCCAACGTGGTCTCTGCCTCGGCATTGGAGGGCGGCGTCGGCACGTTCCCACAGGTGGTCGAAATCGTCCTGAGCAACCGCAGTTACCAAACGGTCACGGTCAATTACGCGATTGTGGAAGGCACAGCGACGCAAGGCGTGGACTTTGACGGCGCAGTAGGGACGCTGACCTTCATCCCTGATGATGTCAGCGAGATGGCGGCTTTCAACGTGTTTGGCGATGACGAGTTTGAGTCTAATGAGACGGTCTTGATCCAATTGACCGGCACGCTGAACGGACTTTTGGACGGGACATCTAACGGCGTCTTTACCATCCTTGATGACGATACTGGGCCGTCGCTCAGCTTGCCCAACTTGGCGGTTGAAGAGCGCAACAATGGTAGCGCCACTGTGACGTTCACCGTGACGCAGAACATCGTCACCGGCGCGGACACGACCTTCACGGTGACGGTCAGCGATGGCACAGCCACCGACGCCGACAACGACTATGAGCCTGCAACCTTTATGGGCAGTATCCCACGCGGCCAGACCGAGTACAACTTTGAAGTGGCCTATAACGGTGACATCAAATTTGAGCCAGACGAGACCGTCACGATTGCCCTGAGCGATATCGCGTTTGCCACGGCCAGCACGCCGACTGCCACGCTGGTCTTGACCAATGATGACACCCAGCCGAAGCTGAATATCATCGCCCCAGCCGATAGTAACGAAGGCACGGCAGCCAATACGACCCGCACGCTGACGGTTGAACTGACCAACGCCAGCTATCAGACCGTCAGCGTCAACGTCGCGCTCATCCCCGGCGATGCGACGGCTGCGGGCGGCGACTATACCGATTTCAGCACGACCCTGACATTTGACCCCGACCAACTCAGCAAGACGTTTGATATCACGGTCTTGGCTGACACTCTGTATGAGAACGATGAGGATTTCACGGCGCGACTGAGTGGGGCGGCCAATGGGGTGATTGATGATGCCGACGCCCGGATGCTGATCTTGAATGACGACGCTTTGCCGGTGGCGACATGGGCGAATCTGAGTGTGAATGAAGGCACGGATACCGTGACCGACTTCAACTTCACGCTACAACTCTCCAATCCGTCCGAAAATGTGACGTTTGTCGTGCTAGACAGCAGCGGAGGCACGGCTACCGCGCTAACTGACTATGCGCCATTGCGGAATGCACTGGTGATTTGGTCGGCTGGCACGACCCAATCCCAAGTTTTCAACTATGACGGCATCGTACCGGATGTTCGGAGCGAGGCCAGCGAGACGTTCAATATCGCCCTGACCAGCGCTTTCGGAGCGCAAATCGGCACGCCCAGCATCATTGTGACCATCCTTGATGATGAGAGCGAGACCGCGCTATTGGCGAATACCGGCTTCGACCTGTCACCAGCCGTTAAGGTTATAAGACCCGCTTCTTGGAAAATCGCCAAGCCCGCCACCAAGTCGGCAGACGACTTTGTGGTCTGCAATGTCGCGCCGCGCAAGGCGAAAGCAGTCGTCCCAGCCCAGACCGAACCTTGTTCGATGATGTTCAAAGGCGGGGGCGGCGAAAATACCAAACTGACCCAGAACGTGGCCGCCGCCCTGATTAGCGGCCTGACCGTCCGCCCGTATGACGGCCTGCGCCTGAGCTACAGCTATAACAGCACCAATACGCCCAATCTGGCGCTGAAAATCACGCATACCTATGCGACAGGGGCGAAAGTGGTCTATACCGCGCTGACGCCGTTGGGCAATACCGGCGGGCTGTGGCAAACCGTGACCGAGGAATTCCCGCTGTATGCCACCGACCTGACCAAAATCACGGTGCAGTTCATCCATAAGACCAGCAACGGTAGCAAACTATACGTCGATGATGTCACGCTGTTCTATGCGCCTCTCCTGACCGCGCCGCACCGTCGCGAAACCGACCCCTCGCTTGAGGCGTTGCCCTTGCCCGTCGCCCCAGATGGATTCCGGGCGACTCATTAGGCTAGGCTAACTCAACATTCATCCCCAAAACGGGCGACCTTGCTTTAAAGGCCGCCCGTTTTTCATTTTTCAAAAGATTAAAATTAACCCTTTATGGTGGTACTAAAACATAATGTTTGTCTTTTGTTATAAGAATCGACTCTTACACCAATGACTTATAAGACGCTTATCTTGATTTGAAGTATTTTATACTTCCCTCAGATGGGAAAAACCATAACCAAAACAATTTACGGACAAAACAATGACGTTCTCAAAAGTGACCTTTGAGGGGAGAATTTTTTATCCACTTGGCATATAATAACTCTTTCCGAGGCGGGAAACAGATATTACGGCATATTAGATAGTCTTTCGTAATCACTTGACACTCCCATACTCGGATCGTTATACTGAGTGACAGATGGAGACCATCGGGTACGTAAGTACCGAAAGCCGGAAATACATAGCCGACATTTTTAAGGCTTTGTGTTTTTGGTTTATGCCGTTTGGCATACGAAAGTCCCCGGATTTTGTATCGGCAAATAAACTGGAATCGAGCCGAATATGTCTTATCGAACTTCTCTGAAGTCCATCACGCTGGCGATATTGATCGTCTGCGCGATGGCCCTTGGGGGTGTAGTCCAAGCGTCTCCTACGCTGTCGGATTATTCCTCTGAGGCGGAGGCTGTCAGCCTCGATTATGCGGCCTCAACCACCGCAGGCGAGCTTGACGCTGCCTATCACATAGGCGCTGAATTTGCAGCGTCGAACCCTTCACAAGGGTACGACCTGACATTCGGAGCCGAAGGCGTCACGCTTGAGGCCAATGGACAGGCGTTAACCTACGCACTGTCCGGTTTTGGCTATGGTGACAGCCTAACTTATTCAGCAGCCGAACGTACACTGGCTGGCGTGAACCGTGTGGAATATGCACGCGGCGCGGCGCTGACCGAATGGTACGTCAACGGCCCGCAGGGTGTGCAGCAAGGATATACCTTTGCTGAGCGTCCGGCGGTTTCGGCCAACGGCTGGCTGACAGTGGCCGTCGCAGTGAGCGGGGATTACACCCCGACTCTACGCGGCAACATTGTAGAGCTTGTCGGCAAAGACGGCTCGGTTCTGACCTATGGCGGCCTGCTGGCCTATGACGCGGTGGGCAAGTTCCTCCCCGTCAAGTTGGAGGTGTCTGGGGACTTGATCCTCTTGCGCGCCAACGATGTGGCAGCCGTCTACCCCGTCACAATCGACCCGATTGTTCAGCAGCAGAAGCTGAACCCCGGTATTACCTCCCCCAACGGCAATGCTGGCGACTCGGTGGCGATTGACGGCGATTACGCCGTAGTCGGCGCTCCGGGCGTCAACGGCAATGAGGGGCGCACCTTCATCTATCAGCGCAGCGGCGCGACTTGGACGCTCGTCCAAACCCTGTCGTTGAGCGGTGCTGGCGCCTCCCCACGCTTCGGCAGCGCCGTCGCATTGGCGCTCCCGTACTTGGTGGTTGGCGCACCTGTGGCCGACTCCGCTGACGGCGCTGGCACGGGTGATGTGCTGGTCTATCAACTGACGGGCGGCAACTTCGTCGTCTTGCAGTCATTGACCGCCGACACCACCATGCCTCTGGCGGTTGCGGACACGTTCGGTAACTCAGTCGCCATCAGCGCCGACGGCTCCTTGATTTTCGCGGCCTCCCGCGAGGATGAAGTGGATATCGACGGCTTGGCGGGTGATGAGATCAACGCCGGTTCAGCCCTAATCTTCGAGTTCAACGCTGGGACGGGTTTATACACGTTCGGCGCAAAGACCGATGCCACAGCCTATAACGGCTTGGTTGGTCGTGCGTGGACGGCTGGCGAAATTTGGTTCGGCTACGCAGTTGATGTTAATAACGCCGGTCAGGTCATCATCGGCGCACCCAATTATGACAGCGTTAACGGCTTGACCAACGAGGCCGGTTTGGTGTTTACGGCGCAATACAACACGGCGCTGAACACCTTCAGCGTCGCCAGCGCGGTTCAATCCGACTCGGTGACGGCCAGTTCCGGCTTCGGCCTCGATGTTGACCTCAGCACGGCGCACGCCATCGCAGGTCAGCCCAACGGCAATAACCGCGCCCTCATCTATGACATGAGTGGCACGGGCGTCCTGACCTTTGATAGCACGTTCACCAATGTCCTCGGAACCCGTATGGGCTTCGCGGTGGAAATTGATGATGCACGCGCTTTGGTCGGCGTCCCCGGCTCTGGCGGCGTTGGCGCGGTCTTCCACTACGTCCCCAGCGGCGCGACGTGGATTGCGGCTCCTGTTGCCCAGACCACCAACTTTAGCTCCCCCAGCGCGGTGGCAGGCGACGACTTTGGTTCGTCGGTTGCCATCGACGGCGGGTTTATCGTGGTTGGTTCACTGGGTGATGACACGGGTTCAGTGAACGCTGGCTCGGCCTATGTCTTTAGCGTCCCTGACATCACTGTCAGCGATGTGACCGTGATTGAAGGCAACAGTATTGTCTTCACCTTCACGCGCAGCGACGGCGGCGGCTCACCCATCGTCATCAACTACACCTTCAACGGCGTTACGACGGAAGTAACTGACCGTGGCACGGCGACCCCCGCAAGCGGGTTTGTCTGCACGACGGCCACTTGTACCGTCACCATCACCACCGTTGATGATGCGATTTATGACGACCCCGCCCCGGCGGAGACCCTGACCCTCAGCGGTATCACCGCGACGGCTGGCGGTGTAGCGGTTAACGTCAACGGCGTCACCACGGCCGTGACCGTGACCGGCACAATCACCGACAACGAAGGCGTCCCGACGCTTTCTATCATCAGCCCGGATGGTCAAGACGAGTCTGTTACCCCACAGAACTTCCTCATCCAACTGAGCCATGCCCGCGAAGTCGGTACGGTGACGTTTAACTGCCGCACCCAAGCGGCCTCGGCCTCGAACATCGACGGCGATTACACCGCGTTCGGCCCCGGCGCTTGCTCGGTTAGCATCCCGGCTGGCACGACCAGCATCAACTTGCCCGTCGCGTTGTTGAACGACGCGGTGAATGAGCCGGATGAGTTCTACACCGTCGCCATCAGCACCCCGACCAACGCAACCTTGGGTTCAACGCTGGGCATCGGCTACATTTATGATGATGACCCGATCCCCGATGTCAGCATTAGCTGCCCTGCCACTGTGCAGGAAGGTGATGCCGGTACGCAGGCGTTGGCTTGTACGCTCACCCTGAGCGGCGCGAACAGCTACGCATCGTCGGTGCGAGTTAGCGTTAACCCGGTGGGCGGCGAAGCCGATGCCACCGATATCGTGCAAGTGACCAACCAACTCGTCAACATCCCGGCAGGGACGACCAGCGTGCAGTTCCTCGCACAGGTCTATGGCGACGTGGTGGTTGAAGACGATGAAGACTTCACCGTCACCCTGAGCAGCCCGGTAGGCATCACGCTGGGGACGGCTTTGGCGAACGTGAGCATCATCAATGACGATACGGCAGTCGCCAGCATCGTCGTGGATAACGCCACAATCACCGAAGCAGGCCCACAGACCGCGACCTACACAATCACCCTCAGCAAGCCAACCGAAGCCGGTATCGTGGTCAGCCTGACCACCAGCGGCACGGCGGTCAGCGGGTTAGACACCACGGCTGTGACCCCAATCAGCGTCGCCTGTCTCCCGTTGGCGACGACCTGTACACTCGTCACCCAGACCGCGGTCAATGACGCCATTTTTGAAGGCCCAGAGACCCTGAGCCTGACGATTGCGGCGGGCGCTGGTTATACGGTGGGTTCGCCCGCGACGGCCACCACGATCATCGTGGATGACGACCTCGCCCCCGGCATCAGCCTCGACTCCTGTACCATCGGCGATGAATTCGGCCCGGTCAACATCGTCTGCACGGTCTCAATCCCCGTGATTTCGGCGTTGAACGCATCGGCCAGCTTCGTGGTCATCCCCGGCACGGCCACCACGCCGGAGGATTATTCCACCTCCAGCGGAACCGTGACCATCCTCGCGGGCAACAGCACTGGCACGTTCAGCATCACGGTGGTCGATGATACGTGGTTTGAAGGCGGAAGCGCTGCTCTGACATTGGAAAATGTCACGGTCATCCTGACCAATCCTGTCAACGCTGTTGCCAGCAATGACATGAGCGAACAGGCGTTTATTCGGGATGATGACGCCGAGCCGATTTTCCAACTGATCTTGGGCGAAACCCTCTTGGGTCTCGACACCAACGGCGACCCCAACAGCGAGCCTGAAGACGTGAGCCAATCGTTATGTTTCGATATGGTCAGCGGCGCGACGGCAATCCCGTTGGACTTCAACTTCTTCTTCACCAACGGCACGGCGATTGCGGGCGAGGACTTCCAGTATGTCCAAGACCCGTTCACCATCCCCGCCGGGACAGTATTCAGCGGTTCGCCGTGCGAATACGTCATCTTTGTCCCAGTGATCGATGATCCGCTCTGGGAAGGCGGCGTTGGCACGACTGAAGATCTCGTCGTCGAGGTTGTACCGGTTGACAACGGCATATTCCCGCCGCTGTCTAACATCGGCTTTCCGTTGACGGTTGAGATTGAAGACAACGAGTTGGTTGTCCCGCAAATCCGCATCCTTGACGCGCAAGTGATTGAAGGCAACGCTGGCACGACTCAATTGGTGTTTGTCGCCCAGTTGGTTGATGTAGGCGGCGCTCCGGTTACGGCGGGCGTCCCGGTAACGTTCAGTTACGTTTCGACGGCTGGCACGGCCACCACGATTGTGGACTACACCGATGTGAGCGGTACTGCCACGATCCTCAAGGGTCAGACCAGTACCACCATCATCGTGAACGTCGTGGGCGACCTGATCAACGAGCCGAACGAGACGTTGACTCTGACCGGTAGCGCGGCTGCCCCAACCGGCGTCACGTTCTTTGATGCGACGGCCATCGGCACGATCATCAACGATGATGTTGCCCCGGCCTTGACGGTCTCTGTCGCCCCGGCCAGCGCTGTCGAAACCGATGCGAACAATATCCGCACCGTCACCGTCAGCGTCCCGAATGACTCGACCTCGCAGACCATCAACTTCAACTACACCTTCGTCGGCTCTGGAACATTCCCTGCCGTTGTCGGTTTGGTTGGCGGCTGTCCGGTAGGCACGACCGACGTCATCCAGAATACGGCCAGCGGCACGATCACCCCGGTGATTGGCACTCCGGCCAGCTTCAGCACCACTTTCACGGTCACGGTCTGCGGCGATGATCGTATCGACGCCGACACCGAAACCGCAGGCGTGCGTTTGAGCAACGCCACCAACGTCAACCCGAACACCAGCGTGTTCGCGGCGGACTTTGACATCATTGACGACGATAGCGCGCTTGTCCAACTGTCTGGGCCAGTCACTGTCGCTGAAAATGCTGGGACGGCGACCTACACTATCACCCTCACCGACAGCGTTTCAGCCCCGATGATTGCTGGTACGGATGTCACCGTAACCTACAGCGTCACGGCTGGCACGGCCACCGCTGGTGTGGACTACATCGCAGGCGCGACGGGTTCTGTCACCATCCCTGCTGGCAGTAGTAGCGCGACCATCACGGTCTTGATCGTGAATGACCTGTTGGATGAGAACACCGAAAACTATACGGTTGCCGTGGTCAACGCCACGGGTGTTGGCACAACAGCCGGCGATTTTGGCGCGGGTGTTCCGTTCACAATTACCACCGACATCACCGATGATGACGCCAGCCCAATCATCAGCATCAACGATGTGATGGTCACTGAAGGCACGGGCGGCACGACCACCGCGCTCTTCACCATCAGCCAGACCACCATCAGCAGCTTGGCGACCAGCGTCACCGTCACCAGCGCGGGCGGCACGGCCACTGATGGCACAGACTACACCACGGTTGCCGCAGTTGTCGCCACCATCCCGGCGGGTCAACTGAGTGTGACCTTCCCTGTGAACATCACCACCGACTCGATTGACGAAGCCAACGAGACCTACACCCTGACCCTGACTGCGCCGGTTAACGCGACGTTGGGCGATGCAGTGGGCGCGGGCGTCATTATCGACGACGACGAATCACCAAGCCTCTCGGTTGCTGATGAGTCCGTGGTCGAGACCAACGCAGGTAGCGTCAACGTGACATTCGACTTCACGCTGTCGGCGCTCTCGAACCAGACTATCCCGTTCAGCTACTACTTTGTGCAGAACGGCACTGCTACAGCGGGTGTGGACTATGCGCCGGGCGCGTGCGTTATCGCGACACCCTGCACCAGCGTCTTCCCTGCCAACAGCCTCACCCACACCGTCACGGTCAATGCGCTTGTGACCGGCGACACCCTGTTTGAAGCGAATGAAACCTTCGGTATCGTGGTCGTCCCGACCAACGCCAGCCAAGTTTCACCGTTTGGCAGTGACCTGAACGGCGTCATCACGATTGTTAACGATGACACCGCCGCCGGTTTGGTGATTGATGTGAACGACCTGACTCTGACTGAAGGGGCTAGCGGTACGACGCTGGTCACACTCAGCGCGGCGCAAGGTCAGGACATCACCGTCACCTACTCCTTCAATGATGCCACCGCCGTCACCCCCGGCGACTACCAAGACCAAAACCTCGTCTCGGTTGTCATCCCGGCTGGCAGCACCACCGCACCGATTAACGTTGCGACCAACCAAGACACGCTGTTTGAGCTTGCTGAAACCTTCAACATCGAATTGGTGAGCGCCATCGCTGCGGACACCACGGTCTTGACGGGCAGCATCTTCGGCACGCCGGGTGTTGTCACCATCAACGATGACGGCGATGCTCAACCGATTGTCAATATCGCTGATATAGCATTGGCTGAAGGTAATGCAGGCAATACCGGGTTCAACTTCCCGATTAGCCTGAATACCGCCAGCGGTGTCCCCGTGTTTGTGAACTGGACTGGTGTTCTCGGAACGACAGAAGTCAATGACTTCGGCTTCACTCCGGGCTGCGCCGTCGGCTCTGGTACTGTGACTATCCCGGCGGGTCAGATCAGCGCGGTTCTGCCGGTCTGTATCCTCGGTGATACGGTGTATGAAGACGATGAAACGTTCTTCATCAACTACACCGTCACCAACGGTACGCCCACTGTCGGTGATACAACTGGCGTCGGCACGGTCATCAATGATGACGCTGCCCCGACCATCACCATCAACAGCGTGACTGTCACCGAAGGCAACCTTGCCACCCTCACCATCACCCGCACGGGTGCAACTGAGGTCGATGTGACCGGCACGTTCGCCACGGCTGATGTGACCGCCACCGCCGGTGTTGACTACAGCACCACCAGCGGCAGCTTCACCATCGTTAACAGCCTTGCACTCACGGCAACGACCACGGTCACTGTCACCACGCTCCAAGACCTGATTGACGAACCGGCTGAGACGCTGAATGTCGTCCTCAGTAACTTGACCGGCAGCAGCACCGTCAGCGCCATCGGCGTTGTCACCATCGACGACGACGACGCGGCTCCGACCATCGCCATCAGCGATGTGACGGCGGTTGAAGGCCAAAACCTGATCTTCACCCTGACCCTCAGCAACCCGTCGGCCAGCACTGTCACCGTCACCTATAACCTGAACGACGGCACCGCCGTTGCGACGGACTACGTTGACGCCACCGGCACTGTCACCTTCCTGCCGGGTGAAGTCAGCAAGACCCTGACGGTTGAAACGGTTCAAGACAACATCTTTGAAGCCGCCGAGACCCTCACGGTTGACCTCAGCGCTCCCGTCAACGCGGGCTTTGGTGACAACCAAGGCGTTGGCACCATCACTGACAACGACGCTGCGCCTCGCGTCATCAGCGCAGTGGACTTTACCATCAGCGAGTCGGGTGGTACGGCCACGGTTGACGTGACCCTGAGCAACCCGTCGTTTGAAACTATCACCTTGAACGCCGCCCTCAGCGACGCTCTCGCCACCATCACCGGCGGGGCGACCTGCACCGGCTTCCCGGTGGACTATGACAATACGCTGACCCCAGTACAGGTCATCTTTGCGCCGTTCGTCACCACCGCCAGCCTGAGCTTTGACATCTGTGCTGATGTGATTGACGAAGCCAATGAAGACGTGCTGTTCAGCATCACCGCAGCACCCGTCACCGGCACAATCACGGCTGCTGGCAGCGACCTGATCACGGTTGTGACCATCGTCGATGACGACGCCACCCCGACGGTCCAGTTGGTCGGCCTGTCGCAGTTGGAGAACGTCTCACCGTTTGCCTTCCAAGTCGTCTTGGTTGACCCGACCACCGACCTCCCTGTCGCCTTCACGGGTCAGCAGGTCACGTTCGGTTACACCATCACCCCCGGCACTGCGACGGCTGGGCTAGACTACACCGGAACCAGCGGTACGTTCGTCATCCCCGCTGGGACTGACCTGAGCGTTCTACAGTTCATCACTGTTCCGGTCATCAATGACGCCCTGTTTGAGGCCGACGAGACATTCACCGTCACCTTGACCAGCGCCATCAACGCCACTCTGACTGATAGCGTCGGCGTGAACGTGGCTGACCCGATTGGTGAAGGCGTCATCCTGAACGATGACTTTGAGCCGATTGTGACCATCACCTACGTCGGGCCCAACGGTTTCGGCGCTCCGACGGTTGAGGGCGACCTCAATGGTATGGTCTACGAGATTGAACTCAGCGCCGCTGCTGGTGTCGATATTGAGGTTGGGTACTACACCGGTAATGTCGGTGATACTGCCACCGAAGGCTTGGACTACGGTTCGATTGAAGACCGTATCGTCATCCCGGCAGGCAGTACACTGTACACCGTGTACATCTCGGTTGTTGATGACGCTCTGTATGAGGGTGGCGTTGGTACAACCGAAACCGTCACTGTCTTGATCTATCCCACCGATAATTCGCCGTTTGTCTTCTTCAATGATACCGACATCGGCGAAATTGAAGACAATGACACCGCCCCGACCCTCAGCATCAACGATGTTCAGGTGATCGAGACCGTTGGCGGCGTTAACGCAGTGTTCGTGGTCACTCAGTCCACCTATAGTGGCCTGAACAGCACGTTCACTATCAACACTACCGCTGGAACCGCAACCTCGGCTGTGGACTATACCGCCATCGCCGCTGGTACAGGCACGATCCCTGCGGGTCAACTGTCCACCACCGTCACCGTCGCGGTACTCGATGACCTCATCTATGAGGCGACTGAGCAATACACCGTCGATTTGACGCTCCCAGTTAACTCGAACCTGTCCGCCATCACCGATGCCAGTGGTTTGGGAACCATCGTTGATAACGAACCGGCTCCGACCATCAGCATCGGCGATGTCACCATCCTCGAAGGCGGCGCCGCTGTCCTGACCATCACCCGCACCGGCCAATCCGCCGTGGCTGTGACTGGTACATACAGCACTGTTGATGTCAGCGCCGTCGGTGGCCTCGACTACACTAGCGAGACCAGCAACTTCACCATCCCTGCCAGCCTCAACGCTGTCGAGACCGTGACCGTCCCAGCAGTCATTGACATCCAGACCACTGTGGATGCGATTGATGAACTGACCGAGACGCTGAACGTCGTCCTGACCAACGTCCTCAACGCCACCGTTATTGATGATACCGGCGTCGTGACGATCACCGACAACAGCGCCACACCGGACATCAGCATCGCTGACTCCTCGGCGGTTGAAGGCCAACTGATGTCCTTCACGCTGACCCTCAGCAACCCGTCCTCGCAGACCGTCACCGTCGTTTATAACCTCAATGACGGCACCGCAGTCGGCGCAGACTACTTGGACACCACTGGCACTGTCACCTTCGCACCGGGTCAAACCACCGCGACTCTGACCGTCCAGACCATCAACGATGTGATCTTCGAGGCTGTTGAAACCTTCACGGTTGACCTCAGCGGCTCGGTCAACGCGAACATCTTGGACGCACAGGCCATCGGCACGATCACCGACAACGATGCCGCGCCAGTCGTCACCAGCGCCGCCGACTTCAATGTGAATGAAGGCAACGCGGGTACGGCCACCGTCACCATCACTGTGACCTTGAGCAACCCGTCGTATGAAGTCATCCAACTGAACACTGGATTGGCTCTTTTGTCCCCGACCCTCGGCGGCGGATTTACCTGCACCGGCTTCCCAGTCGATGTGGTCTTTTTCGCAACCCCGTTGACCTTGACCTTCGCTCCGGGCGCGACGACTGCCACGGCCACCATCGACGTCTGCGGCGACATCATCGACGAAGATAACGAAACTGTGCAGTTCTCTCTAGTCCCGTCGGTTGGCGCGATCACGGTTGCTGGCAGCGACTTCACCACCGATGTGACCATCATCGACGACGACACCTTGCCGTTGGCGGTCATCAACGACGTGACACAGGTCGAAGAAGTTTCGCCATTCGTGTTCACCGTCACCTTGCTTGACCCCGTGACCAACGCGCCGTTGACCTTCGCAGGCCGCGACATCACCATCGGTTACACCATAACCGAAGGCAGTGCGCTGGAGCCGCAAGACTACATCGGCACGGGCGGCACGATTGTCATCCCAGAAGGCACAAATCTCACTACGCCGATTACCATCAACGTGCCGGTGATTAATGACGCCTTCTTTGAGGCCGATGAGACCTTCACCATCACCTTGAACAACGTCACCAACGCGACGTTGATTGACAGCTTCCTTGCGAACGTCGGCGACCCGGTTGGCGTTGGCACAATTCTCAACACCGACACCGCTCCGGGCGTTACCGTGACCTACATCGGGCCAGACGGCTTCGGCGCTCCGACTCTTGAGAGCGACACGACCGGTATGGCCTATCAAATCACGTTGAACGTGGCGGCGGGTCTGCCCATCGAAATCGGCTACAGCACCGGCGCAGTCACCGATACCGCCATCGCGGGTCTGGACTACACCGACTTGGCTGACCGCGTGGTCTTCCTACCCGGCACAACCTCAATCACCGTGTTCGTCCCGGTCATCAACGACACCCTTTACGAAGGCCCCGTCAACGAGACCGTGACCATGACCATCAGCACCACACCGAACACCCCTCTGGGTGTGACGACGGGTGCGCCTGCTGTTGGTTCGATCCTCGATGACGACGCGATGCCGTCGCTGGTCATCAACGATGTCCAAATCATTGAAGGCGACGCTGGTAGCATCAACGCCATCCTGACTGTCACCCAGTCAGCCTACAGCGGTCTGCCCAGCAGCTTCGTCATCAACACGGCGGACGGCACGGCAGTACAGCCCGGTGACTACACCGCGATTGTCGCTGGTGCTGGCGTTGTCCCTGCTGGCTTCTTGACGACCACCGTCAGTGTGCCGGTCATCGGCGACACCATCTTTGAAGCCGATGAGACGTTCGATGTGGTGCTGTCTGCGCCGGTCAATGCGACCATCGCTGACGCTAGCGGCGTTGTGACCATCATCGACAACGAAGCCGAGCCGCGTATCACCATCACTGCTGCACCTGATCCAGTTGCAGAAGCCGGTGGCACTCAGCAAGTGGTCTACACGATCACCCTCAGCAACTTGTCGGCCTTCCCTGTCACCTTCAATTGGGCGACGGCGGACGGTACGGCCAGCAGCACGCATGACTACACCGCCGAAGTCGGCGCAGTGGTCATCCCGCCGAACACCTTGACGGTTGCCGCAGCCTTCGATGTGCAAGTCATCGACGATGCACTGTTCGACCTGCCGACTGAGACCTACCTTGTCAACCTGACCAACATCGTCGGCGCGGACATCCCGAACAGCGAGACCTTCGAGTCGGTGGACATCACTGACAATGAGGCGGCTCCGTTCGTGAACCTCGTGATCGGCACAGTTGTCAGCGCGACTGAAGGCGCAAACTTGGTCTTCACCGCACAACTCAGCACGGACGCGGCGGGTACGATCCCCACGGCTGTCGGCACGAACGTCACGTTCGTGATGAACAGCTCTGACGGTCTGACCATCCCTGTCGCCCGCCTGAGCCAACCCGACTATAAGGATGCGGACGGTACACTGTACACCTTCCTCGGCAATGGCGCGGTAAGCTCGCTCCCGGTCATCATCGAGACCATCAATGACCTGCTGCCCGAGAATACCGAGAACGTCACCGCGTCACTGTCGCTCCCGACGGGTTCATTGATTAGCCTCGGCAGCAACGCTGTCCGTGAAGGTCAAATCCTCGATACGCCGGATGCCCAACCGACGGTCAGCATCGCAGACGCGACGGTGACTGAAGGCGGCACACTGGACTTCGTGGTCGCCCTGAGCTTCGTCAGTGGTCAGGACATCAGCGTCACTGTGGCGCTGGCCGATGTCACCACCAGCCCTGCGGACTACACCGTCCCCGGCGTGCTGACCGTGACCATCCCAGCTGGCTCGGCCTCGGTACTGTTCAGCGTCCCGACGGTTGCAGACCTGTTCTATGAAGTTGACGAGACCCTGACGGCCACCCTGTCAGTCCCCGTCAATGCCACCATCCTCGACGGTGTTGCCACCGGTACCATCATCAACGATGACGTGCCGCCGACCATCACCATCGACAGCGTGAGCGTCGTTGAAGGTAACGCTGGCCTGACCGCCGCCGTCCTGACCGTCACCTTGTCACAACCGGCAGGCGTGCCAGTCTCAGTGGGCTTCGACACCGCCAACGGTACGGCCACCCTCGCCGACAACGACTATCAGGCCGTTGTTGACCAGACGCTGACCATCGCTCCGGGTCTGACCACCGGCACAATCACAACGCAAGTTGTGGGCGACTTGAACTTCGAGACT
>Ga0163154_10002741_pt1 | contig 25303 bp, 34 predicted proteins | sample OliLakLV19MP9P1_FD_148649 | JGI IMG/M metagenome (GOLD analysis project Ga0163154, IMG submission 148649) | Freshwater microbial mat bacterial communities from Lake Vanda, McMurdo Dry Valleys, Antarctica - Oligotrophic Lake LV.19.MP9.P1 | ecosystem: Environmental > Aquatic > Freshwater > Lake >... | reverse complement strand
CCTTCTAAACCGGTAAAAACTGATTTGAACGAAAATGATTTAAACACGGGGCCTCACTTACGGAAAAAAGTATTAATAGATAAATCCAAAATGAAATTACCCAATGGAAAATATTCCGCAGTCACGCTAATACCTTGCGGCGCATTAAGACCTTCCGCGCAAACACGGTTAAAGCTGTAGTAACAACTCGCGAAATCTCCCGTACCATTACACACCTTGGTTGCATCAAAGGCATCGACCACCGGCAGCGTGCAGTTGACCGAATAGTTTTGATTTAATAAACCCACAAAACTAGTCAACCTAGAATCTTCCAAAATTAAATAGGCTATTCGAGGCTCGACCGGCTCTGCCTGTAAGCGGTTAGCTACTAGTAATAACAAGGCGCAACGTTTTAGCACAAACATTAGCTTCTCCACAACCGATGCTGAAGAATCCCATTTCCGCCAGAGTTGTAAGTGCCATCGTAATCGGCGCGATCAATTACAACCTTCACACTATTTTCCGGCGGTTGCATCGTCGGTAGGTTGGGGAAATCCGGATCGCCCTCTTGCAAAAGGCGTACAGCCATCGCAATCGCTTGCACCAACTCTTTACGGATGTGGGAACTTTCACATTTACCAACCGCATTATCTAAAAAAGCTTTAGTGACTTCGCCAGCTTCTTCGGTGAAGGCATGGAGTAAATGTTTATTGGAAGGAAATTTATCGCGGGCAAATTTTAACTCAGTTTCAACCGCCGCTATAATTTCATCAAAAGTCACCACTTCACCTCGATTTCATCTTTTTGTAGTTCTTCCAGCCGAGCGCCGGCTTTGGCTTCCGAAAAAAGTCCGTACATTTGCGAATCTTTCCAAAAGGTAGCGTCTTGTCGATATTGCTTGGCGCAAACGTCACAATATTTTTCATATTGGCTGACCATGTCTTTACATCTAAGGCAAATGGAATAACTCATTTCATGCCGCCGCGTTTTTGAATTTGTTTAAGAACTTCAAAAGGGATGACTTTGGTTTCACGGATTTGTCGCCGCCATTTCTTGGCGATTTGATAACCAGCCACACTCTTCCCTAAAAAGAATGCAGAAAATAGTAAGGCAACCCATATCCACGTTTCCATTTACTTCCCCCTTTTTAAAACTTGCGAGTATTTTACAGGATTAAGAAATATTTCCGCTCTTATGAATTCGTGCTGCAACTTTTGTAAGCACCAACAAAGAAATCTCGTTGCTGCCCCGGCCGCCCTCCGCCATCAACAGCCCCGACAAAATTTCAATAAGCTCAGGTTTGTCTAGCATTTGCAGTATATTACGAAAGTCGTCCAGTTGTGTAGCCTGGGGCAAGGCAGTTGTGTCGTCGGGGTGCTTCATATTTTCTCCGTAACGATCGTTCCATACTTGTAAAAGTATCAGGAAGCCGTGCAGTGGGTTGGATGTACTATATAGCACATATCCTACAGCAACGGCCCAAGACCGTCTAGTTGGTTCCCCCCGACTAGACGGTTAATCTTTCTTTTACACAAACGAAACTTAGATGGTGGAATTAATGCTTTCAAATATTGACTCGGTAGCTATTAAAGCAGGGCCGGAACCAGAACCATCTCCCCAAGCGCTACAAATTTGTGGGGTGCTGCAAGGCCCGCAAACCGGGATCGTTTGCCGGATGGCAGGGCGCTGCTTTATTGTCACGTGCCCACCGATGTATGCGGATGCCGCTAAGGGGCTTTTCGACTTTTTAGCCGATGCTATCAAGCCGCACGTACCGTCCAACATGAATTAATCACCCATTCCTTTTTTTCCGGCGGAGTTTAAGCCCATGCTGACGCGGTATCGTAGTCTCGAAAAAACCAAAGAACTGGAAAAAGAAAGACTTCGCTTTGCCAAAGATCATAATATTATTTTACCGCCGCTCGATCTCCCGACGCCACCCTACCGGCCCCATGAACTCAAAGATTTACGTAATTCAATTTTAGAAAATCAAAGTTTTTTCGGAGATTTGCTTTTCGCCCCGCCCGATAATCCTATCGAACCCATCATTAAATCTCCGTTCGCCGCCCACACCAAAAAAGAAATTAATCTACTCAAAGGGCAATCCCTGGAAGAATATTCCAAGTTTATTATATTAAACAAATTTCAAACCATGAATTTAGCGCGGCATACTTGGCAAACCTATGACAACGAAGCCTCGTGGAAATGCACTACTTCTTTGGTACAAAAGTGTCTCGGCGAAAAATATAAAAATACGGAAGGCACCTATTCGCATACTTCCCTTTTCAGTCGCTCTTTAAAGGGCACCAAAATTGTTCACGGCGTACACGCACTTACTGCGCCGGTAATTATGCACGATCTCGCCCTCCACGCGGGCTGTGGGGCACGCGACGGTAAAGACCCCACCCACGGGACGCTTTACTACCGGAATACGCTGACCGACGCACATTTCGTCCGGTATTTTTTCTTTGATCTCGACAATTCTCAATACAATACGCTCACCAAAATCAAACACCGTCTCGAAAAGCTAGGGCTATTCGCCTTCACGATCCAGATCATCGCCACGTCCACCAATCGGTTCCACGTTTATATTTCAGCGGAAAATTACATAATTTCCGGACTACGCAACCCACACTTCACTCGACGTTCCGGCGTATATTCCAAGGGTGGAGCCTCTAACACCGCCCTGCTGGAAGCCTACAGCGATAACGTCTCGCAAATGGCCTGGTATCGGTACATTTGGGAAACGATCAACACCGCCCTGCAAGGCGATCCGGCCTGCGGTAACTTCCTGCGGATGGCTGCCACCCCCGGTTTTTTCAATCCCAAAACCGGGTTTATGGCTAAGCTCGTTTACTTCAATCCCGACGCCGCGCTGTTCACCATCAAAGCTGCCGCCCCCATTTGCTTTTCGATCGCCAAGGCTGCCAAGCCCGTCGCCCCAAAAGAAACCAAAGCCATCCCCAACCCGATGGGGACTAAGAAAGCTGCGCCTGTTAAAGAACCCACCAAAACTAAAGCACGGTTAAGGGCCATGCCAAAATCGTGGGAACAATTAATCCAAAAGCATAAACTGCCAGTCCCCAAGCCCGGCCCTATCTACGGACAGCGCAACGCCATCTTCCTGGCCCTTTGCCGCCCGCTCGCTTACTACGTGCCCACCCCTTCTTCTCCGGAGGCGGAAGTCTATTGGAACACGATCATCCGCCCCTACTTCCTTGATTCCACGTCCAGAGACCTGAACGAAGAAAGGAATTGCCTCGACGGGCGCATGTACAAAAACTATCAATACTTGCTCAACAAGAACTGCGGGAGCGCGTTCACCAAGAGACGCACCTTCACGGATGAAGCCTGCCTGAAGGAAATCGATGCCATCAAAACTGATATCGTCGCCTCCGTCCGCGATTATCTCACCGGTCAACCGGTCAGCACGAGCAAGCTCCTCAACACCACCTACATGGATTCCACCCTCAATTGGCTCGCGCCCACCATAGATATTATCGCCGAGGTTGCTACGTTCGCTCGCGGTGATGCCTCGCGGAACGGTTACCTGGAAACGACCACCGCACGGCAATACTTCTTCTTCATCCCCGTCGAGGAACTTAAAAAGCCGGGGGAAGGGTTTGGGCGTTACATCCAAAAGATTCGATTCCTGGAAGATGCCGGGATTATTTCACGATCTATTGCTTATACGATCCCTGATCCCGAAAAGAAGATCGATGGACGGTGTAAGGAGTGGAGTCTTACCCTTCAAAACCGAGTCAGCCCTAAGGGAATTCCTTCCAACGTCACCCCCATTAATCCTTGGGTTAAACCCCTCCAAACCTCAACGCCTGTCGCTTCCTTCCTCGAAGCCAATAATCCCCATTCCATCTGGGCTCACGCCTCAGATCCCCTCAAATCCACGCTTAGCTTGGTCGGCTTAACGTCACCCTCAATCCCGGCTGGGAATCTAACCCTTAACCTCCATTCAAACCCCATTAGGGGTGGAGTAGAATTTCTAAACACCTTAAACCCATCAGGGCAAGTTCCACACCTAAACCAATCCCCCATTACAACAGTTCAACCGATGAAGCAGATGCAGGCACAGGGGGGCCCCTTGATTGGAGGGACCAAATATATTCCCCCTAGTTTTCAATCAGTTATCCCATTCCCCACCCCCCAACCCCCCATTTTAGATAACCAATTGACTTCACAGTGCAATGTTCATTTCTCTTCTATTTTCAATAAAAGCCGTGGTCCTCCCGACTGATGGCAAGCGATCCCTTTAGGTTCAAATTTTAGGAAAATAAAAATACTGACCTTGGTTACGTGTCTTGTAAAACCAAAGGGTGGGTAGTCTTTTCCTTTTTTTGCAGTTAGAAGGGTCGGAACCTTTGAGGCACTTAATGAGCGATAAACCTAAGAAACCGCCAGGCGTATTCAAGCTCATGGATGACTTCGAATCCACGGTGCCGTTGTGCATACCCAAGTATGAAGATGAAGACTACGAGGCCGTGACCGGGGTGGAATACGCAGGCGAGGCGATGCGAGCCACCGCAGGCGATGAGGATGATGACGAAGAAGATGAGGAAGCCGTAGAGAAGCCCTTCGTCATAGCGCCAGATTTCCGCCCTTTGTTCCCCTTACCCACACCCCCACGGGCTGCCCAGGAACAAATTCTGGACCAGGCTACCGAATGGCTTCAAAGCCCCGAAGTTGACCATGTTATCATCGAGGGGCCGGTAGGGATCGGAAAGTCTGGAATTGCTATTGCCCTGGCGCGCATGGTGAAAAGCGCTTGGGTCATCACGGTCAATAAATACTTACAAGATCAATACGCCAGGGATTTTGATTCCTTTTTGGCCAACCTTAAAGGCCGTGAAAATTACGAGTGCTCCCGCGAACCGCTGCCGGGGCAGCCGCGCTTTAATTGTAAGAACAGCCCATGCCAAGAGACCCCTTCCAGTAAGAAGGCGTGCGGAAGGGCCCAAGCTTGTGAATTTCACGCATATAAAAAAGCAGCCATAGCTTCCCCGATCACATTGTTTAATTTTGCCGCCGGTTTATCCTTTTTGAATTATGTTGGTGGATTTAAGGATCAGAAGCGATCTTTGTTGGTCATTGACGAAGTTCACAATACAGTTGATCAAGCCACCGGGTTCGCGGAAATCGTTTTTGATCGCGATGAATTAAATAACATGGGTATTGGCGGCAACATCCCGGATTATAACGACGTAGAAATGTATTTGTCTTGGGTGAAGGAAGTGCGCGAGAAAGCGGCCAAAGTAATAGACACCCCCGGCATGGATCGTAAGATCCGCGATTCAATAGAATCGCTGCAAAGAAAACTTCGTATTTTTGCAGGATTTCCACCGCATATTTTTGTGCTGGATAAAGAATACGAAAAAAGGATGAACTATTTAAAAAAGCTTCGGTTTACTCCAGCCGATGTTAGTACCGTACTGCAAAGATATTTATTTAAGTCGGGCCAAAAAACCGTCATGCTGTCGGCAACCATCTTAAATAAAGATGCTTTCATCGAGAGTTTGGGTATTAAGCCACACCGCACTAGATTTATTACGGTGGATAGCCCTTTCCCTAAAGAGAATCGACCTATCTTTACGCATCGGGTAGTCGGTAATTTTAATCAGCAAAACATGGAAGGTTACATGCCCGCTATCGTCGCGTCTATTGACGATATTTTGGGCCATTATAAAGATGTGAAGGGGATTATTCACGGGCACACTTACAAAATTTGCGAGTATATCGCACAGCACTCAAAGGCTTCAGCACGGCTGATTTACCCCAAGACGGCGCGGGAGCAAACCGAAGCGCTGGGTCGGCATTTCTCAAGCCCTGAACCCACCATTCTTTTGTCGCCTTCCATGAAAGAAGGGGTCGATCTGAAGGATGACGCTTGCCGAATTCAAATTATTGTAAAGACGCCATATCCGTATTTAGGTGATCCGGTGGTTAAGAAAAGAATGGAATTGTACCCTAATTACTATAGGCTCAAGACAGCGTTGGCGTTGGTGCAGTCGTATGGTAGGGCGGTTCGGTCTGAAACCGATCACGCTGCGACATTTTTGTTGGATGGCAATACTGTAAAATTCATTAAGATGAATCAAGACTTGTTTCCGAAATGGTTTTTAAAGGCCATGGTTTAACTAATTAGGGAGAATGTGAAGATGAGTGATGCGCAATTAGCTGACGAAATTCGTAAAAAAGTAGCACAGGGTTTAGGTCTTTTCTTTCAAGACCTCAAAGCTGTTGCCGAAGGCAAATCTTTAACTCAAGAGCAAAAAGAAGCTTGGTATTGGATGCTCATGACGTTGGTAACGCAAACCGACGACGAGCAAAAAGCGGCTGTACAAATTTTGCTCGCTAAAAAATACGTAGACGGTATCGGCGTCAGCGAAGAAGCTGTGCAGTCGGTAGCGAAGAATTTTGTGGAGCATTACTGGAATCAGTTTATTGGCGCGGTCACGCAAGCGCCCGCCGAAGCCCCAGCCACCGATACTATGAACTAATAGTTTTCATAGTAGTATCAGTCTGCTATAGCCATGGTAACTTCGCACAGGAGATGCCATGGCTAATTTTATTGTCCAAATGGAAGTGGTGACGCGCACGACTATGGAAGTAGCCGTAAAAGCTCGTTCCAAACAAGAAGCCGAAAAAAAATTCTATGAAGAAAAGTATGATAAGGACAGCGCGGAAAATAGCGAAATACACGAATTAGAGAATGTTACGGTATATGATGCGGAAGAATGGCGACCAACTTTGAAAAGACCGGTAGAGCATTTGCCAATTTAGTGCTTGTGAAAATGATTCAGGTGATAAAAAAGCCCTACTGAGAAAACTCAGCAGGCTGACGGCCGGAGGCAGTCCGGTCTAATTTAGAGATTGTATAGGTAGCTGACTTCAACTGTCTTTTTATCGTAAGCAGTTCCTTCATAGTTGGGGTCCATGCGGTAAGCCAAAGCGACTTTCCACAGGCCAACTGCTGCACCGTAACTTGCGCGGCCTTTAACGACATCGTCGATTTTAACGACTTTGTAGCCAACGTCTAAATCAATCCAAAACCCATCGCCCATTTCACGGACGCGGTTACGCAACATAGCGGAAAATTTGGTGGGGGATTTTGCGTCGGTCGTTGGGTAAAACAACAGCATAGAATGGCTTTGTGACCAGTAATAGATTGGTCCACCGATTGGGCGCATTGTGTAGCTGCCGTCATTGTAAACGCCAGCCAAAAACAGCGTAAATGGGCTTTGAAGCTTTAGCTCCGTACCAACTAAAGCGTAGCTGGGTTTATTAGAAGCAACACCGCCTTCCAGTTGAATTTTAGATAAAAGGCCCCAGGCAGAGGCTGGCTCTTTACCTAAATCTAAAATCTCGCCAAGATTGGTAGCCAGGGATGCTTGATAAGCAGAATGGTAGTGGTCGTCGGATACCGATACCTTTAATCCGCCAACTTTCACGCCGTACCAATCGGAAGTGGTTTTGGCGTCACCTTTTTCCATCTGCACTTGCTGGTAGCTAATGGCACTATATTTCTTAGCACCGGTAGGGGCGCTCTGCGCCAGATTTGATCCATCTACTTCTGATTGCGCGAATGCACCGCCAGAAATCATCGCTGTTACAAGACACGCTACTTTAACTAGTTTCATTTCGATCCTCCTTGAGAATTACATAGCTCTTCGATCAGTGGTTTTAGAATATTAACCTGTTTATACCCCTTAACGTGGTAAAGCCACAATTGCTTTATTCCTTTGGGAATAGCGGCAAGACGGCTAAGCCATGTTAAAACTCCGTACAGCGGGTAAGTTAAGAACGTAAAGTATATAACTTTATCCGCTTTGTACAAGTGGTTGCGGAAGAAATTCTGGTAAACCACGGCGCGCATGACCATGCTGGCATAAGTGATGCCCCAAACCCCAATTAAAATATGCGGCGTAGTTGCCAATACCACCGGAAAAGAAATCAAACGGGCTAAATCATTAAAAAAGACAAAAATACGGTAAGAGGTAATAATTTTAATCCAAAAGCCCGGACTTTTCCCAGGCCCTAGAAAAAGAATTTTGGAAATAAGTAAACCATTATGGATCGGCGAAGCTTCCCAGCGTTTGGCCCTCTGCCGCCACCAAATCTTAAAGGTGTCTGGTGTATGCGTTAAAACAATGGAATTATAAAAATCAATTTTTTTACCAAATAGGTGGTGCAAATAACTGCACTGGAAATCATCGCCGATGTGCTCGCCATCGTGGTATTTCATGGTTTCCAGGAAAACATCTATTTTGTAAATACCGGCGGCACCGGAGGCCATGACAACATTGCCGAAAAAGGACTGGGCCCGTTTACTTACCACCATCATTTCGTATTCAAGCATTTGCGCCCCTTGAATCCAGTTAGATGGTTGAGTCGGCAACACGGGTAAGGCTACACAAGGGGTGTCTTTAGATGTTGTCTTAATATCTTCCCCGCCCAACCACTCCACGTCATCGTCCAGCATCATAAAATGGGAGCAGCCGGATTTAAGTGCCTTGTCTACGCCGTACAAGACCGCTCTTATTTTTCCTTTTACCGGCGCTTCGATGAGAACGATGTTTGATTTTGTTTGTTGAAGTTTTTTAATGACTTCGATGGTGTTATCGGTGCAGGCGTTCGTCACACAGAATATCAAATATCGCGACGGCAGACTGTTGATTGTCCCTTCGATGACATCGGCGCTGTTGTGGCAAGGTATAACGAAAGCTATCTCGTTCGGACTAAACGTCACCCCGTCGCTTTCCTTGTGCCAAAAATTCAGCAAGGTTTCAAAAAGCTGCCGGCCTAAATCCGCCGTTAGCGAAAAAGTATAAGTAGAGATAAACAAGACCAGCGCAATTTGCGCGTAGTCCACCAATGTAAAATCCATTTCACACCCTTCAGCCCATCCTGGGCATCATTTGATCTATAGGACCAATCTCCTTGCACGTTGATAAAGCGGCGGTCGCAATTATCTCCGACTTAAGAATAACCACCGTTAAAATATTGCCATTTAAATCGCGACAATTGCTTGGGTCACTTTGTACTTCAATACTTCGGCAGGTTGCCGGGCGGTCTTCGTATACAGAGCACGAACCGTCTTTATCCAAAAATCTGCAACGGCCGGTAAGCCCGATGACTGGGCGCTCTTTTAGAAGGTCCGCTTCATCGGAGGTTATTTGGATATTCGGACCACAGCAAAAGCTACAGCCACGCCTGCATTTTACTTTAGCGCGCTCTTTAGGTTCGGAGGCATAATATTGGGATCGTTGCGCCTCAATGCTTTTGTGAACGTAGCGGGCACGTTCTGCACCAGCAGGCAATTCGCGAAGGCTTTCCATCCAATAATTGATTTCACTTTCAATTAGCCGCAAATGCACGGCTATTTCCACCGGGGTGTGGGAATTTTTATAATTGTTTATATAGGAAACTAGAGGGTAGGAAAGATTGTAAGTGGGTATTTCTTTATGTTTGCCCACCTGCATCGCGTACCATCCTTTGCGCGAGGTAATCCATGATTTGCGGTAAATTGACTTATTCGAATAACTTTACAGTATAGCCCTGGATAATTCCGTTAATTTTTTCATTAAGATTTGTGAAGAATTTATAACGGCGTTGGCCCATGCGATCCGCCACGATTTAATGACGGAGATAGACAAACGAGACTTCACGCATTTGCAAACCTCGTAACCATATGAAGTAATTGTTCTTTTGCCGATAATTTGAATTCTTTACGCCATACCCTAACCTGTAGCAAATCGTTATAGGCCGCTACCGCTTTGGGATGTAGTTGCACGACCGCGTCATCTACGGCCGCGTCAATAGCGCTGGCTAGCGCCGATTCTTCTGAATAAATTATACTGTTAATGTCTTGGGATGGTTGACCTGTGGCGATAAGAGTCCGCAGTATTTTATCTATTTCGGCATAACTTAGCCCGGCCACTTTTTGCAAATCGTCAGCGTTGGTGATGTTTTGTGTCTGCGCCAAGGTGACGTAATTGATAACATCGCGAGCATGGCCGCCAGATTTTACATAGATCAGTTCCATCAGACGGTCGTCAAATCGACCTTTGACCAAATAAGTTATTAAATCGAAAGCAGCTTCGCGGCTTAAAATCTTCACTTCCAAATGCAGGCAGCGTGATTGAAGAGGGCCTAGCAATTTACCCGCTTCGGTGGTGCAAAAAATAAAGTAAATATTTTTCGGAACAGGGTCCAGCACCTTGAGCAAAGCGGATTGGGCTTGTTGGGTTAGTTGCTGCACCTCGTCCACAATATAGACCTTAGCTTTACCGAATGGAGAAAACTTGGCTTCCTCGGTCCAAGACCGGACATCATCTATACCCCGGCTATTGGCCGCGTTGATCTCTTGTAGGTCGCGGTTGGTAGATACCAGCGTGCCAGCCAATACGCGGGCTATGCTGGTCTTGCCGCACCCATAGGGGCCTCGTATAAGAATGGTTTGCGGAATTTGGGCTGGTTGTTCAATCCAGGTGTTTAAAGTGCTGAATAAATGCTCTTGACCAAAAAGTTGGCCGATATTGCTAATGGCGTGGGTAGACATAGATATTCCTTAAAAGGCTATTTGACCTAATAGCTTTTACAGGACCGGCCCTAAAGCAACACGCTTTTTTTGATTTCTACGGTATCCTCGCCATCAAGCAATTCATCGTCACCCAGCAGACTGTCTTCCTCGACTTTTGGAAAACAGCTTATGCCACCAGTTTCGGTGATATAGCAGATGGAGAATTCGTCCTCGCAAATAAAGTAGTTAATATCCATGGGCGTTTCATATTTTAGGCATGTCTCGGTACGGTAAGTTTCCATGAGTTTCCCTTGACCATCAAGGGTTCTACAGCTGCTTAAATTTTGACAACCTGCCAGAAACATGATACCGAGTGATCGGGTAAAATATGACATATACGCCTTTTAGGGTGGGGTGGGGACTTGCCATTAATGGTAGCGTGTTTATAAATAAAAGTAGAGGTTTTTGATGCGTTGGCGATCTTTTTCTTTAAAAAATGGCGACTTGATTAAGCGTGAGATCTTTGCCTGGAAGCCGACTAGGTTACTGGACGGTTCCAAGGTTTGGTTGGAGAAGTTTTATGAGGTCCAAGTATATCAAAACATACCGGACCAAATTCGCCATATTCTGGGTGCGCCCTCTAACGGCCGGCTAACCCTTGAGCGGCATGCCTACAACTCACCAGAACATATCAAGTGGCACAATGACACTAGAACCAATTTAGCAGAAATCTTTGGTTGGAATTCCAATCCAGATTCCAAACCTCAAAAATCCGCTAAAATATTGGCAATGATCCCTAAAAAGTCTAAATGAGGTTGATAATGGAATTAGCAGGCGTGAACTTGTTGGAGTTCGGTAACACAATTCAAATCGGTGGCATGGTGATGCGTGGCAATGGCAAACACCATACCTTCCTGTTTCCAGATGAAGATGAAGATGAAAAGCTAGAAAATTCCGTCACACGCCTAACCACCGAAGAGTGGAAAGCGCTGATCCAACAGACTGATGTCACGCGTCTTATTGCACTTCCGGCAAGCCGAGACTAAATTGGCTTCAATGCTAGGCCCGCGTGCTTCCCATAACACCAAGTGGTCTACGGTCAACGGCACATCATTACGGGCGCAATACCGGCAGGCGTAGCCGTCCCTGCGGAAAACATTCCAAGAAATGCCCTGCTCAATTTGTCGAGTTGACTTACGCAACACCACTTTGGCCAAAGCGCCATCGGAAGACCGCTCGAAGATTTCCGGCTTATGATGAATGGCTTATTACACCAAAGTTTCTGGAAATTTGCCTCGCGAAATTAAACAGAAAAATATGGATTTGATCGCAACATTGGTTAATATTCCTTTAATGCCGCGAGTAAAAAATAGAAAATAAATCGGGGTAGCCATGGCTGATATACTGGTAGCGCTTACCTCGGATATTCACATCGGTTCCATGGTTCAGCAATCGACCATCCTTAAACGCTTGCGCCAAATTAAAGAATTCTCCCCGGCGGTTTATTTAAATCTTGGTGATGATAATGGCGGGTGGCTTGGTTACAAAGCTTCGCGCACGGTCTCCCGCATGGAGCGCAATATACTTGGGCCAGATGTTGTAATTGCTAAATGCCCCGGAAATCATGACTACTGGATTCACGCGGGCGCTTTACCCTACAAGTCTAATGGGCACGTCCGAAGTTATGGCACCCGTCCGCCGGAAGACGTGTGGCTCAAAGCGATTGAAACAATTTATACCAATTACAAAGAATTAAATATTCACAGTTTTAATACGGAAGGGCCGTTACGCCATGGGGGTTGGACGTTTGCCGGCCATTCTTTCTGGTACGAAGGCACTGTTTTACCCGAAACCTATGACTTTGAATATTTGCCTTACGCTTGGGATGGTGACACCCACCGCAATATTTACCGACAATCTTATAATAAGTTTTGGGATAATATCGACAAGCTTACCCCGGCCGACAAAAACGTAGTTATCGTCACACATTTTCCTTTAGTGGGAACACGGTTTACCGCTTCGGCCAACGGTGGCCAGACTTTAGTAAATGAAACTTCCTCGATGGCTGAAGCTCTTATGGAAAATCATCCGGTGCGAGCTTTTTTCAACGGGCACATGCACGAAAAACATTTAGGGCCACTCCGCTATGAAGCTGGCAGCAATCAAAAAGTAGATGATGGGCGCTCAATTCGTTACGACGGACCACGATTTTTAATATTGCGTTTATCGGACGATGGTTCTATTGAAGTGGTCCACCATTGTAAATGAGGAAAAAATGGGCTGTAACCACAAATACCTGAAGCGCATCCGAGCGCAGGAAACGTTGGCGGTCACCATATTTGCGGTGTTTATTATTTTACTTATTGCGTATGCGACCGGTAATTTTCGACCTAGCAAAAATTAGAAGGTCCAAAAATAGAGGCTGATTGCTCCGCCGTGATGACCATGCCGGCGGCTTGAGCGTGCCCGCCACCCCCGAAGCTTTTAGCTACTTCCGCACAATTGAAGTCTTTGCGCGAACGCAACGACCATTTAATTTTACCTTCGCGCAAACGATAGTAAGAAGCGGATATAATTGCATCGGGTTTTTCATCTAGTAAAAAATGCCCAACATCCGACCACGTCGATGTTGCATTTACTATAATTGTTTTATGGCCGTTGATTTCACCCCAAAAAGCTTGCCTGGCAATCATTTTAACGGTTTTGTCGTTCTCGCGCAGAATAGCTGTTCCTTGTGCCACCGCGCTTTGAAACCCTTCAAAGGTTTCGAGCATTGTTTCTATCTCTAGCCATTTTTCAAACTTTTGTTCTTCGGAGAATAAATAAGCCGTTATTTCCCTGGTCATGATTAATTCAAATTTCCACAAATCACGATCTTGGATGTATTCGATCAATAGCGGGGGCATCACTGTTGGGTGAAAATATTCCCATGCCAGCATCGCCCCGGATTTGGTCATGTCAAATCTACTTGACACGCCTTGCTGTAACTCGTCGTTAATATTACCTAAAATTTCTGGCAGTCCTTTTAAATCCTCTTGGGCTGTTACGTGGTGATCTAAAATTGCCATGGTCTTTCCTTTGATCCAATCGCTTTCCATGACTTCTTTTTTGAAACTAAAATCCAGGCAAAATATGACGGACCCTTCCGGCACCTCAGGCAGTGGCATGCCATAGTTGTAGGGTAAATATTTGGCGGATGTTCCGAAGTGTTTCCAGGCCGAAAAAGCAGCACCAACGCCGTCCGAACAATTCGCGTGATAAATACAAAAAATCTCGGCCATAAATACTCCACTAAATGTTTAACCGTATAATATAACACTTTTTCTCGCCCTTAAAACCGCACCTGTCCGACCTCATTACTTCCAAACAAAGACCAATAGGAGAATTTATTCATGTTGAAATTCCTGAAAGCTGGAGAACGCCCCGAACCAAAAGCGATTTTAAATCGCATGCTCGAAGATGGTAAATGTTTATTAACTGGCACAAAGACGGACCTAACCTACGTTCCGGTCGATACAGATACAAGCAATATCTTGCCGAGTAATATGGCTTGTGTGTGTGAAGAAATAGCCAAAAATATTATGTACACCTCATATTACGAAATTAAATCACATGGTTTCGTAATCACCTTAGATACTCCACCTCAATTTGAAGAGCATAACCGAAAGGTTATTAATGGCCTTTCTTCACTAGCCGTTGTTGACGGCACGCCCGCACGCGCTTTGCTGGACGCTTTTGAGCGCTTAGCCGAAGTGCATGTTAAAGGAATTTTCAAAATTAGTTACGGCGATATTACCGTAGACCGTATGCAATATCAGGGCTTCCTTTTGCGCTCCTTGGTTAAGGAACAGCAAAATAAACCACATATTCACTTAGCTTAGGAGATTTTATGCGCTGGAAAAAATTACCGCCTTCGAGTCTGGACAAATTGGTTAACGCTGGTAAGCCAATTTACATTATTAATACTTCGTCGCTACCCGACGGAAATAAGGGCATGATTGTCGTTAATTTCCAAAACGGCACGCAGCGCGAATTCTTCAAAATGCCGCCTACCTTTATTCCGATGGCTATTTCCGATGTCATCCCTCCCAAGCGTTTGGGCGAATCACGCGATTTTAAGCAAAGCCTCGTAAAAGGTATGCTTACCCTCGTGGACCCGGATCAAGCCGAGCATTATTTGTCTACCCGCGAAGCTCAAGATGAATTGGACGCTTTGGTGCTTTCCGAGCACTCCAGCAAAGCCAAAGGTATTGATGTTGAAAACGAAGTTGCTAAAAGAACCCGCGTTTTCCACCACACCGATAATTCGAGCGCCGGCCCAGTTCAAGATGTGTCTGCTATTGACACAATCTCCAATAAAGTCCGTGGTTTAATTGAAGCCATGTCTTCAGGAACTAAGGCATCTTCTGATGTTTTGGTGGAATTACGTCGCCACCAATCGGCTCTAAAGCCAGTCGATTTGTCTTACGTGGTGTCTAATTCCAGCGATGCCGCCCTAACCTCGTGGGCTAAAAAAGCGCTGGCAGCGGCCTCTAAAGAATTTGCGGAAGACGAGGAAGAAGCCCCGGTCAAAAAGGTAGCCAAAAGAGGCCGCCCTGCAAAAAATGAAAATGAGTTCGATTTTGGTGACGGCGATGATAAGATGACGGCTGAAGAAGCTGCGGCGGACGCGAAAGCGCGAGCGGCAGCCATGGAAAGCCAAGCCCTTGGCGGCAAATCTCGAATCCCCGACGAGATTAATGCTTTGATGGGCGGCAAGCGTTAGCGACAGCCGGGGCGGGGATCAACCCGCCCCGTTTATTTTGAGGAGCGTCATGTTTTTAAGAAGTCTATATGTGCTCGTTGGTTTGTTTTTGTCTTCGGATTTATTTGCCATCCCCTTATCGCAATTGCCGTGGAAAAATGTGGTGAATATCCAGCTGCTGGCCGGGAGAACTAATTTCATAAATAATCCAGTTGCTATTAGTAGACCAACCACAGGAAAATATTTTCGCTTGGTGGCACCACAATATTGTGGTTCGCCTGGGCTTAATACTATCGGTATTATGGATACCAATAATCAATCGCCTTCATTCACACGAGTTGGTGATGACGCTACTTCCATTTACTTCAAATTCAATGACAATGCCGAACATGCTCTAAAAATTATCGGCATGGACATTATGCTTAACGTTGATTGCGATGTGAGCGTTGAGCAAGCTAGTGAAGGCGCTCCGCCAGATCCGGGTGGTTTCCAACCAATTATTTCCGATTGCGAAGCGGTTATGCGATTATTGCGCCGCGATTATAATGCGGACATACTTAATTTGGCATTGATACGGCAAGGTAATGACTCTTGCGCGGTCTATATTAAATGGAAAACTTTAAACGGATTTAAAGCTTTTATCGTGCAACAAGTGAGGTCGAATAAGGACCCGGATGCTTACGAGATTATTACATCACCGCTTAACCAAAGGGTGTCGGTTCCGCTCTCGCACGATATTGAGCGTTAAAACCTGCGAGGGTTTGAATGGCTGATACACCGGATCAAACATTTCAGAAAATTGTTAACACCTTAAACAAGACCGCCGAAGACGCAGTTACCGGCGGTAGAGGTGATAGCACCCTCAGCAATAATAAATCCTATCAAGCCACCTTAGCCCGCCAAGAACAAAACGGGGTAAAACGCACCCCGTGGATTATGACCACCACCGAGTGGCAAAAGCAAAATAAAGCCATTATTTGGAATGCCAACCCGTCAGATATTCGCTGGTCGATGCCACAGCGTTCGGTACACAGTAAAAATCTGGTAGGCACCGTTTTGCATGTGTGGCCCGATCCTAAACGTCACACCTTCTTCGATGAGCTTAAACTATCGATGACTTTCCAGTCCGGCAGCATTTTACCAGTTGACTTGAATCTTAAGTCTACTTCTCATGTGAATAATATTGGCCAAACTAACAACGGTAGTAGCAATTATGTGCCTTCTGGTGGCATCGGGAATTTCTACGACTTCATGCAACTAGTAGATGCCCCTAAGCTTACCTCGGATACGCCAGCCCGTGCCAACCTCGTGTATATCCAGTACACTAGTAATCTTTTCCCCCAGTTAACACTTATGGGCATGTTCGAACCGGACGGCATTTCTTTTACCGACGATTCACAAAATCCTAACCAAGTCACTTCATGGTCGGCTAATTTTTTAGTGTATGATACGTTCCCACGGTTGTCGGATAATTCCAGTGGCCAACAAACCAATACCCAAATGTTGGCGAAGTGGGCCCAAGCTAAAGGGTTGAAACCAATCTGATGGAAACAAAAACGTTGCCGCAATCTTTGGATGACATCGCGACTGAAGTGCTGAAATGTTTTGCTGCTACAGTTATTCCTGCCGGGGAATTGAAACCGGATAAAGAAAAAGTTGTGGAATTTATTGCTGAGTATAAAAAACAGCATAATGCCATTCTGGTGGCGCTTAGTTCGGAAATTTAATCAAAAATAACAATTAATCCCCAGTAATCCCTTAAAATAGGTTAATTTATATTTGTAAAAATATAAAACTTTGGGAGATTAAAATCATGGCTAAGACATTACTCAAGGACGATGGGGTATACGTCCACGAAGACTTTTTGAACGGCAAGGCCGTATTGCGTTTGGCTGAACTTAACGCCAAAGTACCCGCAATGCGCATCCGTCGCGAATCCAACAAGTCCACCAGCGAAGTTGTGCTGGTCAGCAAAGACTGGTGGGACACCCAAGTGGCAGCTTACGCGGCGGTTGACGCAGCCACCTTCGCCTTCAATGCTGAGCTTAAAGTCGACGATTACCTCGGACGCAGCTTGAACATGATGGTTGACTTGATCACCGGCAAAGTTCAAGTGGCAGCACTGGCTAAAAAAGTGGCAGCAGAAGGTTTGACTTTAAAGAATTTGAAAGTCTTTTCCTTCATGGACACCAAGGCTTACTATGTGGATGACAGCGATGTTGTCGCTAGAGAGCCTTCCACGATTAAGCACGGGGTTATCAAAGGCTATTTAATGCACCCTAAGCATTATGCAGCCTTGGCAGCTACACCGGTTGCTGGCAGCTATGCTGGCACCGGCGACGGTACGCTTGATTTGAAACTCCGCAATGGCGGCGCTATCGCAGAGACGATCACCTTGCTGGCCACTTCAGCAACGACCTTCTCCGTTACCGGCTCCGTTACCGGCTTGATGGGAACGGCCACCGTCGGCACTTTGTTTGAAAGCCCGCAACTATCGGCTTTGATCACCGCTGGGGCAACACCATTCATCGCAGGCGATCAATTCGTAAGAACTTCTGTAGTATTCTAACCTTCGCTGGGTGGGCTTCGGCCCACCCTTTTTGGTCAACCGATGAAATGTGTTCGCGCTATCGTGATAAAAGAGAATCGCATTCTTTTGGGTTACAATAGCCTAACGGATGAGTATGGCTTACCTGGCGGCCATATTGAAGAGGGCGAGCACGTCATAGATGCGCTTTTCCGCGAGCTTCAAGAAGAGTCTGGTATCGCAGTTGTAGAGAATGTCGAATATTTATTCGAGTATGCCGATAATTACGTTTTCTTAGTAGAGCCTAAAAACACGCCGGTTCAACCCACCGCCACAGATGATCCGGACGAAGAGTTTAATCGTCTGGAATGGTTTAGCGTATTAGCGCTGCCTGCTAACATGTGGGATTTGTCTGAAGACATTTGTTACAGCTACTTAGCGAACCGACTTAAAAAGATTTCTGCCGGCGTCATTGAAGTCTTAGTAGATGGTAAAAAAGTTTATGAACTGGGCGATGATGAAATTTGGCTAACCTTGCCGCGCTTAGCGCAAGAGCGCACCAAAGGAAAAAAAGTTACCTTTCGCCAAATAGCGGATGATGGAACCGTTTTAGATGATGGTGTTATCGGTGTCGGCTTGCCGGTTCAAAGTTTTGTTTGGCCTATCAGTGCTTCTTACGATGCACGTATTTCGGAAATAATTGATGAATTATTTATGAAATACTTTGCCGATTTGGCTGTTCGGCCCACTTTTGAAATGGTCACCGATGTTGAATTTTTAGGTAATACCGTTGCAACGATGGTGGATGGCGGCATTCATACCAATATTCAAATCAACGAGAAAATTGCTGACGATACTAAATTACTGCGCCAAACTTTAGCTCACGAACTTATTCACCATTTTCTTTATCAAACATATGGTCTAGACGCCGGTGGTCACGACGAGAGATTCCAAGCCGTGGCAGATAAAATAAATGCGGTAGAAGGTGAAAATTACATCGCCTCAACGGCCAATGATACGGCGTTCGCGGCGGTTTCTGATTACGGTAAATTTCATACCGGGCAAACGTCTGAAATGGCCTGGAATTCTTATGTGTTCAAGGCGCGTATTGATTCTGGTATTTTTACTATATCTGTGACTTATGCAGGTGCCGATGTAGCTGAGTTTCAATTTGTAGATGATGCATCAAAACACGAGGGCGAGCTTTACCCGCTGTTGTCTGAAGTAGATTCGGCCCACCGGCGCAAAGGTATCGCAACCGAAGCTTATAAATGGGCTAAAAAATTAACCGGCATGCCACTAGTACCCAGCGTCGATCAATCACAGGACGCTAAAAAATTCTGGCATAATCTAAATGCTGATATGATTCAGGAGTAATTAATGAACTACAAACTGCTAGAGGCTTTGCAAGTGGTGGCTAAGGGGGAAGATCCAACGCCTGCGCTAAATGTTTTAGATAATCTTCAATTTTAGCATTATGGAAATCTAATTTCACGAGCATACTTTTTAAGGCGGTTTGTTTCGCCTTAGACGCGATTTTCATATGCTCCACAACTACACCGTAGCTCATGAAGTTGCCGCCACTTTGTCCTTGCACGGTAAAAGAGTCTTCAAGGTCGATCCTTTTTCTTGAAGGAAAGTATCGAGCCATTTGGTAAATTCGTTAATTTCTTTCATGTTCTTCTCCGGTTATTTTTTATTTTCTTCATGTCACCCTTCAATTTTTCGAGAGTGCATTCTTCTGGGTTTACATCGTCGCGAAATCGGTTGAAGGAAGGGCTGCGCAGTTTGCCATTTTTAGTTAATTCAAAGGCAAAAATATCCATCACGCGTCCTAAGTATTTATCTATGTCGTCGAAACCGGGGACAAAGCCCACTTCCACGGCTTTGCCATCGTCAAACACCGACACCGCCAATGAAATGGAATGTTCTTCTTGCCGGAAACCAGTGACCACGCAAGACACATCCGAAGATTTTTTCATCTTGGCCCAGCCTTGCCCGTAACCGCAGCGCAAATCTTTTATGACAATTCCTTCGCCACCTTTGCCGGCAACTTCTTGGAAGTATTTTTCGATACCGGATGCACGAAACTCAATTGGCTTGATGTACGGGTTATTCATTTCTTCCAGAACACCAAAAAGAATTTTGCGGCGTTCGTTCAAAGGTAGCTGGCGCAAATCTTTACCATTGTGAAAAGGTATATCAAAAACAAAGTAGGTAGCTTTGCCTATATCGTTTTGTTTTTGAATCGCCACGCTGGGATCTGAACGCATGATTGAACCGGTGGTGGCCAAATCGGTGTGATAAATTTCCCCATCCAGTTTTGTCATGTGCAAGTTTTTGTAATGCGGCCCCGTTATATGCGGAATATTATCCGTGCGGTCGCCGAAGCGTCCGTCCACTTTGGATTTATGCCTCGACAAAAAAGTATTACCTTCACGCCTTTCGTAAGGGTCATGGCCTATATAAAGTACAAACCGCTCCCCATCCAGTTTCAATTCTCCAATGTGGTTATGATCGATAATGCTTGGTACATCATCTACGCACCTTGGTGGCTGTACCAGACCGGAAGGCATTGGTGCCGGCTCAACGGAATTTACGGGCACCGTGTTAGGGATAAGGTTTACCAATTTTTCATAGGCTTGATTTATTTTCTTGGCGGTTTCTTCTGACCCGCCCATTTTATCGGGGTGTGCTGTAAGCATGGCTTCGCGCCGCGCCTTTTTAAGCTCGGCTAAAGATGCTGGGATGCCCGTTAGCCCCAAAATCAAAAGACTGCTGCCAGAGGCCGGTTGGTACACTTGGCGAGCCGCAGCAGCCCATTGTGCAGGGCTACCGCGCTCACCTTCGTAGGTTTTGTACCGATCAAACAGTTTTTTAATTTTAGGGTTCAATTTATAACCTTCCCGCAACAAACCCTTGCCAATACAAGTTAGGGCGATCAAGTTCTTGAGTTGCGTTGACGGTGGAATCAAAATCAAGGCTAATAATTCGACATACCGCAGCTACATTGGCGGGTTGGTGATGAATAAAATAGGCTTTACTCTTGTCCCATGCGGCAAAACCTAGCTGAATACCGTGGTTGCTAGTTATAAGAGCGACCTTTTCCGCTTCATCGATACTGAAAAAACAGCTGCTATCGACTTCAAATTCTAGGCGACCGTATTTATTTTTGTATACATGGTTCATGTTAAGCCTTTAATTGTTTGGTGGCTTCTTGCAAAGAAGGCAACATAGCGTTCAAATGTTTGCAGCCGCGTGGCTTGCCTGGTTTTTTCAAAATCCATCCGGGGCAGGAGCATTGCCATTCACCGGACGATTTTGATTGAGCCACTACATACATTCGGTTGGACGATGCCGATTTAATTTCCATACGGTTAGTGTGGGTTTTGTTCTCCGGTAGAACCATTGCACCATTTTCTTGTGCTACTTTTGCCAGTGACTTGCTCATATAAAAACTCCTTAAATAAGCTGTAATTTCACCGCCTACTAGATACTTATCGCGTCCACGGGTAGCGGACTTTAATATAAAAATACTAAATATTATTAGGTAGTTAGAAGGTTTCCCCGGTTTCTTCGCCCCAAAACCTTCGCGGGGCTAATTCTTGCCCAGACACGCGGCCACCTTTGTCTTTTTTGACATACTTGGCGTCCTCTGAGTTTGATCGTTTAATTTAATAGTAAGCGAGGGCGGATAAATTTATGAATATTGTTGAATTAATAGATGATTTAGTTGCGGACGATGACTTCAAAGCCGAAGTGGAAGATTATGATGGCCCAGACGCCTCAAAGGTTCCAGATATTTGGAAATCCGTTAGACATTTAATTGAACCGCTGGGCGGCAAGAAATTACGTGTTTACCGAAGTGTACAACTAAAAAGCTTGAAATCACTCGACACCTCTAAATTGGGCGTAGCTTGGTCGTTTGACGAAAAGGCCGCGCACTCGTGGTACGGTGGCGGTGGTGACAAATATCTCTTGGTGGCGGATTTACCGGTTTCTTCGGTGGATGTATGGGTTACGGCACGGCAATTAATTATTCACACAACCGATGAAAAAGAAATACGCGCTGAAGATAATGCAACTATTTTTTTAATTGAAATTAAAGATAAAAATGGGGTTGTTGTGAAATCTTTTAACCCGGCTTTAAAAACCAATACTGGCCATGGCGGTCTTTTTGGTGAGAAAGCACAGGCACATTTAGTCGGTAGCAGTCTTTTAGACTACCCCCGCAAAACCCTTTCACCAGCCCTTTGGGTTTATGAGTCTGGTGAAGATTGCTTACCCCGGTTGCAGCCGGAACTTAAGAAGTCCATTTTAGACAAAGCTACCGAAGAATTAAAAAAGTTTGATTTGAAATTAAAGGGGGTTTTGCTTTACGGGGGCTCAGCTTCATACCAGTGGCGAGAAGGGGCCGATGTAGACGTTTCTTTATATGTTGATTGGCCTGAAGGGGTTGATCCGGAAAAGGTACAGGCACATTTTAAAGACATTGAAATTCCGTTTGGCGGCCATCCGGTTCATCTTTATATTAAGCAGCCAGATCAGAGTGATATGCAAATGGAAGTCGCAGACGCTGTGTATGACATCTTGCATGACCGTTGGTTATTACCGCCACTCATCCTCCCTGACGACTTCGATCCGGACGAATATTTTAAACCTTTTATTAAAGAAGCCGAGCGTAAAGCTGAAGCCTTGGATTTAAAGATTGGCGAACTTCGCCGCTCATGGTCCATCCTTTACCACGCAGCCGATGCTATCAAAGAAGCGCGTGACCCAAACGTGGTGCGCGAGAGGCTGGACGAGGAAAAAGCCAAGCTGAAAATTTTGATTGAAGAGCTAGCTATGGAATTTTGGGATACGCGTAAAAGGCGATATGCCCTGCATGACGCGCTTCGGGAAAAGATAAATCAAAACCTAGACTTAGGAAGGCTAGAGCGGTTCCAAGAGCCGGAAGTTATTTGGAAATATCTCGACCGTTCTGGTTATGTTGATTTTTTGTGGGGACTTTACAAAATTTATAGTCAAGGAAAGGTGGATGACTTCCTTGACACCTATTAACCGCCCATATCCAGTTCTTATTTTATTCCGAAATATTGATAAATTTTCGGTTGAGATAAGTCTTTATCGCGGGCGGACGCGGGTTGCCAAAAGCGTATACAAAGCTGAAAAGGGTTTATACCAGCGTTGCCTGATCCAAGCCTTCGCTGATTGCGTTGTGGACGAACAACTGGTCCAATATTTCGATAATCTGTCTTATCGGGTCTGGCACGGGTAGGGCCATCAATTCCCACTTAAATTAGCATGGGGGTGTTGTATGGCGATTAAGCCTGTCTTGGACTGTAAATTTCCACAAAATCTGGAATCCTCGGCTGCCGCATTGGAGCAAGAGATCGGCGATCGCTTCGCGCAAAATCTGGCACTGCTAGAAATAGCAGAAGCCTCAACCGCCGGTATACCGGAAGCTCTAGCCGAAGCATTGAGCATTTTAGATCAAATAATGGCAAACGGCGACTCAAGCTCGAACTTAGGTTCATCTGCCGATGTAGCAGAGCAATTCGGTTTGCAGCAAACCCCTTCCACAGAATTGGGTGACGAGCGGTTTTTATTTTACGGCGGCGTCATTCTTTTAGACGGCGTTGTTTATTTACCGAACGGCAGTAATAACATTGAGAATTTGCGCCGCCTTTATTTTGCTAGCGGGAGAAGCTTAACTAAAACGGCGGAATATCTGCAATCAAACCGCACTTTAATTTTCCACGGTAGAACGGCAATGCAAGTTGTTGCTGCCAAAGACCCCAATAGAACTGCTTTCACTCTCGACGAAATAAAGACACAATTAAACGCAAATTATTTAACTGAGCGCGATATTGTTGTTAACACCGATTCTACTACATCCGTTTTGATGCGGGATGGGTTTTTGGCCGTTGACCAGTCTTTGGCGGAAACCAAAAAACAATATGGTATTTCCGATTCTGAAATAGCCACGTCGGTATTTCATTTTAATATTGTCGATAATACGACAACTGCTTTGGCGCGTTATTCCAATTATGGTTACGCCGGGGAATTTCTTACTGCTATTTTAAATGGCGACGATTTATCTGTAGTATCCCAAGAAACAATCGATAACAAATTAAATACCAACAAAGCTGCGGCTACTTCTATTATTGGTAAAATAGATTTTATTCTGTCGCGTATCGCCAATTTACCCGATATAAGTGGAGCGCGGGATAAAATACGCGCTGCTATACAGGCTTTGATAAAAGATCATTTGAGTCTTATCGGGGATATTCGTTTCCAAGTATCTGTTATCGGTGAAACGGACACACTCGCTAAATTGCGCGCTAACCACACCGATGCGGTCATCAGACGTTTATTGGAACAGCGCACCGAAGTTACAGGCATTAAGTTCGGTGCTTCCGACAAAGAAATAAGTAAAATGCTTTCAGGCGCATATGCAATGACCCCCGGCAGCACGCTCATTTCCAATAGATTTTTATCGCGTGGTCTTTCCGAAGAGTACAATACAAAAACTTTAGTCAAGATGTATTCAGATCTTTATGCCGCTTATTTATCTTTAAGCCGTGGTGTTACGATCAGTAACTTTACTATTTCCAAACAAAGCTTGATTGATTTTGGTGGGCACTCCCCCAAACTTGACCCGGCGACAAGTTACGTTAATCCGGACGGCAGTCTAGGCAATCCAAAACTTCCAGGGCAAATATATCAGGGCCAGCCGTCAGCAGGAACGCCTGCCTCGGTTTTAGCAGAACGCATGGACGTTGGCAGAAGCTTTAGTATCAGTTTGCGTATTAAGGCTTTGGATGATTTGCTGGAAGGTATCGATCAATTCTTTAATGAAACTCTCGGCAGGCCGATCGCGGCAGTTTTAAAGCTGCTAACAGAGTTATTTAAAAAAGCCATGGCGGCTATTGATTTGCTGGGGGAGCGAGCTAAGGGTCTGTTGATGCCAATCAAAAAAGCATTGGACTCTTTTATGAGTAAATTTTTGTCATTGACCGGTTCCGGTTCTTTTGACTCTTCTTTACTAAAGTGCGCAATTAATTTTGATTTCGGCATCAGCATCGATTTAATCGACCAATTGCTGGCTTTCATGGACTCGATCACAGCACTGCTGGGTAATTTTATCTCTAGTCTAATTAATTGGATTGCCGATTTAATTAAAAACGTCATTTGCTTGCCGATTAATCTTATCAGCGCATTCATTGGCGGTTTAGGTGCAGCCTTGCCTAGTTTTTGTCAGGCACCTTCTTTTGATATTGGAGACCCCATCAAAAGTGCTTTGGAAGAGTTGTTGGCGGTAGCTAATTTTAAGCAGGCCAACATGATGGCGTTTGGGACGGATTTGGTTCGGTACCGGGCCACTGTTACTGGCGCTCCTGATAAATTATCGCAATTTAAATCTGGTGGGTTGTGTAATTCCGGGGCTGCGGGTGGATTTATGGCGGCGGCGGCTTTGAACATCGGTGGTGGCGCAGTAGCCAGTCCGTTTGGGGGT
>Ga0163154_10002739_pt1 | contig 25309 bp, 22 predicted proteins | sample OliLakLV19MP9P1_FD_148649 | JGI IMG/M metagenome (GOLD analysis project Ga0163154, IMG submission 148649) | Freshwater microbial mat bacterial communities from Lake Vanda, McMurdo Dry Valleys, Antarctica - Oligotrophic Lake LV.19.MP9.P1 | ecosystem: Environmental > Aquatic > Freshwater > Lake >... | reverse complement strand
TCCATAAATCCATTAGAATAACAAGAGGGTTAAATGTTTGAATGTCGGTTAGAACATTTTCGCACTTTGATAAAGTTTCTACTACAAAATCATAATCAGCTAAAATGGCTTTACATAAAAATAAAATGTCTTCATCATCGTCGTAAATAAGAATATTTTTTTTCATATTAATTATGCTATGGTGTAAAAATATTTTGAATAGTTATACTGGAAGCGTAAAATAAAATGTACTTCCTTGTTCCGGTTCACTCTCTGCCCACATTTTACCTTCGTGCCTTTTTATAATATTGTTAGATATGTAAAGCCCAATACCCAATCCCTGAAAGTGTACAGCATGTTCCTCCACCCGGTAGTACCTGTCAAAAATTTTATCTAAATGCTGCTTTGACATACCAATACCAAAATCCTGAACCGATACCTGAACTTTACTATCCTGCTCTTCTATTTTAACTAACACTTTATCAGCATTTGGAGAATATTTTATTGCATTGCTCAGTAAATTAATTAATACCTGCTGCAGTCTGCCTTTATCGCCGTTTATTTGCTGTGAAATATTTCCGGTTTTGTGGAGTATATGATTTTTGGTTGTATGCTGAACGTTCTCCATGGTTTCATCCAGCAGTTCATTAAAATCAAAACCGGTTATATTATAATTCAGTTGCCCATTTTGTATTTTACTGACGTCTAATAATTCTGTAATCGAGTCGTGCAGCCGCTCTAATGCTTGATTGGCTTTGGTTGCATACAAAGCAGTTTGGTTTTCTTCACTTAATGAACGCAGCAGTAACTCAATATAACCTTTAGCAGTAGTAAGCGGTGTTTTCATTTCATGGCTGGCAATGCTTATGAATTCATCTTTCGAGGCATTTCTTGCTTCCATGTCCGAAAGCTTCAAAATCGTCCTCTCCAACTCTTTGTTTTTATCTTCTAATATTTTTTCATTTTTTTTCTTCTCGGTAAGGTCGGTTACAATTATCCCTATTGTTGGCAATTGCGGATAAAGAGATGTGAGCGAAATATAAACAGGAATAATATTGGTTGCTGCAACCAGGTTGATTTCTCCTTTGCTTTGCCCGCCAAAAGCTTTTGTGAAAAGAGGCTTAAATGTTTCGATTGATTGGGGATGAATAAAATCAAATACTGATGTTCCGATTACTTTTTCATAAGAAAGGTCAAGCAATTCATGAAAATATTTATTGCTGTAAACGATCAATCCTTCCTCGGTAATGTTGATTGCGCCTTCGCTAAAATTTTCTACTAAAACACGATAGGCATAATCCCCGCTATGGAGTGTAAATATTTCCGTCTTGTTTTCACTTCTTATTGCGAAAGCATCAACCTCTCCTGTTTTAATTGCATCTATCAGTTGCTCTGCTTCGGCAAGCCGGTTTTCAAGGTCTTCAATTCTTTCGAGGTTATTTGCTTCGGGTTGAGTTTTCATTATCGTTCGTTAAATGTTATGCCCAATCCTTTAATTACTTTATCTGTATCGGCAAAAGTTCCTATCAAAACTTTTTTTGGTAATGGTAAACGCTTAATTAAGGAGGGGCTGAAAACAATTTGCTGCTCTGATGCGAATTCAGGATTTTTATACAGGTCTACTATTTGCAATTCAAAAGCATCGTGCAAATGTTCATCGCACAACCTTTTTATGTTTTCAATGGCTGCCATTGATTTTGAAGACATGCCTGAAACATACAGTTGCAGTACAACTTTATCTTCAACTATTAATTTCAGTTTGTCTTTATCGCTCATTGAAAATAATTTTTGAGTATTATAATGTGCGGATGTCTAAACCAACAAGCACCCGTTCTTCATTGGAAAGGTCGCCAATAATTTTTCTTATTGGTTCAGGCACTTTTCTTACCAATGTGGGGATGGCAAATATCTGGTCGCCTTCGGCAAGCTGCGGATTTTTGAGCAGGTCAATTACTTCCAATGAATATTGTCCATCAAGATGTTCTTTGCAATATTTTGTAATATTTTTTATTGCAAGAATGGATTTTGGCGTTTGCCCCGCTACATACAATCTCAACTCATACTTTTCTTCTTCTGCCATACTATTGTTTTATTTATCTGCGTGAATTTTATCTGCTTTGTTTGCATTGAGTATTTCAATTCCCTTGTCTGTAATTATAAAATCATTTACTTCATTGGAATGACCCATTCCACGCGACTTTACTACAAGCAAACCGCGCATCCTGCCACTGTCCAATTCTTCGTTGCGTAATTTTATCCAGGTATCGGCAAGGGAAGAGATGGCATCTTCTGTAAGGTCAGCCATTTCGTTCCTGCTTCCATTATTAAGTGAAGTGAACAGCGCAGTAATTCCATTTCCTTTCAATATGTCCATCAACCGCACCAGCATGGCGCGCACTTCGCTTGATGAACCCACGGTTACTAAGCTGCTGATGGGGTCAACAATAACGGTGAGCGGTTTAAATTCCTTTATCAGTTTATGCAATACTAAAAGGTGCATTTCAAGACCCTGCAAGGATGGTCGCGAGGAATGAATGTGAAGCAGTTTTGATTTTACATACGGCTCGAGATTTATATCCAGCGATTTCATGTTGCGGATAAGTTGGGCAGGAGACTCTTCAAACGAAAAATAGAGTACACGCTCCCTGCGCCTGCAACTGCTCAAAGCAAAATAAGATGCAAGAATTGTTTTTGCCGTTCCTGCTGAACCTGTAATAAGTGTGCTGCTTCCCCTGAAAATTCCTTTTCCTTTAAATAATTTATCTAATGCAGGAAGTCCGGTGGAAATTATATCTGCCGAAACACTGTGTTCTAATTTGAGTGAAGTAATGGGCAATACTGAAATTCCATCTTCATCAATGAGGAAAGGATATTCGTTGGAGCCGTGCGTGGAGCCGCGATATTTTACAATGCGTAACCTGCGCGTGGCAATCTGGTCAATCACGCGGAAGTCGAGAAGTATTACACAATCGGAAACATATTCTTCCAATCCCTGGCGTGTCAGTGATTTTTCTCCGCGTTCTCCGGTGATAATTGCGGTTACGCCTTTATCTTTTAACCATTGAAATAACCTGCGCAACTCCGCTCTCAATATTCTTTGGTCGCTAAGTCCTCCAAATAAAGATTCTATAGTGTCGAGCACTACCCGCTTTGCACCGATGGTGTCAATGGCATAATTGAGGCGAATAAACAATCCTTCTAAATCGTATTCGCCTGTTTCTTCTATCTCCGACTGTTCAATGCGTACATGGTCAATCCGTAATTTTTTTTGTGCAATCAACTTGTCCAAATCAAACCCAAGCGACTTTACATTTTGCGAAAGGTCTTTAGCGCTCTCTTCAAAATTCATAAACACGCCCGGCTCGTTATCTTCCATAATTCCTTTTACCAAAAACTGCATGGCGAGCAAAGTTTTTCCGCAACCTGCGCTTCCGCAAATAAGCGTAGGTCTGCCTGTGGGAAAACCTCCCCCTGTTATTTCATCAAGCCCGTCAATGCCTGTTCGTGTTTTTGGAAAAATATACTCTTTGTTAGATTTCATAATACCAAAATTCTTTTCTTTCTCAATATGGCAAATAGTTATAAAAAATGCAATCTTTTGCATACTATGGCATTGCATAAGAGTAAATTTCCTTCATCATCGTCGTAAATAAGAATATTTTTTTTCATATTAATTATGCTATGGTGTAAAAATATTCTGAATAGTTATACTGGAAGCGTAAAATAAAATGTACTTCCTTTTTCCGGTTCGCTCTCTGCCCATATTTTACCTTCGTGCCTTTCTATAATATTGCTTGATATGTAAAGCCCGATACCTAATCCCTGAAAACGTCTTGAATGTTCCTGCACCCGGTAATACCTGTCAAAAATTTTATCTAAATGTTGCCTCGACATACCAATACCAAAATCCTGAACCGATACCTGAATTTTACTATCCTGCTCTTCTATTTTAACTAACACCTTATCAGCCTTGGGAGAACATTTTACAGCATTGCTTAATAAATTAATCAACACCTGTTGCAGCCTTCCTCTATCGCCGGTTATTTGTTGTGAACAGTTGCCGGTTTTTTGTATGCTGTGGTTTTTTGCACTGTGCTGAATGTTTTCAATGGTTTCATCTACTATTTTATTAAAATCAAACGTAGATATATTATAATTCAGTTGACCATTTTGTATTTTATTGACGTCTAATAATTCTGTAATCAAGTTGTGCAGCCGCTCTAACGCTTGATTGGCTTTAGTTGCATACAAAGCAGTTTGGTTTTCTTCACTTAATGAACGCAGCAGTAACGCAATATAACCCTTAGCTGCCGTAAGCGGTGTTTTCATTTCATGGCTGGCAATGCTTATGAATTCATCTTTTTGTTGTTCTCTTGTTTTCTGTTCATGAATATCGGTATTGGTTCCAACCCATCGCTCAATATTTCCGTAGGCATCTTTTACAGGGTAGGCACGGGTGAGAAACCAACGATATTCTCCGTCGTGCCTGCGCAGCGGAAAGGTGAGCTCAAATGCTTCATCTTTTTTCCATGCTTCTTTTTTGAACTCCACAACTTTTGCAATGTGGTCGGGATGATGCACTTTTTCCCATCGCCAACCTTCCATTTCCTCAAGCGTGGTTCCGGTGTAATCATACCATCGCTGGTTATACCAATTAATCCATCCGTCACCATTAGCAATCCAGGCAAGGTTTTGAATGCTATCGGCAAAAGTGCGGAACCGCTTTTCACTTGCCTTTAATTCCTGCTCAGCTTTTTTTCTGTCAGTAATATCTGTAAAAAGAACGGCTACTTTTTTACTTCCTTTATCCCCTAACCTGAAAGCGTACACTTCAAACCAGCGGCTTAATTCTTCGCTGCGATCAATAAAATGGTTTGCTTCTCCGGTTAAAGCAACTTTACCATACATTTGAAACCAGCGTTCTTCCATGTTTGGAACTAATGCTCTTATGGTTTTGCCTACAGGATTGGCTGTACCCGCTTGCTTTTCAAACATGGGATTGGCTTCCATAAAAAGATAATCCACAGGGTTGTTATCGCTATCAAAAATCAGTTCAATAATGCAAAAGCCCTGGTCCATCGTTTCAAATAAACCACGGTATTTTTCTTCGCTTATTTTTAATTTTAATTCCGCTTCTTTTTTTGAAGTAATATCCTGCGCTGCCAGGATGCTGTAAGATGGTTTTGCAGGATGAACATTTCGGTCAAAATAAACCTGCTTGTTCACTTTCAGCCAGCGTGTTTCGCCATCGGGCAACAGGATGCGATGCTCAGTTTCTATCAGTCCATCGCCATCAGGGTTTAAGCATCGTTCAATAAGAAGTTCCAATTTTTCTTTGCAGGCTGGATGAAATGTATTGTGCATTTGCTCACGGGTAACGGTCAATTGATTTGCAGGCAATCCATACAACGCTGTTGCTTCAGGCGAAAGGCTTACCAATCCTGTGTTGTAATCAATTTCCGCCAATGCTACATTCGCAACCTTCAGCCCTCCCTGTAAACGTTCTTTACTTTTACGCAATGCTTCTTCTGCATTTTTGCGGGTACTAATATTGGTAATGCTTCCCACACACCGTGTATTTTCCCCCCGGGCATCTTTTAAAAAAACACCTGTGTCTTTTACCCAGATAAAATAATTCTCTTTATGCAGCAAACGATATTCATCTTCAAAGCGGTCAGCGCCTTGTTGGATGGCTTTTTTCATAATGTCAACTGAGTTGGCTCCATCGTCGGGGTGCAGCCGGGTAAGATACCAGGTATTTGTGGCTACACCGGGTTCATTATTGTCGAAGCCCAATAAATTATTCAATTCAGCCGATCTCATGGTTTTATCTTCAACAATATTCCAGTCATAAATTACGGCATCAACCGCAGCAAAAGCCAGCTGAAAACGTTCTTCGTTTTGCTTAATTTTTGTCTCGTATTCTTTTTGCTGCGTAATATCTCTTGAAACAGAAATGATTTGCTGCACAGGTTCACCGGGTTTGCCTACAGGCGATACCACTACATCCCACCATTTGGGTGTGCCTTTGGCAGTAGGGCAGAATGCTGTGAAGTGTGCTGTTTCTCCTTTCAATGCTTTATCAATTGATGCTTTTACCAATGCTTCGTTTTCGCTGCCCCAGAGGGTCCACCAATTTTTATTTTTAACGGTTGAAAAATCATCTATCTCCATCTGGCAAAGCCCGTTGAAGTTCATATACTGAATGCGACCTTCTGGGTCCAATACTTTTAAGCAATGGGGACTGCTTTCCAAAACGGTGCGGTTAAAAAGTTCACTTGCTTCAATTTGTTTGCGTGCCGCTGCTTCTACTTCAACTAACTTTGCTGTTGACACCCGTAAGCTTGTTTCTTTTTGCAAACGGAAAAAGAAAAGGGTAAGCGCAACAATCGAAAATAAAAAAAGCAACAATAAATAAATGGGTGTGATGGTGGCGGAACGGTTTTTGACCTGTATGCGCTGCTCCAAGAATGTATCTTCTGCTTGCAACATGAGCGCAATTTGTTTACGCACTTCATCCATTTTATTTTTGCTTTCGAGCAAAAGGCTATCTGCAGGTAAATTTGTGGATTGGTTATTTTTAAAAAGTTTTAGCTTCTTATTCAGGAATAAATATCGTTCATCAACAAGTGTTTTAAGTTTTTTTAAATTTTCTTGTTGCTCTGTATTGTCGCTAATGAGTGAATCAAGCGTAGCAAATACAAGGTTGCTGCGTTGTTCTGCACCGATGAATGGCTGCAGAAAAACAGAATCGTTCGTCATCAGATAACCACGCTGCCCGCTCTCTGCATCTTTTATATTGGAACGCAATTCAACAATATTATCCTTTACAACATGGGTGTGCATCACCCAATCAACGGATTTATTAAACTGCCTAATCTTGTTATAAGAAATAAATGCAATCACAACCAGCACTCCTGTAAGCAGTATAAATAATAAGGTGGAAGTTTGTTTGGAGAGTTCTTTCATTTGTTGATTGTTGATTTAGCAAATATAAAAATTAATTTATTTCGGTTGTCCTGTCAACTGGTTTTTTCTGTTGGTTAGTTGCAATCAGCTTGAAGTCGCTGTGTCGCCAAAAGCATGACGCACAAATGATGAGAACAACGCATATATGCCATACGGTTAAATGCACAAACAACCCGATTTAAAACGATTCACAATGAGAAAAATAATTTTACAAGAATGGCTATCAACTGAAAGCCAAATCACAATTTTATCTAAAATCTCCTATTCTTCCCTTGTATTGCCTATCTTTGAAAAAAAACAACACGTATGTCAGCAAAAAATAAAAAACAGTTTGGGGTATGGATGGATTCTCACCATGCGACTATTGTAGGTAAAGAAAATATGGAGGATGCGGATTTTGTTACTTTGGGAAGTGTGGACAATCCCGGCGCAGGTAGTAACTCCAATGAAAATACAGCGAATAACCACGAAATTGCTTTAACGCAGAAATTCTTCAAGGAAATTGCTGCCATCATGCTCAATGTAGAGGAGGTGCATGTGACCGGAACGGGTCAGATTCAAGAACAATTCATTCACTTTCTTGCCGATATGCCACAGTATAAAAATGCGGTGTCCACTACCAGCACATCGAATAAGATGGAGGAGGAGCAACTGATTACTTTTATTACAGAACATTTTAATTAAATAAAAAATAATCATTAAATAAAAAACCGAAGCTTGAACACTTCGGTTTTTTTATTTGTGAATGATAGATAAGTGCGGAAGCACTTAAACTTAGCAAGATTTGGGTGTTACGATTCTAAAATATCTTCGACATTTGTAACCTCACCATAAAACGAACGACAGGCGATGAAAATAGAAAATTCTACCCCAGCGGATATCACTGAAATATTTCGCCTTTATAAAATAGCATCCGACTATCAAAAAACAAAGCAAACGGTCGTCGTATGGCCTGAGTTTGAAAGGCAACTGGTGGAAAAGGAGATTGCTGAAAACAGGCAGTGGAAATTAATCATGGAGGAGGAAATTGCTTGCGTGTGGGCAACTACTTTCAGTGATGAACAAATTTGGGAAGCGCGAAATGCCGATGCTGCCATTTACATTCATCGCATTGCCACGAATCCCAATTTTAGAGGTAAAAATTTCGTTTCTATCATTATAGAATGGGCGAAAGCATACGCAAAAAGTAATGGAAAAGATTTTGTACGATTGGATACGCTTGGCAATAATGTAAAGTTAATAGAACATTATACCAATGCCGGTTTTCATTTTTTAGGACTGTTTGATTTAAAAAATACCGATGGACTGCCTGACCATTATCACAATGCGCCTGTTTGTTTGTTTGAAATAAAGTTGTAGAAACACATTTTAAAAGGCTCCATGTTTCATTTTTCTATTTGATAATTAGTTATAAACAACATTTCCTTGCCACACCTCAACGTCGAAATCAAAGCCCGCTGCGCCGAGCCTACTAAAATTCGAGCTATCCTTTTGGCGCACAACGCCCGTTTCATCGGCGAAGACCATCAAGTGGATACCTATTTTCGAGTTGAAAGTGGCAGATTGAAATTACGGGAAGGCAATATCGAAAATGCGCTCATTTTTTACCAACGCGATAACCAAGCTGGTCCGAAAAAATCAAATATTTTGCTCTATCCATCCCAACCGGATGCTGCGCTCAAAGCAGTTTTGGCGGCAGCCTTAGGTATTTTGGTGGTCGTGGACAAGCAGCGTGCTATCTATTTTATTGACAATGTGAAATTTCATGTGGATGAGGTGCAGGATTTGGGTAGTTTTGTAGAGATTGAAGCGATTGCGAAAGATGGTGAAAAGACAGAAGCGGAATTGCTCGAACAATGTCGGTTTTATATGAATTTGCTCAACATACAGTCAGTGGATTTGTTGGAAAATTCGTACAGTGATATGATATGTGCGAATATCGAGTTAAAAAATATACCAAAGAAGGGCAGTAGCCAGGGCGCCCCAAATATGAACTAGGAGTCCTTTGGTGGCTCTAACTTTGGAAGCGTTTTGCAGATTGGTTTTTTCAATCCACCAGTTGAAAAGAGATTCGATGGGTTGTCGCACCCGGGATACAGCAGTAGAAAACAGGTCATCGGCGGCTTTGTTAAACTGCCGCAGGGCTTGGTGTTGTCCTTTGACTAACTTAACTGGCGTGTAGATATAGGTATCTTGCTGGGTCAGGAGTTGTTCCTGGAGCGGGACATCGCAGTAAGCTTTGTCGGCAAAAATGGCACAATGGCTTAGTTGGGGTAGCATGGGTCTTAAGGCGGTCAAGTCATTTTCAGAAGCCGGGGTGAGGCTCAAAAAATGCAGGAAAGGAAGCCGCTTGGGAACTTTGAACGCCACGGCATGAAGCTTGACCCCATAATAGTACATTCCTTTGGTCGCACAATAAGACTTGTCACTCAGTTCCCGAGCTACTTTGCCTTTTCTTTTGCCTGAACAAAGCATAATGGGAAGGGAATCTACAAGTGCTATATGTGTTTGTATATCTTTGACAATGTTTTCATCCTCAATGGTTTGCAACAGCATCGGCACAAAAGCTAACAGTGCCGATTCCCAAAAATTAAGCCGCGTATTAAATTTGGCATACGTAGGTAGATTGGGAAACCAAGCTTGCAAATAACGCAGGGCGTAATCATGGATTTCTTTTTTGCGATGTTTGTTTTCGTAGCGACGACAGTAAAAATAGATCGTCAGCAGTTCTTGGTCCGTTATTTTTTGGTTAGCCGGTGAAGAATTGGAACTGAAACGTTGGCAATGCCAACCGAGTTCCTTATCATAGCACTGGCAGAGATAGTAGTACAATTGAATGAGTTCTAACTCTTTCATCTTCAATAATTTCTATGTTTGGCAACACAAAATTATTGAATCTATTGGCTATTATTTCTGCTCTTTTTAACCCGATATTCGCATGATATGCAATTTTTAATTGTAACTCATGTTGCGTGCCCTCATTACAACAATAGGAACGCGGATGACGCGGATACAACGGATTTTCGCAGATTTTCTCCCCACTAACCTGCAACTTTTTATTTAGAGCAAGCGTAGCTAAAATGAAATCCGCGGGAATCCGCTAAATCCGCGTCATCCGCGTTCCTATTATGGTTATACGTGCACGTAATATAAAATTGCAAAACAAGTCAACCACTTACTGTGACTGTCTACACTAAATATTCCTCCAAAATCTTGCTTTTCGGCGAGCATACTGTCAATCGCGGCTCTAACGCCTTGGCTATCCCCTATCCTACATTTGGCGGCGAATGGGCGTATTCGTTGGATTTTTCCCAACAGCAAAATCTCTCCGCTTTTGCCACTTATTTAGAAAATTTACAACAGGAAGGCATTTTACAAGCTGAATTGGATTTAACTGCTTTTCGAGCGGAACTCGCAAAAGGACTTTATTTCAATGCTAATATTCCAATGGGCTATGGTTTGGGAAGTTCGGGTGCGCTATGTGCGGCTGTTTACGACCGATTTTGTAAAAATAAAATGGAACGAACGGAAAGTGAGCGGTACGCGGAATTGAGAAGTGCTTTAGCGCAGTTGGAATGTTTTTTTCATGGTGCAAGTTCCGCTACGGATGTGCTGGTGGCTTATTTGAATCAACCTCTTATCATCCGAGGCAATGGATTGGTAGAGACCGTAACTTTACCCAAAAATCCGACCTTAACTTTTTTTCTGTTGGATACGGAAACGGTGCGTAGCGCAGGCACTTGGGTTAAATATTTTCTACAACGTTGTGAAAAAGCGGATTTTAAAACCGATGTAGTTACCAAACTTGTTTGGTATAATAACGAAGTCATTGCTAATTTTTTAAACGCGCAGTGGGATACATTTTTTGAAAATATAACAGACATTAGTCACCTCCAAATCAATCAATTAGCGGAAATGACTCCTCCAGCGTTTCATCAAATTTGGCAAGAAAGTTTAAAAGAAAAAAACTATCGCCTCAAACTCTGCGGTGCGGGCGGCGGCGGATTTATCTTAGGCATCACCTTCGATTGGCAACAAACCCAACTCGAATTATCCACTTATAAATTGTTAAAAGTGAACACGAATTAAGGGATTCACCTTATAAACCTTTCACCCTATCACCCCTTACAACTTATCATCCACTTCCTTCAACTGCTCTGCATCATAATCACCAAACCAATCGTGCAACTTCTTGCGCGCTTTGTCCCGCACTTCTTGATTGATATACGCGGCCACAGTCACCAAACCAAAACCCAGTACGCCCAAATCATCGGTATAACCCAAAATAGGACTCAAGTCAGGAATGGCATCAATCGGAGATAATAAATAGCCAAGCACACCGAGAATAATATTCTTCGCCCACTTCGGCGTATCACTTCGGCGGAAGGCAAAAAATAGCAATAACGCGCTATACACCGACTTAATCCCAATCTTGCGCGCAAAGCGACTGAATTTTTTCCAGAGTTTATTTTCTGAAAATTTTTTACTATACGTTACAAACGGGTTCTTCATTTCTTTCCTATTTCTTCTTTAACGTCTAATTCGATTTTCATGTTGAGTAGAATATATTTCAAGAACAAAATTTACACCTATTTAAGTTCAAGCGCATTCCTTTTTCGACGAACGAGCAGTCTGAACCATGATTTGTGTGATTTTGATGATGACCCTGACCCCTTTTTACATCTCCCCTTTCACCCATCACAAATCCGATCTTCCATTTTACCTTCTCCATTTTTCAGTCAGCAACTCCTGCGCGGGTCCAGCTACTTCCAATCCTGCATTTTTCCCATTTCCACCGAATATAAGTTGTTCATTTTCAAACAATTGAACCTCAATCACGGCTTGCATACTCTCATTGACTTTACCAACCATATTGCCCGAAAGCGGCGAAACCAGATTACCACCTGCTGCTTTATGCGCAATAATTTCCAAACGATTTTTTCGGTCTCTAAAGGAAAGTCGAACCGTATCGTCGTCAAAATCAGCTTTCATCATCGCGCCGGTATAAGTTGCAAACCGATATAATTTCTCATTTAACAAGAATCCTACAATATAGCCAATAAAATGACTGCCGAGCCAAGGAATCTTCGCCACCGAAGCCGATAAACACACGGGATACGCCGCTTCAAAATGATTGGTTTGCATCCAAATCCAAGCATTCGGAAATGATTCGCCCCAGTCTTTTTCGATGTAACCCTTGCCGTCTGTGAAGTCTACGTCCTCGCCGTACACGCGCATTCGCCCTTGCAAAGTATGATTCAGACTCACCACGCCGTGATAACATTCCATAAACGGTACAAACGAAAACCAACCCATGATGCCGGGCGCACCCAACATTCGGGGCCAGGGATAGCGATTTTGCCAATGTAATTCGCCTTGTAATTCCGGCAGATTTAAGTGTAACTGATTCGCACTAAAGAAGTTATCGGCTAAAGCCAATTCAAACGTTTCACTGGAAGGCTGAAAGTTATCTGCCGGAAATTCGTGATACGTAGATGTACTTTTTTTTCCATCCAACATTTGTATGAAAGCATGTGTATCGCCATTTTTACCCAACGAAATACCTGGAATGAGCGCAAAAACGAAACGCTCTGTCGGATCTACAATTTTAAAATACCAGCCTTCAAAGTAATTGCGCGTCCTGCCCCAACCGTGATACATATCGGGATTCCAAGTGGCACGCCAGCGTTTTGAGAAGTTATTGGGCACGTTAGGTTTTTTAAATTTGAAATTTTTAAGCGTAATCCCTTCTGGCGTAATTTTAACCGCAGAGACCGCAGCGTTTTTCTCAGAGGGCGCAGTGTTTTTTCTCTCACTGATTTTCTTTCACGCAAAGCCGCAAAGCCGCAAAGTTTTTTCTCCCGCACACCGCCAGTCGGCGAGGACAAGGAGGCGCAGCGGACGCAGAGAATTTATTTCGCAGCGTTTCCCATCCTCTCATCCTCCTATTCTCTCATCCTCCCATCCTCCAATTCTAACAACGCTATACTCTCAATATGATCCGTATGCGGAAACATATCCACCGGCTGCACTTTCAGCACGTCATATTTTGCACTCAATATATTCAAGTCGCGCGCCTGCGTAGCGGGATTGCAACTGACATATACGATTTTTGGCGATTCCAATTGCAACAACATTTCCACTACTTGCGGGTGCATACCAGCACGAGGCGGATCCGTAATGAGTACATCGGGTTTGCCATATTTTGCTACAAATTCCGTGGTTAGAATATCCTTTACATCTCCGGCATAAAAAATCGTATTATCAATATTATTCAAGCGAGCGTTCTCATTTGCATCTACAATCGCTGCTTCAATCTCCTCAATACCAACCACTTGTCGCGCATTTTGCGCCGCGTATAATGCAATACTTCCCACACCGGTATACAGGTCATATACATTTTCTGTGCCTTTCAAATCCGCAAATTCGATGGCAATATCGTACAATCGTTTTCCTTGTCGGGTATTAGTTTGAAAAAAAGATTTCGGTCCGACTTTAAAACGGACGTGTCCCAACTGCTCTTCAATATAACCTTTTCCATAATACGTCAGAATATCCAAATCCAAAATAAAGTCGTTGACTTTCGGATTTACACAATAGCAAAGCGTCGTGATTTCGGGAAATTGTAGCAACAACGCATCTAAAAACGGACGAATTCTGGACGGGTCATCTTCTAAAAAACTCATCACCAACATCACTTCGCCAGTAGTTGCTACCCTGACAACTAAGTTACGCAAAAAACCTTCTTTCCTTTTGGCATCAAAAAAATCTAAGTTTTGCGCATTGGCGATTTCGCGCGCAGCATTGCGAATGGCGTTGGAAGGTTCCGGCTGCAACCAACATTTGTACACATCCACAATTTTATCAAACTCGCCCGGACGGTGAAACCCAACCGCATTTCGATTCTCAATCGCTACGCCGGATTTCATTTCTTCGCTGGTCAGCCAGCGTTTATTAGAAAACGTGAATTCTAATTTATTTCGATAAAACGTACTTGACGCTGCGGGTAGAATGGGGAAAAATTCCTGCACATCTACTTTTCCGATACGTTTCAAGGCATTTTCAACAATTAATTCTTTATGTTTTAATTGCGCTTCGTAGCTCAAATGTTGCCATTTACAACCACCACACACATGGAAATGTTGACAAAATGGCTCGACGCGGTCTTCCGAATAGTGATGAAAATGCTGCGGCGCACCGTGTGCGAATCCTGCTTTCTTTCGCAATACGACTACATCTACCACATCGCCCGGCGCGACTTCTTCTACGAATAGCACTTGCCCGTCTTCCGTTCTACCCACCCCTTTTCCCTTGTCAGCAATGCCGGTGATGGTTATATTTTGATGAACTTTTCTTTTTTTATATCTCATTTTAGTATCTCTCTATGCTTGCCTGTGTTGCTTAATAGAACACGGATTTGCGCGGGTGCAACGGATGGTGGACGGATTTTTTCTCCGTACACTATATATATCGCCTAATAAAACACGGATTTTGGTCCCGCTGTATGGCAGAACGACAGATTAACATTGATTTTTTATTTCTTTTCCGTATATAATTTATTAAAACGTGTGTTCAAAAAGCAGCGCGAGCAAGTGTGGGGAGAAAAAATCTGTCCATCATCCGTCCCGCCGACGGCGGTATCCGTGTTCCATTTCCTACTCACGTTCTATCTCGTTAAAACAATATAATCCCGAATCAAAGTTTTCAAAAATTCGATGTTATCCTTTGGTTCTTCCTGAATGTCAAGCACTTGCACGAGGCGTTCCACGGCTTCATCTACCGCTTCATAATGCGCGTCATTTGTATGCAAACGCTGCCGAGCAAGGAGGTGTTTGAGCAGCAACATATCTTTTTCACTCAAGCGACGCACTTCCGGGTAACGCGGGGTATAATCTTCGAGCGAACTTATTTTTAGAATATCCTGCAATTGAAATCGCGCATTGTGCCGTACCCGGATGACGGTGGTATTCGCACTCATATCGCCCAACCGCTGCTGCTTGGGCGAAGAGCTGATCAGCAACGCGCCCAATACCCCAAATGACAACACACTGTCTACCAAATGAAAAATGGCACGTAGGAAATAATCGCTCAAGCCGGGTTCCTGCCCGTCTATCCGCACCACCTTGATGCCCAACGCTCGTTTGCCCCAGGAGCGCCCATTGGCAAGCACTTCCGACAAAAACTGATAGCTTACAAAGCAAGTAATTGGTACTAAAATATACCACATACGCATCAACATCCCAGAACCAATTACCAAATCTTGAATCGTACTGAGGGCAAAAAAAAGTATTGAAATATAAATTAATATTACAATAATAAAGTCAATAAAATAACTCAACGCCCGCTCGCGCAGGGAAGCCAGTTCGTACTCAATCGTGACGTTTTGCGTCGTGCGAATGTCAATGGTTTGCATATTTTTTTAAGATGCCAGATTTTGAGATGCCAGATGCCAGAAGCACTTGTGGCAAATTCAAGTAAAAATTTAACCTCAAATATCGTTATTCATTGCTATTGTAGAAATATTTTTATAAAATGCACTTTGAAAGATGCCAGATTTTGAGATGCCAGACTTTTACATAGGACATTTGATTTGTGTAAAATGGTCGAGCAGAACCATCTAACATAGATATTACATTTTTAATATAATATTTTTGATTAATGTAGTCTGGCATCTAAAAATCCGGCATCCGGCATCCAAAAAAATATGCGAGAAACAAATTTTATTCAGCAAAATAAAGGGAAGTGGCAGGAATTTGAGGCGGCATTGGACGGAGAATACGCGGACCCAGATAAACTCAGTGACCAGTTTGTACAAATTACGGATGACTTGTCGTATGCACGTACTTTTTATCCGAATCGTTCGGTACGCGTGTACCTCAATAGCTTGGCACAGCGTATTTTTTTCAAAATTTATAAAAGTCGGCGCTCACCACTACGTCGCATCAGAGAATTTTGGCTCGAAGAATTGCCGCGATTGATGTATGAATCACGACGAGAATTTTTGTTATCGTTCCTGATTTTTGTTGTCTTTTTTGGTATTGGCGTGCTTTCCAGCGCGATGGACCCGGAGTTTGCAGAAGTGATTTTAGGACCAGAATACATCGCGGAAACCGAGCGCAACATTGAGGAAGACGACCCGATGGCAATCTACAAGCAGCGCGGACAATTTGGGATGTCCTTGGGCATCACCGCTAATAACACTTGGGTCGCATTTCTCACGTTTATGACGGGTGTTCTTTTTGGCGTTGGCACCATCGCTATTATGATAAAAAATGCCATTATGATTGGCGTTTTTCAATATTTTTTTATTGAGCGCGGCTTATTTTGGGAATCATTTCTCACGGTGTGGGTACACGGCACATTAGAAATTTCAGCTATCATCATCGCAGGTGCGGCGGGCATTACGATGGGCAAAGGACTGGTTTTTCCGGGTACGTACACGCGGGCGCAGTCGTTTCAGCGGTCGGCGCGGCGCGGCGTGAAAATTATGATTGGCATTGTACCGATTATTATAATGGCAGGAATTATTGAAGGTTATCTGACCCGCCATACGGAAACGCCCGATGTGGTGCGCGGTGCATTTATTTTGCTTTGTTTACTTTTTGTGTTGACGTATTTTGTTTGGTATCCGTACACGAAAAGTAGGCAGCCGCTCGTCAAACCCTTGCCAGACGCAAAGATTCCTCCAGATAACATTCAACGCATCAACTTTACAAATATCAAATCCTCCGGTGAAATTTTTGGCAATATTTTTCTATTCTACCGAAATCATTTTGGTAAAATCGCAACAGTGGCGGCACTCACTGCTTTACTTTTTAGTGGAATGGTCGTCGTATTTACGATTGGGAAACCAGCAGAAAGTTTCCAATTTCCTGCTGGTTTGTTGGGAATGTTTCGAGGCTTACCCGCTTTTTTTGATTTTGGAAAGGTGTTTTATTTACCTTTTGTACATCTTATTACATTTACGATTTTAATTACAAGAATATTTAGTTGGTTACAAAAAGAAAGTAATCCCGATGAGCGCAGTAATTTTTGGGCGAGTTATTTTAAAACGATGGTTTGTGTAGCACCGCTCGTGCTGATTCTTGCCATTCAACAATGGTACACACTTTACTTATTCTTAGCAGTATTGCCGTTAGCACTCACTTGGGCACACGCCGCACAGGTGGAAAACGAAAATAATTGGACAGCTATCGGGCGTACTTTTTCGTTATTGCGTGGCAATGTAGGACGAGCAGCAGGACTTGTTTTAGTCTTATTTTTAGTCGGAATGTTATTTTTCTTTATCACAGATACGATATTACTTTGGTTTTATTTAGATTTGGTAAGTTGGATTATCCCATTAGAAGAAGCGCAAATGACGCAGTTCAGCGTAGTGTTACTTACTTTTATCAGCTTTCTTATTTTGAATTTAATATTGGCATTATTTATTACAGGATTTGGTTTGTTATATTACACGTTACAAGAAGTACGAGAAGCGGGGCATTTGCGGCAGCGTATTCAGGAAATTGGGGTGGCGCGGCGGATTAAGGGGTTGGAGCAAGAGGGGTAGTCTTATTTTGGAAACATGAAGAGCTATTTATATTTATTCTTTAGTTAGCTCTGTTCTTAATTGTTCTATTTGTTCGTGCGTCAGTCCTGTCAAATCGCTTATAACTTGGTTATCGTATCCTTTTAGTATGCCGTTTTTAGCGGTTTCTTCTATCGCTTCTTCTCGTATCAATTTTTGTACTTTTCGCTTTCCCACTTCTATTTTAGACTGCTCCCATTCCTCTGGACTAATATTTTCAAAACTAATAATGTCAGTAGCTCTTTTTACGCCTTCGTTTGTCGTATTTATAGTAGGATTTTGAGGATTGTGAATACTTTCGTAAATTAAATCTAACCAATCCCGATAATTTTGCGGCGTATCCGCTCCTTTGTAATTCGGATTTAAATAAATGAGTTGGTGATTAAATAAGTTACGCTCAATATTTTTTAAATTTTTAGGGTTTACGTTGGAAATTAATACCTCATCTCTAAAAATTTCTCTCGTCTTTTCATGAATTTTGTAAGGCGCAGTCATTACTACAATCGTGTAAACAGTTTTTTCTACCGTATAATCCTCAGAAGTGCGTTGTTGTTCAGTAATAGCTTGTAAATGATAATGTAGAAATCGGTCAAAATTGTGGTCGTATTCTACCTTTTGAATTTCAATAATAATACGCCTCTTTACATCTTCTGCAAAAATATCATATTTGAAATTGATATTACCTAATTTAGGTTGAAACGCTTTCTCCGTCTCAATTTTCTCTGGATCTACTTCAATACCGACAATATCTTTTACAAAAGCCTTAAAAACAATTATATCTGTAAACGCTTTCTTGAAAAATACTTCATTATCTAATCGGGCTAAATACATACTCTATCTTTTTATGCAAAATTACAATATTTTTAGCTAAAAAATGGTCAGACGATTCCAAAATTCGCCTGACCAATTTTATACTTCTTACATCCTCCTATCTTCCCATCCTCTTATCCTCCACCGCTCACAATGCCTTCTTCAACGTCCCCAAATACGCCACCAAATCCACCAATTCCTGCTCACTCATATTCGCTTGCAAGTTTTCGGTCATCAGGGAAGTAAGCAGTTCGCTGCGAGAAACGACATCCGATTTCTTCACCGTTTGCCGTTGCATCATGAATTGCATTTCTATTTTGTCCGCCGTTTCAGATACGATTCGACCAAAGGCAGCCGTGCCATCTTTCAGTTGTATTTTGTGTGCTTCATAGCCAAAACTAATACCTTGACTTGGATATAAAATCGAAGCGTACAGGGCTTCTTTGGAGAGTTTATCACCAATTTCACTTAGTTCAGGACCGAAATCCACACCTTCTTTATTTACAACATGACAATTATTACACAACATTTTATATACTTCTTTACCTTTTGCAATGTCACCCGTTTTGTCTGCCAGCACAGAGACGGGTGGCAGGGATGCGCCTGCTTTGCTATCGGGCAGTTTCAGATATTTAGCAGCTTCGCGGATGTTGGGTCGCCAAGCAGTTTGGAATACGCCGGCAGCAGCGATGTGCAAGTCCGCAGGAATTTTCTTATTTTTCGCCAGTTCAAGCAGTTGGTCTTCCGTCTCCCAATCACCGCCAAACGTGCGTATCGCCAGCCTGCGCAAGTCCATATTTTTCATAGTATCCATGAAGACGCTTTCCATAATTGACGCGGTTTTGTCGTCCTGCATATTCGCCCACAGCGCCGTCAGCAGTGCCTGCGATTCATCTACATTATTTTTATTCAATACGGTTTTAAACAAGTCAGTTCGGTTCCAATTGAGCAGTGTTCTTGCGGCTTCTCTTCCAATCGTGCTGTCTGGAAATTGGATGGCAAGCGCGAGCAAATCATTAGATTTAGATTTTAAATTAAAAGCGGTGGATAATTCTACAAATTCTAACGTGCCTTTATAATCATTGAGCGTTTTATTTAGTTTGGCAGTTAATGCGGGCGTCATTTTGAGCTTGTCGGCATTCATGTGCTTGAGGGCGAATAACAACTTCTCCCCTTCGGATTGCGCCACTAACTCCGCCAACACTTGCTGCTTGGACGGGTCGGCATGAAAATCAAACGCGCGGAAATAGGGCAACATTTCCTTTTCAGGAACCGATTTTATAATCTCTGCTAATAATGGCAAGGCGGCTTTACTTCGACTTCTCCACACAATTTGGCGACCTGCTTCTGTGTTCCAATCTGTACCAACTTGCTTTTTCCAAGCGGCGAAATACGCGTCTTCATTGCCTTGTGCGCTAATGCCAAGTGCTTCTAAGTACCAGCGGTCTTTGCCGTCATGTTGCGTTGCCAATTGTGCCCAAAGTGCCGGTGCTTCCGGTGATGTGCTGCCACGCAAGGCGATTGCAACTTCTCGTCTCACTTGCGAAGATTTATCATTTACTAATTTTGTAGCGATTGGAATCATGTCTTTTTTCAACTGACGAGCCAATCGAAGTCCTGTAATCCGAATATTTTCATCTGAATCGCTTAGTGCTTCATTTACATAAGTATCCGAGTTATTTAGTTTGGATAATACCCACAGAACTTGCGCGCGCTGTCTTGGATTATTGGATTTCCAGACTTTTTGTAATTCCGATTCCGCATTTTGACCCATTCCCATCAACGCCATCCAACCTCTATAATGAATATCATTATTAGAATGTAATAAAGCTTGTACGGCGCCAGCAGGCGTTTTCAAATCCATCGCTGGAATATTATACTTCGCTTTTGGCGTTGCAATGCGATAGATTCTACCTCTATCCAAGTCGCCCACTTGGTGTCCACCCACGCCTGGGTCGTACCAATCCGCTACAAAAAACGAGCCATCCGGCGCAACCGCTACATCGGCGGGACGAAACCACTGGTCTTTTTGCCCTTCTAACAAGTTGACAATCTTTGCTTTATAACCAGCACCATCTTTTTCCGTCACATACGAGCGCACCACATTATGCCCTGGCTCCGCGTGAATCATTTGTCCTTGAAAAACTTTTGGCAACATCGTACCTTCATACATTACAATTCCACAAGGCGAACCTGCTTCTGTTTGTAATAAATTCGGCACCACGCCTGGGTCATTCAAATGCCAATGTTGGAGCGGGATTTCAGCTTCCATATTCGTGCGGCGAGCTTGCCAACCGGCACCAGTTATTTCATCGGTGTAACCGTAATTACCTTGTTCCATTACATAATTAATCCGCGTACCTTTATTGCCATCGTCATCATTATCCGATTGCCAAATCGTGCCATACGGGTCAACGGTGAGTTCATAATTATTTCTAAAATTATGACCTAATACTTCCACATTCGAGCCATCTGCTTCGCAACGTAAAGCAAGCCCTTGACGGAACGGTTTTCCATTGGTTACAATTTTACGACCGTGAATGTCCACAACGGTATCGCCTGCTGCATTCAACAAAGTTTCTCCAGCGTTGCCCATATTAAAATACAAGCGACCATCGGGTCCAAAAATAAAGGCGTGTACCGCGTGGTCATGCTGTTCGCCCATAATTCCTTTGAATAAAATTTCTTTTTTCTCAGGTACATCATCGCCATTTTCATCGGTGAAAACAAAGACATTTGGGCTACAGGAAACGATGATTTTTTTATCCAACACGGCAATTCCAAGTGCTGAATTTACATCGAGACCTTGATAAAAAACCTTACTTTTATCGGCTTTGCCATCGCCGTCGGTATCTTCCAAAATCATGATGCGGTCGCCTTTTTCTTTAACCGGATTTTTCGGATTCAATTCATTTCGATAATTATACGCCTCAGTTACCCACACGCGCCCACGTGCGTCAATCGCCATATTGGTCGGGTTGCTAAACATGGGTTCTGAGGCAAAAAGCCCTACTTCCAGTCCATCATATACTTTTAAATCAGCTAAAGAACTTTCGGTAGAATGCTCTTCGGGCATGACAGCCTGCTTTCGAGCGCAGTAAAACGAGATAGACGCGATGAAAGCGAGTAGTAATACGGTTTTGATAGTTTGCATACGATAAGGTTTATTCCATAGGAATTTCTATGGGAGGTGTTGGATATTGATAATCTATTTAGTTTTAAATTCTACGAATTACAGTACTTCAATTTCTTCTGCGGATAACCCTGTATATTCTATAATTTTTTCTATCGGTTCACCATTTAATTTCATTTGTCGAGCTATTTTTTGATTGTTTTGTACTATACCTTGCTCTATACCTTGCTCTATACCTTGCTCTATACCTTGCTCTATACCTTGCTCTATACCTTGCTCTATACCCCTTGCCATACCTTCTTCATTCGCCGTGTCTATCACGTTTTTCAAGTCTCTAAAATACTTCAAGCTATCTTCATATCTCATGCGGTCTTCTGGCGTGAATTTAGCAATTTCTGCTGCTTCAAATAGTTTTTGGAAAACACGCTCTTGTAATGCTTTCGGACGATTTTCTAAGTCTGGCAGATGTTTCAGCACATATAACCATTTGTCAAAATCAGTTTCTAACTCCTCCTCCGTTTTGGTAAAATGAGGCATTTCCAGATAAATGTAGGTGAGCTTATCGTAGAATATTCGGTTATGCTGGTCTTTGAGTTGTACTTCATGCCGTACTTCTTTTTCCGATGCGTCTTCTGAAAAAACAAAATCCAGAATACCGACCGTGTAAACAGCAGCCAATTTATAATTCCAATTTCCCTTCAAAGCTTGCTCCTGAATCGGAAAAGACGAGTAATAAATCGTTCTATCCTTAAAATAATTTTGCTTGGCTTTTTGCATTTCTACAATGAAGCGCTCGCCCGTTTCGCTGATGCAATACAAGTCAAAAATCGCTTTTCGGTCTAATTCTGTATTGCCGAGCCGTTCGGACGTGGCGTAAGTAAGTTCTTGAACGCGGTGGTGGGGCGGCAGTACCTGATTCAGAAAATCAATCAATAAATCCTTATTCAACTCGGTGCCAAATAATTTTTTAAATCCAAAATCGGTAAAAGGGTTAATGTATTTATCTTGAAGTGGACTCATTTTTGTAAAATGGCTATTTAAAAAGTACCTTCCAAAACTACGCAATCCAATTTGATTTCGCAATAAAAGATGTGCTAAATACCATTTTATGATTTTCTAAATCAATTTTAAAATCTACTTCATGCCCAACTGCCCCCGCATCATCCTATCCCAACTTCGGTCAGACATCAACCTGCGCAATCGCGGCGTGATTTTGGCGAGTAAGCCAACGCGGTAACGAGTCTTTGGCTTTGTATCAGTAGCAGCTTCCAACACAACTTTGGCGACCGTTTCTGGTGTCAAAATGCCGTAAGATTTGTTGTTCGGGTCGAACATTTTGGTGGTCATCGCAGCGAATTTCTGCCGAAATTCTTGGTAAGGACTGTCAGCCATTGCTGGCGGATAATTTGCATTAGTCGTGTCCATAAAATTGGTGTGAACGCCGCCGGGTTTAATGAGCGACACCTCAATGCCAAAGGGACTTACCTCGCCACGAAGCCCGTCGTTAAAGCTTTCCAGCGCGAATTTGCTGGCGTGATACGCACTCGCGCCGGGTGTAGTGAATTCTCCACCGACGGAGCCAATGTTAATAATCCGACCGCTTCGTTTGCGGCGCATGGCAGGCAGTACGAGTTGGCACATTCTAATTAATCCGAATACGTTGGTTTCAAATTGCTTGCGAATACTGCCCATCGGTAACTCTTCTAAAATGCCATTCTGACCATAACCTGCATTGTTGACCAAAATATTCACGCCATCGGTTTCGCTTTCTATTCTTTGAATGGCGGCGACCATTGAGGCTTCTTCGGTCACGTCTAATTGGAGCGGTTTGCAACCTAATTTAACCAATTCGGACAGTGAGTTAATATTTCTGGCACTTGCGTAGGTCGTGAAACCTTTTGCTACAAACATTTTGGCGGCTGCTTTCCCAATGCCATTGGAGGCTCCTGTTATTAAAACAACTTGCTTTTTCATGATTTAAGTATTTAAAGTGAGTAATCACTTACTACAACATACGAAAATTTATTTTGGTTCATATTTTTGCTTGATAAATTTTATCAATTGTTTATTTTCCTTCTCATTTGATTGAGAAAGTAATGAAGCCGTTAAACCATTTAAAACAGTAAATAAATAAAGCGTCTCTTGTGCTGGATTATTATATTTTAATTTGACAAACGCGTTTTGCACGGCGGCAGATAATGGCAGGAGATAATTACTATCTTGAAAAACTTTGGCGTATTTTTTACTTTGTGTTTTTAAATTGTATTGCAAAGTCCAAAATTCTTTCTCTTTTTTTATCATTTCAAACGGTAAATCAATCACTTTGTAAATAACTTCCAAAGGATTATCTGTTGCTAAAATAGGCTGAATAACTTGTCTGATTTTCTCCGTTCCACTGCTGACAATCGCAGCTAACAAGCCTTCTTTATTTGTAAAATGTTTAAAAATTAATCCTTCCGACACACCCGCTTCTTTGGCAATTTGACTGGTCGGTGTACTTTCGTAGCCTTGATCGGCAAAGAGTTTGAGTGCTACTAAAATGATGTTTTCTTGTCTTTCAGTCATTGACGATTTATAGTGAGTAATCACTTTTAAACGCCCTATTAATAAATTAGTTTTGGTTTCTTTTAAATTTCCGTTATTTAGCACAACTTCACAACACCTACCAGTGTTTAAACATTAAAGCGATGAACATACACTTTTTATTGGATATTTTTTTTGTGCGCGAAATTGGACTGACAGAGTTACAAGTGATAAAAGTATTAATGGCGGCGTTTTTAGGCGTTTTATTTACACAATCTGGCTTGGATAAAGCGTTTGATTATAAAGAGAATCTGGATTATTTCATGGGGCATTTTAAAGATTCGCCTTTGCGTAATATGATTGGATGGTTAATGCCAGTTATTACTGTATTAGAAATATCGGCGGGCATTTTATCATCCATCGGTGCCGTTTTATTATTTTTTAAAGAAGAGAATATTGCATTTGCAGGAAACTTACTGGGTGCTTTATCCGTTTTGGCTTTGTTTTTCGGGCAGCGCGTAGCGAAAGATTATAATGGAGCGGCAGTGTTAGTGCCTTATTTCCTCTTGTGTGTGTTTGGCTTATATTTGTACCTTGCTTAAATTTTATGTAAAGTGATAGACATGAAAATAGAAGAAGCCATTAAGCAGAAGCGTCCTTTTCGGAATGGACATCAAAAAGTAATGGTGAATCTGATTTATACAACGAACTGGCTAACCGATCAAATAAGGGAGCATTTGAAACCTTATGATATAACGGTGCAACAATATAATGTTTTACGGATTCTGCGTGGAGCAGGCAAACCTATTTCCACGTCTGACATTCGAGAGCGTTTGTTGGATAAAATGTCGGATACCTCCCGCATGGTGGAGCGCCTTTGCCAAAAAGGACTGGCGACGCGCGCAACTTGCCCAACTGATAAGCGGCTGGTGGATGTGTCCATCAGCGAAGCCGGTGAAAAAGTGTTACTCGCATTGGAAAGTTATAATACACAAATGGATAGGATATTACACAATCTGACAGAAGAACAAGCCGATCAATTGAGTGATTTATTGGATACAATAAGAGATATGGAGAAGTAAGTGTCTTTGCAGAAGTAAGTAAGTAGACAGTTTTCACTAGGCAGTTAGCAGCCCCTTAAAACGTTGACAACCAGAAATTTAAATTTATTTATTTTCTAATTTAATTCTGCTCGATTACTTACTTCTACTTTGGCACTTTAGAAAATGAAGAAAAAAGGAGAGATTTGGAGATGGATATATATGACGAAAAAAAACTGAAAATTATCTGAAAGGTTATGGGCGTTTATTTGTATGCCACAAACG
>Ga0163154_10002735_pt1 | contig 25326 bp, 21 predicted proteins | sample OliLakLV19MP9P1_FD_148649 | JGI IMG/M metagenome (GOLD analysis project Ga0163154, IMG submission 148649) | Freshwater microbial mat bacterial communities from Lake Vanda, McMurdo Dry Valleys, Antarctica - Oligotrophic Lake LV.19.MP9.P1 | ecosystem: Environmental > Aquatic > Freshwater > Lake >... | reverse complement strand
CCATGCCATCTTCAATGTCTATGAGTAATTGACTGTCGATGTTGATATCGCCAAACTCATTTACGAGAACAGCAACTTTCAAGTCTTGTTTATTCTTGAGAATTTGATTGAGCAATGTGGTTTTACCACTACCAAGAAAGCCCGTAATAATCGTGACAGGCATTCCCCGTTTGGGTAAATCGGGGTGGATTATGAGATTGTTCATAACGATGATTCTGTGTTTGGGAAGGGTTTGTTCGGTCAAGACTAAGGTTTGCAATGTGAAGAGGCAGTGATTTTCAGCCGAAAGACTAAGATCCCCGACTTTTGGGTGTTTGATTCAGATTGTCTTCGGGGTTAAACATAAACTCGATCGAGACTCAATCCGATCCGCGATCGCCTAAACTGAATGAATAAATGCTAAGGATGACTAGTTCTGGTGATTAAGAAATTTTTGCGGCGCGAACTGTTGCCATTGCTGTCGGATTTGAAGCTAGCGATTGCATTGCTGTTGATGATTGCTCTGTTCAGTATTTCTGGCACGGTGATCGAGCAGGGTGAAACCCCAGATTTTTATCGACAGAACTATCCCGAACATCCTGCTCTGTTTGGCTTTCTCAGCTATAAAGTGATCCAAGCAACTGAGTTAAATCATGTCTATAGTGCTTGGTGGTTTCTGGCATTGCTGATCCTTTTTGGCGCAAGCCTCACTACCTGCACGTTTAGGCGACAACTGCCAATGCTGAAGGTGGCAAAGCGGTGGTTTTATTACACTAAGCCCGAAAGCTTTCGTAAATTGGCTTTGAGTACAGAATTGTCAGGTCGATCGATCGATGCTTTATGCCAACAACTCGATCGACGCAGCTATAAAGTATTTCAGTCTGAAGACAAGCTCTATGCGCGTAAAGGCTTGATGGGGCGAATTGGACCGATTGTAGTTCATGCCAGTATGTTGCTCGTTTTAATTGGTGCAATCTGGGGATCGCTCACAGGTTTTATGGCACAAGAGATGGTTCCGAGTGGCGAAACTTTTCAGGTCAAAAATATTACCGAGTCAGGCATCTGGTCAAAGCCGCAGATCCCTACAGATTGGTCGGTGCGAGTTAATCGTTTCTGGATTGACTATACTCCTGGCGGTAATATCGATCAGTTCTATTCCGATTTATCAGTTTTAGACAAATCGGGTGGAGAGGTCGATCGACAGACGATTTTTGTCAACAAGCCACTCCGCTATAAGGGTGTGACTTTCTATCAAGCAAATTGGGATATTGCCGCAGTAAAATTCACGCTGAATAAGAGTCCTGTTTTGCAACTCCCCCTGACTCGCCTTCAACCCAAAGGTGAAGGAGGGCTGGGTCGTCAGGTCTGGGGAACTTGGATTCCCACTAAGACCGATCTGAGTGCGGGTGTAACGCTGATTACGCCTGACCTTCAAGGGACATTCCTCCTTTACGGCGAGGATGGCAAGCTTCTCACTACGGTTCGATCGAATGGCAGTACAGAAGTTAATGGCGTGACACTGACGATCGAAGAAGTCGTAGGTAGTACGGGACTTCAAATCAAAGCCGATCCAGGGATTCCGATGGTTTACACAGGGTTTGGATTGCTGATGTTGGGCGTAATTATGAGCTATGTCAGTCATTCCCAAGTTTGGGCATTGCAGGTGGGAGAAACTCTCTACATCGGCGGTAAAACCAATCGGGCTAAGGTCAATTTTGAATCTGAACTCGTGCAAGTGCTGGAAAATCTCCCTAAAGAATCTCCTGTGACGGCTTAACCGATTAGTCTGCTAAAATCGAATCACCTCGACACCTTGCCTAACTAGGGATTTGGTCAAAGCTATGGTTAATCTCTCTTACCCAAAAGAACGCATACTCCCCACCGCCGAGGAGTTACCTTGCTCAGATGAAACACCAGTGGATAATCAGCTCCAAAACGACATTCCCAATTTGCTGCTCAGTTTACTCTCATTTATTTGGGCAGACCGTGACGACTGGTATTTTGGGGTCGATATGGGAGTTTACTATAACCCTGATGAGTCTGCGATCGTACCCGATGGATTTCTGGCGATTGGCGTAAAAAGAGATACTGGTGAAAGAGGCAGACTGAGCTATGTGCTGTGGGAAGAAAACACTCTACCAATTTTAGCTTTGGAAGTCATATCAGAGCGATATAACAAAGAGTATGAAGATAAGCTCGAAGCCTATCAAGCAATCGGGATGATGTACTACGCGATCTACAATCCTTTCTCTGGTAGAAGAGGCAGACATAGAGACAGAAACAGATTAGAAGTCTATAAGCTAATTGCAGGGAAATATGAACTTCTAACTAGCGAAAATAATTGGATTTGGTTGCCAGAGATTGGTTTGAGCTTGGGGTATGAATCTGGAGAGCATAATGGCTGGTTGCGTGAATGGCTCTATTGGTTCGATCGATCTGGCGTGAGATATCCTACGGCTGAGGAACGAGCTAAAGCTGCTGAGTCGATCGCTAATCGGGAAACTCAACGGGCTAATCAAGAACGTCAAGAAAAAGAAAGATTGGCAACATATCTTAGATCGATCGGGATTAATCCCGATCGGGTCTAAATCTACCGTTTGTAATTACCCTTCGATCGACGATTAGTCACGCCCTAATCCTGCCCAGAACTAGTAAAATATGCTAGAGTCCACTTTCTGTCAGCCTTCATCGAGCCTAATTATGTCTAGCTTCCCTGCCCTTACTGGTACTGAGATTCGCGATCGATTCCTGAGCTTTTACGCCGATCGATCTCACAAAATATTGCCCAGTGCTTCACTCGTACCTGAAGACCCCACCGTGCTGCTGACGATCGCAGGGATGTTACCATTTAAGCCAGTTTTTATGGGACAGAGAGAGGCCGAAGTTCCCCGCGCTACGACATCTCAAAAGTGTATTCGTACCAATGACATCGAGAATGTTGGACGCACGGCACGGCATCATACTTTTTTTGAGATGTTGGGCAATTTTAGCTTTGGCGATTACTTTAAAAAAGAAGCGATCGAATGGGGTTGGGAGCTAGTCACAAAAGTATTTCAGTTGCCACCCGAACATCTCGTCGTTAGTGTTTTTCAGGATGATGAAGAAGCGTTTGAGATTTGGCGCGATCGAATTGGAATTCCCGCTCACCGTATCCAACGCATGGGCGATGATAACTTCTGGGCATCGGGTGCAACGGGGCCATGTGGACCTTGTTCAGAAATTTATTATGACTTTAAACCAGAGTTAGGTGATGCCAAGCTTGATTTAGAAGATGATTCGCGGTTTTTGGAAATCTATAACCTCGTATTCATGGAATTGAATCGCGATCCTAGTGGCAATCTCACTCCACTCAAAAAGCAAAATATTGATACAGGGCTGGGCTTAGAGCGGATGGCACAGGTATTACAAAAGGTGCCGAATAACTACGAAACCGATTTAATCTTCCCAATCGTGAAGACGGCGGCAGATATCGCCGAGATCGACTATCACCAAAGTGATGAGAAGGTAAAAACCTCGCTCAAAGTGATTGGCGATCACGTTCGGGCTGTCGTGCATATGATCGCTGATGGTATCACCGCTTCTAATGTTGGACGTGGTTATATTTTGCGAAGACTGTTGCGCCGCGTCGTCCGTCACGGTCGGTTAATTGGAATCGATCGAGAATTTACACCCGAAGTTGCTGAAACTGCGATCGCGCTCTCAGAGATTGCTTATCCCAATGTGCGTCAACGAGAAGCTGTAATTAAAGCCGAACTCCAAAAAGAAGAGAGTCGCTTTCTCCAAACCCTAGAGAGAGGTGAGAAACTCCTAGCCGAGATTTTAGCCGATCCTGCGAATCAAGCCAATAAAGTCATCAGTGGAGTCGATGCGTTCACACTCTATGACACCTATGGATTTCCAATGGAACTCACCCAAGAAATTGCTGAGGAGCAAGGATTAACCGTAGATGTTGAGGGCTTCAGTGCTGCGATGTTGGAGCAGCAGGAACGCTCTAAAGATGCTCATACGGAAATTGATTTGATGACCGTTGGAGTTTGGATGGAACTAGCGTCACAGTTCGGTAAAACTGAATTTGTGGGCTACGACGATCGCCACAGCACTTCTAAAGTCAAAGCGATTTTGGTAAATGGCGTGATTGTTGAATCTGCTCGATCGGGCGATCGAGTCCATATCGCTTTAGATCGGACTCCCTTTTATGCCGAATCTGGCGGTCAAGTAGGAGATCGCGGTTTCATTTCTCTAGAAGATACGATTGTCCGCATTGATGATGTCCAAAAAGAAGCAGATATCTTTGTCCATATCGGTCAAGTGGAACGGGGTAAAATTTCGGTTGAAGATCTAGTCACTGCTCAGGTTAGTGCCTCAGAGCGGCGCAGCACCCAAGCCCATCACACGGCAACTCACTTGCTCCAATCTGCGCTCAAAAATATCGTCGATCCCAATATCGCTCAGGCTGGCTCACTCGTAACTAGCGATCGACTACGGTTTGACTTCAATCTATCGCGCGCCGTGACCAGAGACGAGATCGAGCAAATCGAACAGCAAATTAACACTTGGATTTCGGAAGCGCACGACTCCCATATTTCAGTGATGCCAATTGCTGAAGCCAAAGCTAAAGGGGCGATCGCGATGTTTGGCGAAAAATATGGAGCTGAAGTTCGGGTAATCGATATCCCAGATGTGTCGATCGAGCTTTGTGGTGGAACTCATGTCAGCAATACCAGCGAAATTGGTTTATTTAAAATCGTGGCTGAGTCAGGTGTAGCATCTGGTGTGCGGCGGATTGAAGCAGTCGTTGGTCAAGCTGTGATGGCATATCTCAAAGTACGGGATGATGTCGTCAAAGATTTGAGCGATCGATTCAAATCTAAACCCGAAGAAGTACCAGAGCGCGTTACCCTACTCCAAACCGAGCTAAAAACTGCCCAAAAGCAAATCGAAACGCTCAGGCAAGAAATCGCGATCGCCAAATCCGACAGCCTCCTAGTTCAAGCCGAATCGATCGGCGAGTCCAAAATCCTCATAGCTCAACTTGATGGTGTCGATCCTGAATCACTCAAAGTCGCAGCCGAACGACTACAAGCCAAGCTCGGTAATAGTGCGGTGGTTTTAGGCTCCGTATCTGAACCCGACAAAGTGAGTCTGGTAGCTGCCTTCAGCCCCGAAATCAACAAAAAGGGATTACAAGCGGGGAAATTTATCGGTTCGATCGCTAAAATCATCGATGGTGGTGGTGGTGGTCGTCCCAACCTCGCGCAAGCAGGCGGTAAAGATCCCAGCAAGCTTTCAGAAGCTCTCTCAACCGCCAAGTCCCAACTGATCGAAGGATTAGGAGAAAAGTAACAGAAGTACGTCGATCGCTGATTATGTTAAGTTAATATCCACATACTCTCTATGGAGTAGCCATGACACCTACACAGGAACTTATTTCACCTACTACAACTTCGATATCCACAAATGTTGATATTGAAATCGGTCAGGTTGACTTCGAGCAAACTCCACTCAGACTACCTGACCACACCCAACTGCCAGAGACAGACGGTTCCATTGTGCAAAATTTCCAAGAACTTCCTCAAAGTATCCTTCTCACCCAATCTATTTGGCAAACCCTAGAAAATCTTCACCCCGATCAGCAATTTTGTGTCGGTCAAGACTCAGGGATTTATTGGCAGATTACCGACCCACCGCTTAACGGCTGTAAAGCCCCAGACTGGTATTATGTCGCCAACGTACCGCCGATGCTAGACGGTCAAATCCGACGGTCTTATGTGCTGTGGCAAGAATTAATTGCACCCACGATCGCCATAGAATTTGTCTCAGGTAATGGTTCAGAGGAAAGAGATCGAACCCCATTTGCAGGAAAATTCTGGGTTTACGAGCAAGCCATTCGTATTCCATTTTATGCGATTTATGAAGTCAAGAAAGCAAGTGTAGAGGTTTATCACCTAATTGAAGGGCGTTATCAGATCATGTCTGCTAACGAACATGGACGTTATCCCATCTCATCTATGGGTGTAGAACTAGGAATCTCGCAAGGGCTTTACCACAATTTAGACTTGCCGTGGCTGCGTTGGTGGGATGCTGAAGGGAATTTTCTACTAGCGGGTGATGAACGAGCTTTTCTGGCTGAGTCGATCGTGCAACAAGAAACACAACGTGCAGATCAAGAAACTCAACGCGCAGATCAAGAAACTCAACGCGCAGATCAAGAAACTCAACGCGCAGATCAGGAAACTCAACGTGCAGATCAGGAAACTCAACGGGCAGATCAGGAAACTCAACAAAAAGAAAGATTGGCAGCTTACCTCAGGTCGATTGGAGTTAATCCTGATGAGGTTTGACAATTACAACCCATGAATTTCCGCCAAACTCTTCGGGCCTCGATCGTCTTTTATACCTGCATTCCCCTAGGTGGCGATCGAGAATTAGATTTTCGGGGCATCGCTGTGTACGCCCCCTTAGTTGGGGTAATGATTGGTGGCATTCTGGGTGGAGGCGATTACTTGCTGGCAATCCTGTCATCAAGCAAAAATAATGAAATAGCTTTACTGCGAGCCTGTCTCGTGATTTTGGCGGGAGTTTGGTTGACAGGTGGACTGCATCTCGATGGCGCGATCGATACGGCTGATGGTTTAGCTGTCACCGATCCAGAACGGCGGTTGCAAGTGATGGCAGATAGCACAACTGGAGCTTATGGTGTGATTGCGGCGATCGCAATTCTGCTGATCAAAATTTCGGCTTTGTTATCAATTCCTGATGCTCGAATCTGGGTGTTAATGTCAGTGTCGGCTTGGGGGCGATGGGGGCAATTGTACGAGATCGAAGCTTATCCGTACCTTAAAGCCAATGGCAAAGGCAAATTTCACCAAGCAGATATTCAGACTTGGCAAGTTTGGCTAGTCTGGTTCTTGTTAATCAGTGTTAGCCTAGGACTGGGATTTGTGTTCGATCGAATGCAATTTGCGATCGCAATCACAGCACTCGGTTTTAGCTTTGCCTGGGCAACAGGGGCATGGTTTAATCGCCAATTTGGCGGACACACAGGTGATACCTACGGTGCTACAGTAGAGTGGACAGAAGCTTTGACTTTAGCTATGATCGCTCTCTTTACTGCCCCTCGGTTTACACTCTAGTAATCGTTGCTGCTTAAATTTTGCTTATCTTGCTTAAACCTACAAACATGTCGCCAGAATTTGCTGTTTATTCCGATGATGCACCTGACTCGCCTGAAGAAGCTTGTGGCGTATTTGGTATATTTGCACCTCAACAAGAGGAGATTGCGAGACTAACTTACTTTGGACTTTATGCCTTACAACATCGCGGTCAAGAGTCTGCGGGCATTGCCACCTTTGAGGCTTCAGGTGAAATGCATATCTACAAAGATATGGGGCTAGTAGCTCAAGTATTTGGCGAGAAAGCCCTAGCAGGACTGCCTGGAAATTGGGCAATTGGTCATACTCGCTACTCCACTACTGGGTCAAGCAAGCTGGCAAATGCTCAGCCGATCGAAGCTTCTACTCGTCTCGGTAAATTAGCTCTGGCGCACAACGGCAATCTCGTTAACGCTACCGAATTACGCGGCGAATTACTCGCCCAAGGTCACATTCTCAACTCCTCATCCGACTCTGAAGGCATTACCTACGCGATCGCCGAAGCCGTAGACAATGGGCAAGACTGGATCGAAGCAATTAAAACCGCTTTGCGTCGTTGCCAAGGAGCTTTTAGTTTGACGATCGGTACACCATCTGGGATCGCAGGAGCTAGAGATAGCTACGGGATTAGACCGTTGGTAATTGGGCAATTACCCGATCGAAGCTATGTATTAGCTTCTGAAACCTGCGGATTAGACATCATCGGGGCCGACTACGTAAGAGAAGTTGAGCCAGGTGAATTGGTATGGATCGACGAATCGGGATTACGTTCTTGGCAGTGGGTCGAGACCTCTACGCCTACGCCCAAACTCTGCGTATTTGAGATGATCTACTTCTCCCGCCCCGATAGCATTGTGAATGACGAAAGCCTCTATAGCTATCGGATTCGCTTAGGTAAAGTGCTCGCTGCCGAATCTAATGTTGATGCCGATCTGGTGATCGGCGTACCAGACTCAGGTATTCCTGCGGCGATCGGGTTTTCGCAAGTATCGGGCATCCCCTATGGCGAGGGTTTAATCAAAAACCGCTACGTCGGACGTACCTTCATTCAGCCAACTCAGGCAATGCGAGAGTCAGGACTACGCATGAAGCTCAACCCACTCAAAGATGTGCTAAAGGGTAAGCGTGTAATTGTCGTCGATGATTCGATCGTGCGTGGTACGACAAGCCGTAAAATGGTAAAAACATTACGAGAAGCTGGGGCGATCGAAGTGCATATGCGGATTTCATCGCCGCCTGTGACTCATCCCTGCTTTTATGGAATCGATACAGACACTCAAGATCATTTAATTGCCGCAACTAAAGAAATCGAGGCAATTCGCCAAGCGATCGACGTTGATACCCTTGCTTACCTGAGTTTGGATGGAATGCTCAAGGCAACCAACACCGATCCAACTCACTTTTGTACCGCTTGTTTCACAGGTGTATATCCGATCGACGTTCCTGACAAATTAAAAAGTCTTAAACTCATCCACGAATCCTAGATCCATGACTAAAATCCTGTTTCATCTGGCATTTCCTGTCGTCGATATACCCAGCACCAGAGACTTTTATGTTGATGGTTTAGGTTGCTTGTCGGGGCGAGAATCCCCTAATTCGATCATTCTTAGTCTGTATGGGCATCAACTAGTTGCTCATGTGATCGACAATCCTGTACTAAACCAGCAACCAGGGATCTATCCGCGCCACTTCGGTCTGGTGTTTTATTCTGAGAGTAATTGGATGGCTTTACTCGATCGAGTCCAATATAAACAGATTAAGTTCTACCAACCACCCAAAGTTCGCTTTGCCGATACCCCACTTGAGCATCGCACCTTCTTTTTGTCCGATCACTCAGGCAATTTATTAGAGTTTAAGCACTATAAGTTTGAGTCAGCGATTTTTGGTGAAACTGAGTATAACCAGATTGGTGACACAGTTTGTGAATCTAATCAAAATTCCAAGAACTATGTCCGTAATGACTCAGGTAAGTAGTACTGTTCCTGATAGCTGGCATATGAAAGTTAAATGATAGAGATCCGATCAGAACTGTTAAATTGATAAGTAATTTGTTAGCCGATAAGGATTTGAGGATGAGCGATATAATTTTTCCTGGTTCCGCCGTCAGAGTTGTGAATACTGGCGATACCTATTACGGGTTTGAAGGGCAAGTGCAAAGGATCACCGATGGTAGGGTTGCTGTAATTTTTAGTGGAGGCAACTGGGAGAAGCTAGTCTCTTTCCGTCAATCTGAATTAGAAGTAGTTGATGCCACCGCTAGCCCTGGCAAGGGTAGAAAGAAAAAATAAACTAACTAATCCCTCTTTCAGGTAGAGTGATTAGTTATTATGCCGATTTACTTCGGCTTGGAGCCACTCGTCTACAGGTTGCCCATCTCGGCGTTGGAGCTTGATTTCGGTGGTTCTAGTGCCCGTTTCGGTGATCTTGCTCTGAAACAAAATTGTGTAATCACTAGGATTGTGATCGCGTTCTTTCAGCCAATCTTTTACCTTAATCTCCGCAAAAAAAGGCTGACCCTGCTCTAATAGTCGATCGACTTGCAGACGCAGGTTAAAAGGGTTCGTTTGGGGCATTTCAACAAGTCTTGATTGCAGTTAATCGATCATGATCGAAATTATTTCGATCGCTATTCGGGCAAATTACTTAAACCCAAATTAACTTAATAATTTAATCATGATTTTGTTTAAGTAAAACCCTTGTAAAAGCTTAAACAAAAATTGAGCAGAGATCTCTACAAGAAACAATTATAAGAACCTAATTCAATTAGCTTGAATTAAAAAACTTATCGACAAATTATCTATAGATATAGATCGCAAGAAACTATTGAGCAGCTACGGCTGCGACATTGGTAGATGGGGCAACTGTAGGATTATAAGCAATCACAGTTAAAGATTTCACACTTTTGTCATGACCTCTTGAGGAGTCAATACTAACCACAGTATAGGATTTAGCATTAGCAGCTTTAAAAACGTCGCCAATTACCAGTGGCTTATTCTGCATTAGTGTGCCAATGAAACGCTGATGTAAATCCATCATTAAGTACTGCATAACAAAATCTCCTCTTGAATTAACTGAATAGTGAATTGAGCGTAAATGTAATTTATATACAGTTGTTAGATTGCATATATTTTGTCTGGTTTTGCTAAACCTACCATCTATATACCATCGTTTTCCCTAAAGGAATATATTGGTAGACAAATTTCTTTTTTTATTTACGACTTTTTGAATTTATTCTGTGAATCTGATTGACCAACTATTTGATTTAATTCAGAATTTAGCCTAGTGTTAAGTCCCAAAATCCCAGAACCCAGCTTGAATTTAATGTTGAACCCAGATCTAAGCCTCAATTATTCTCTCGATCATCAGCTTAGTAGCTATGACTACGAACTACCGATCGATCGAATCGCCCAAAACCCAGTTGTACCCAGAGATAACTCGCGGTTACTAGTGGTAGAAAGCAATAGAAATATCGATCACCGACGGTTCGATCAGCTTGCCCAGATACTACGGGCAGGAGACTTGCTTATTCTCAATGACACTCAGGTAATTCCTGCTCGCCTATATGGCAACAAGCCGTCTGGGATGAACGTAGAGATTCTACTAATCGAACCTAGAGATGTCAACTGTTGGTTAGCTTTAGTTAAACCAGGTAAACGTTTACCCGTTGGTAGCAAGATTATCTTTAGCCAAGAAGTCAAAGCGACTGTGATTGAAATCGACGTAGTAACTGGCGGTAGAGTTTTAGAATTCGATCTTGGCATCGATCGAACGATGGATGAAGTTATGACTGAACTAGGACAAATTCCCCTCCCCCCCTATATTAACGCCTCACAAGCCGATCCATCACAATATCAGACCGTTTATGCCGAGAAAAAAGGGGCGATCGCCGCGCCAACCGCAGGATTACACTTTACCGATCGACTGTTAGCAGAACTGGCAGATCTGGGTGTAGCGCAGACTCGGATTACGCTGCATGTTGGGATCGGCACATTTCGTCCTGTGGAAACTGAGGATATTACGCAGCATGTGATGCATCAGGAGTGGTTGGAGGTTTCGGCGCAATCGATCGACGCGATTAAAGCCACAAAAGCTAGGGGTGGGAGAGTAATTGGCGTTGGTACGACTGTCGCAAGGGCGTTGGAGAGCAGCAAGTTAGAACCATTCCGAGGCAAGACTAACTTGATGATCTATCCAGGCTATGAATGGCAAGTGCTAGACGGACTGATTACGAACTTTCACTTACCCAAGTCAAGTTTGTTGATGCTGGTGGCTTCATTTCTAGGCGATCGAGGTCGGGAGAGATTGCTAGATATCTATGCCAAAGCGATCGAGCACCAATATCGGTTCTATTCTTTTGGCGATGCGATGGTGATCGTTAACCAAGACTGAGGCTTCGACTCCTTAATCACCGATAATTGATCGTTGTTAACGATCGAAATTAATTTTATGACTGCCCAAGAAATTGAATCTGTAATTTTGCAAGTCCTGCCTGGTGCTCAAGTTCAGGTGCAAGATCCGATGAACGATCGACAGCATTTTGCGGCTGTGGTGATTGCTGAGCAATTCACAGGTTTAACGATGATTAAGCAACACCGATTAGTGAATGACGCGCTCAAGCAATACATCGATAGCGGCGCAATTCATGCAATGCAGCTCAAAACCTACACGATCGCGCAGTGGCAAGAATCGAGTGTGCAATTTGGCTAATCGTCAGTAAATTAATTACCAAAACTTAGAAAGCATGTCATCACCTGCAATTCCAGATCGAAAAACTGAGCGACTCAGCTTCATGACAAAGCTGGCTTATGGCGCGGGAGATTTGGGCCCAGCAATTACGGCGAATATTCTGTCATTTTTTCTGCTGTTCTTTTTTACAAATGTGGCAGGACTGGATGCGGGACTAGCAGGATCGATTTTGCTGATCAGTAAGGTTTGGGATGCAATCAACGATCCGATTGTGGGGGTGCTGACCGATCGAACTCAGTCACGTTGGGGGCGGCGGCTGCCTTGGTTGTTGTATGGCGCGATTCCGTTTGGCGTATTTTTCTTTTTGCAATGGATTGTGCCAACTACAGATCAATGGGGACTGTTTTGGTATTACATCGCGATCTCCGTGATGTTCAATACTTTCTACACGGTGGTGAACTTACCGTACACGGCTTTAACCCCAGAGCTGACCCAAGACTACAACGAGCGCACAAATCTCAGCAGCTTTCGGTTTACGTTTTCGATCGGCGGTAGCATTCTTTCTTTGCTCATCGCTCAGGTGATTTTTGCCCTAGTCAAGTCCAATCAAGGATCGGAAAACTTGCAATACATGGTTTTAGGCGGTGTATGTGCGATTTTGGCGGTGTTGTCGTTGTACTGGTGTGTGTATGGCACACGCGATCGAGTTCTCGCCAAAGAAGCCGAACGGTTGGCAAATCAGGCATCACAACCGATTGAAGCTCCAACCCCCTTGTTTGAACAACTGCGGATTGTATTTAGCAATCGCCCTTTTCTCTATGTGATCGGGATTTACTTCTGTTCATGGCTGGCTGTTCAAGTTACGGCTTCGATCATTCCTTACTTTGTCGTCAACTGGATGCAGCTAACTGAAGCTGATTTTATCCAAGTCACGATCGCAGTGCAGGGAACGGCTTTGGTGATGTTGTATGTCTGGAGTGCGGTCAGTGCGAGATTTGGCAAGAAAGCCGTTTACTTTATGGGCATGGGATTGTGGATTGTGGCTCAGGGTGGACTATTTTTCTTGCAACCTGGACAGGTAGGCTGGATGTATGTTTTGGCGGTGATGGCGGGGTTTGGGGTGTCAACTGCTTATTTAGTGCCGTGGTCAATGATTCCCGATGTCACGGATCTGAATGAGTTGAGAACTGGCAAACGGCAGGAGGGCATCTTTTACGCCTTTATGGTGTTGCTGCAAAAATTAGGACTGGCTGTCGCATTATTTTTCTTGGGACAGGCCCTTTCTTGGTCAAACTTTGTCGAAAAAATTCCTGGGCAACCCTCACCGATTCAGCCAGAATCTGCACTTATGGCAATTCGGATTGCGATCGGCCCGTTGCCGACGATCGCCTTACTCTGCGGTCTGGTGTTGGCTTATTTTTACCCGATTACCAAAGAAGCCCACGCCGAGATTTTACAGAGATTGCGCGATCGACACCTCGATCGAATCAGCGATCGGGAAAATTTAAAACTTTAAGAGGGGCGAGTTTAAATTTAAACTAAGAAAGCACAAATTTTAGATCACTAGATTTAAGGACGTTTACTTTGCGTAGAATTGCGATCGCTGGCAACTGGAAAATGTATAAAACCCAGGTTGAAGCCAAAGAGTTTTTAACTAATTTCTTGGCAGAGCTGAAATCAGGATCGGCTGACAATAAGCTGACTCTGTTGTTTGCCCCATTTACAACTCTGCCTGTAATGCTCGCGGCAACTGGAGCATTCGATTCATATGGCTTGAATATTGGGGCGCAGAATCTCCATTGGGCTGACAATGGCGCATTTACAGGCGAAATCTCCGCACCGATGTTAGTAGAACTAGGAATTAAATATGTAATTGTTGGGCACAGTGAACGGCGACAATTTTTCGGCGAAACCAACGAAACCGTAAATCAACGCCTCAAGGCAGCGCAAAAATATGGGATCACACCGATTTTATGTGTCGGTGAGAGCAAGCAGCAACGCGATCGAGGCGAAACCGAAGCTTGGATCATGACCCAGCTCAAACAAGGACTAGAGGGTGTGGATCAGCAAAATTTAATCATTGCCTACGAACCAATCTGGGCGATCGGTACAGGTGAGACTTGTGAAGTCGCAGAAGCTAACCGTGTGATCGGGCTAATTCGCAGTCAACTGATCGATCGAAACGTCACAATTCAGTATGGCGGCTCTGTTAAACCCGAAAATATTGACGAAATCATGTCACAGTCAGAGATCGATGGCGTACTTGTAGGTGGTGCGAGTCTAGATGCTAAAGGCTTTGCTCGGATTGTAAATTATCAATCGCTATGATTGATTTTTTGATACTTATTTGACATTCAAGTAGATATATGTAGCAAATGAGCGAGTTTATGAAGCATTTAGTCTGTAATAATTGCTAATATTTTTATGGCTGATGCGACGATCGATCGATATGTATGTGAAGTTGCTTTTTGGGGGGAATATAACTAATTTTTCTGTAATTAAATTTCTAGATGATTGAAAACAAGAGGATTTAACCTCCTGTTGGTGGAGCATAGACTTAACTGAGTCACTCCAGACAGAAATAAGCTGTTTTGATAGAATGCATCTAACTGTTCCCCCCTATTGCAAAAATAAGGGCATTCCGGAGATTTCCATGAGTAAGTTGAATAAAACAAGTGAGTCAGGTAAGTCGCCCAGTCGCACTAGCTCCAAGTCGGTAACGGGGAAAGAGCCTCTGAAGTTAGAGGTCGTAAAAGTTATTGCCCCTGGCGAAAGCCTCAAAAATGATCGGTCGATCGCTGAAATCGATCTGCCAACTGATGCACCTGCTGAATTGCCACCCGATCTACCCACCGAAGAGCCAGCTAGTGCTAAATCTGGGGCTGAAGCTAGTGATGCTCAACCCGAAGTTTCTGAAATTCCTCAAGTCTCGACCGAAAGGCTTCAGCCAATTCCGCCCGCAACTGAGAGTATGCAGTATCGCGCCATCGGTGTGGTGCAAGGGCGTTACGTTGCTCAGACCGATTCTTTCAGTAAGGGACAATTATTTGCCGAAGATGGCACAATCATCGATGCAGTGTTGCTGGGTAAGGTAATTTCGATCGCCAAGAAACGCCTCGATCTAGAAAAAAGCTATCTGTGGGTGGTATATCCCCGCACCCGCGACAAAACTGGTGAGTTGCATATCCAAATTGCGGGAGTTTGGGCCCCAGTTGAAATGGGTAAATCGGCGGAACCGATCGATCCTGGGGTAGAAGATGGCTATTTCTCGGTACGTGGCGAAGTTGTCCACCAATCCACCGACACCAACACCGTGATCGTCAAGGTGCAACGGGCTGACCAAAAGAAAGAGCTGGATAAGTCACGCGCTAAGTTCAAGCTGCACCTGTCAGGACTTTTACCTGGCAACCCCACGTATCAGTTCTGGGATATTAACGTCCAACGTCAGGACAATGCGCTAGTGATTCAGGATGCCACATCGATCGCCGCTATTCCCAGAGTCCCAACTCGTAGACCTGGTCGGAATGATAGCAAGCCTGTGTTCAAAGGCAAACCTACCCGCCGTGTCGATCAATACCCCGATCAACGTCCAGATCAGCGCCCAAGTGCTAAGCCCGTGCTCAAGACTCAGCAAATCGAAAGGAATATTCCCAAGCCTAGCCGCCCCGTCAAGCGTACTAATCCATCGCCAGAATGAACCCTCACCCTAGCCCTCTCCCTCAGGGAGAAGGGCTAAAACTCAAGGCAGAGAGTTAGTTGTGATGGGAATTCTTTCCTTTTGTCTGGGCGAGTAGATAGATTCGATCGCTTAACTGTCTGATCAATTGAGCGATGTCAGCGTCAGTTGCTTGGGACTGCGTAATTTTTTCGCAGCTATACATCACCGTTGTATGGTCTTTGCCACCCAGAGCCTCGCCAATTTTGGGCAAGCTAAGGTTAGTGTGTTGGCGCATCAAGTACATTGCGATCTGACGGGCTTGCGAGATTTCACGCCGCCGCGAATTGCTGAGCAAATCGGCAAGATCGATATTCATCGCTTCTGTCACCACACTCAACACCAAATCAGCACAGACCTCTACAGGCTCTTTGGGTGGATTGAGCACAGGCGCAACGTTTGCCACTGTCATTGGTAAACCAGAGATCGAAATGTAGGCAACAGCACGAACCAGCGCGCCTTCGAGTTCGCGAATGTTGGAAGTGTAGCTGCTAGCGATATGTTGGATCACATCACTAGGAATGCGGATATTTTCGTATTCAGCTTTCTTTTGCAAAATTGCCATCCGCGTTTCTAGATCTGGAACCTGAATGTCGGCAATCAGTCCCATCGAAAACCGCGAACAAAGACGTTCTTGCAGACGTGGGATCTGACCAGGTGGTCGATCGCTTGCCAGAATAATTTGTTTGCCTGTTTCGTACAAAGCATTAAACGTATGGAAGAACTCTTCTTGGGTATATTCTTTCCCTTCAATGAACTGAATATCATCGACCAAAATCATATCGATGTCGCGGTAATGATCCCGAAATGACTGCATATTGTCTTTGCGGATCGCGGCGATTAGGTCATTTGTAAACTGCTCGGTGGAAACATAAAAAATCTTGGACTCAGGCGCAATTTCCAAGCGATAGTGCGCGATCGCTTGCATCAGATGGGTTTTGCCCAAACCTACGCCACCACAGAGAAACAGAGGATTAAACTCGCGTCCAGGTGATTCAGCCACGGCTAAGGCCGCAGCATGAGCCATCCGATTGGTTGAACCAACGACAAAGCGCGAAAAAACGTACTTGCTGTTGAGCGTACTATTTTTTGGGGCGTTACTAGTGGCAGGAATATGCATGACAGGAAGAGGGGGTGCAGTTTCAGGCAGTTTAAAAACTGGAACTTCTTCTTCATCTACAAGCAACTCACCTTCTCCGACGGGGGCTGCCATGATGTAGATTTCGATCGGATAACCAAGAATTTCAGCGACGGTCTTGTTGAGATCTTTGTAGTAGTAACGTGATAACCAGTTGCGGGCAAAGGGGTGATGGGCGCGAATTGTCAGGCGTTCAGGCGTTAGTTCTACACCAACTGAGGTTTTGATCCATGCTTCAAAGGTGGGGCGACTAATTTGACGTTCCAGATGCTCTAGAACCATAGCCCAAAGGGTTTCTACAGAAATATCCACAGGTGTTCTAGTTTGCATGACGAAAATGGGTTAAGAGAATAATATTAACTGCTTATTCAGGGATGAGGTGCTTTTTCTCGTAATTGCTGTAAGTTAGACTTTTCTTAGATCTCTGATTTAAATTTCTGATGAATCAACCGCTTAAACTCGCTCTAACTTTGGGAGATCCTGCTGGCATTGGGGCTGAAATTGTGCTTAAGGCGTTGGCGCATCCGCAAGTTTTAGATTTGCCAGTGAAGTTAACCGTTGTTGCCGATCGACGTCAAGTAGTTGAAACATTTTCTTTACTAAAGAATTTCTCAAATCTAGCCTTAGCCGATCCTGACGAAATCGACATAATTGACACTAATACGGGTGAAGCGATTACCTTGGGGCAGGGGGATGCCCATAGTGGTACTGCTAGTTTTACTTATTTGGACACAGCAATTTCTCATACTTTGGCAGGAAGTTTTGATGCAATTGTTACCGCACCAATCGCCAAGTCAGCATGGAAACTGGCGGGGCATATCTATCCTGGTCAGACGGAATTATTGGCAGAACGTAGCCAGACTAAACAGTTTGGCATGTTGTTTGTCGGGAAGTCGCCGTATACGGGTTGGCAACTTCGGACGCTGCTAGCAACTGTGCATATTCCCCTAGCCCAAGTCGCTCAGGTGTTAACGCCGCAACTGGTAGAAGCAAAGCTGGAATTATTATGGCGATCGATCCAACATGATTTTGGCTTGACCACAGCAAGAATCGCGATCGCGGGACTCAATCCTCACAGTGGCGAACAGGGGCAGTTAGGCACAGAGGAGCAAGAATGGCTATCCCCACTAATTCAGTCTTGGCAGACACGATATCCTAACCTCCAGCTTGATGGCCCAATTCCACCTGATACGATGTGGGTTAAACCAGCTCAGGCATGGTTCGATCGAACCCAAGTGCATTTGGGGCATGATGCCTACCTCGCGATGTATCACGATCAAGGCTTAATTCCAGTGAAGCTACTGGCATTTGAACAAGCTGTGAATACGACGATCGGTCTACCTTTCATTCGTACCTCACCCGATCACGGCACCGCTTTTGACATTGCTGGCAAAGGGATCGCGAATCCTGCTAGCCTAATTGCTGCCATTACCCTCGCCGCCGAGCTAGCCCAAAAACGATATGTCGCTCCCTAAAACTCAATTACCCAGTCAATCAGCTTTACGATCGAACGATCTATTGGCGTACTACAGAGATCTGTGCGAACAGACCCTAACCGTCGTCGATCTTGAAACTACGGGCGGCACTGCTAGAAACTGTAGGGTGATTGAGGTGTCAATTTTGCAAGCCAGCCTTAAACATGGCATCCAAAACCAAGTGACGCATCTAGTTAACCCCAAAGTCCCAGTACCTTACCAAATCACTCGGCTTACTGGCATCTCACAGGCGATGGTCGATCCTGCACCTGAATCTGAAGAGATTTGGCGAGAATGCTTGCCCATGCTGGAGAACGGCGTAATTACGGCACACAATCTGGCGTTTGACTATAGCTTTATCCAGTCAGAGTATGGCTTGATTGGGGTCAATTTTCGTCGTCCGTTCAACTTACAGCTTTGTACGGTAATATTGGCGCGTTTATTATTACCAGAATTACGATCGAGGGCTTTACCTGCACTGGTGAGTCATTTTGGCTTTGATGTCGGTCGATCGCACCGAGCGGAGTCTGATACGCTGGCTTGTTGGATGTTGGCAAAGTTATTACTGAGGCAAATTCAAAATCAGGATGATGCCTCCCTGTTAGCTTTATTTGCGGAGCAGTCGATCACCTCAGGCGATGCCGCAGATTTGCTCAACTGTAGTTTGATTGAAATCGGTTCGATCGCCAAGAAAGCAAAACTCAAAGCCAGATATTCACAACATCGTGGCTCTAATCTTTACCGACGCGGCGATATCGAAAATCTGATCGATCGCTGTGACTAATCCCAGCTTAGAGGCAATACTTATGAGAAAACTCTTACGCAACCTTTACTCGATCCAGATTTCCAGTAATACTAATTAAAGTCAGCGCGGAATAACCACTCAGTTCAGAGAAGCATTGCAATCACAATGGATACAAATAACCAAACCGAATCGGGCGCACAGCCAAGAGCGCGGATCAAGAAGAAAAAAAAAGGGCTGCTTGAGAAACTACCTAGCTTAATGTCCCAACGTTCTAGCACAGATCCTAAAGCCCTAATGCGTCTACCGAAGTTTGTGGAAGAGCGTTCTGCTTCGATGTTGAGGCTTGTAGGTTATGTCTTAATCATTCTCGCTTTTTTCGATGTTGTGGCGATTGTTCTGCCGCCAAGACTGACCGATCCTGTCTGGGAATTTCAGACCATGGGACAGCTTGTAGAGCGATTACCAGTACCATTACTAGGTTTTCTATTGGTGTTCTACCGTCACGAAACTATAGTCGAACAAAAAGAACTTTCAGTGATGAAGTGGCTATCTTGGCTATCTCTGGCAGTTGGTATTTTCTATCTCCTCATGCTGCCATTGGGGATTTTCAGTTCTTTACGCATTTATGATGGCAGAAATGCTCAGCTTGATGCCCAGCGATCTCAACAAAGTCAACAAGTCGATCGCACAAAGGAGCAATTGAGTACGGCGACAGATAAACAACTTAGCGATCTAATCTCAGGGCTTAACCGTCAGGGTCGATCGATTCCTACTAATGACCCCGATGAGTTTAGAAAGCTGCTACTTACCCAACTCGAAAAATTACAGCAGGATGCTCAAATCCAGGCAGGTCTTGCGTTCTCCAGTCAGGGGAAAGTGTTGATTAAGAATTCGATCAAGTGGAATCTAGGAGCAATTATTGGTGGATTTGCGTTTGTTTGGATGTGGCGACTAACTCACTGGGCAAGATCGCCAAGGCTAGTGGTCAGAGTCCGACAAAAAACGCAAGACTTGGAACTAGAAACCGAAGAGTCTATGCCTGATTCTGACGCAATCTAAATATCTCGATAAAACATAAAAGGTCGTCTTCAGAGGCGACCCTTTATTACTAATTAGTCATACACAAAGGGCGAACGATGGGAATTGAACCCACGAATGGTGGTACCACAAACCACTGCCTTAACCACTTGGCTACGCTCGCCGTGTCGGAATTTATTTCCGCATAACAATATAGCATCTATAGCACTATACTGGACTTACTTTTCAACCTAAATTTAGCTGAAATATTCCTGACGAGCAAATTATTGCTATTGCTTGAGATGCTTGAGACTGATAAATATGTCACCTGCCGATTCTTTCCCTGTCTTGCCGTCGATCGATAGTCATGCCACTTTAGAATATCGACTTTTCCTCGATGCCAACCCCAATCCAGTCTGGGTATACGATCTAGAAACTTTGGCGTTCTTGGCAATCAACAAGGCATCGATCGAACATTACGGCTACTCAGAAGTAGAATTTTTGTCCATGAAACTGACAGATATTCGCCCAGATGAGGCTGTTCCCAACTTTCTCGCTGTGGTTTCGACAAAAACACAAATTAGCCGTAAGAGTGAATGGCGACACTGCAAAAAAGACGGCACGATTATTGAGATCGAGCTTAGTTCTGTGCCATTAGTATGGTTTGGTAAAGCTGCTAGAGCATGTTTTATCTATGATGTCAGCGATCGAAACCAAGCAGAAAAAATCTTGCTCCAAGAAATGCACCATCGAGTCAAAAACAGCTTGCAGATTGCGTCTGGACTGCTCTACCTTCAGTCAGATTGTATTGAAGATCCCAAAGCGAAGAGAATCTTGCTGAACACTCAAGATCGGATCCAATCGATCGCGCTGGTGCATGATCGACTTTACAGCTCTAAAAATTTTAAAAATCTCAACTTTAATGATTACGTCCGTACCTTAGTCGAGCATATTTGTAATTCCTTCGTCGATCGCGATTGTCAGTCGATCGACTTTCACTTTGAAATCGATCCGATTTTTCTGGCGATTGACACCACAATTTACTGCGGCTTAATCATTACCGAACTGCTGCTCAACGCGATCAAATATGCTTTCCCAGATCGTCGATCGGGTGAAATTACGATTGTTTTTCGGGTAATTGAGCCAGATAGTTTAGAACTAGTCGTGCGTGATGATGGGGTCGGAATACCGTCCGAAATTAACTGGCAAACACCTCAAAAATCTCTAGGCTTGCGACTGCTGCAATCTTTGGTGCAAAGACAGCTAAAGGGCAACATCGATCTGGAAATATTAGAGGGGACTAGTTTTAAAATCACCTTCCCCCAACCAAGCAGTTCTTGACTTTGCCAGTGTTGCCGAACTCGATCGATGGCTCCAAGAAAACAAGTAAAAATTTGGCAAAATTCAAGATGTTAAAAGATATTAAGGAGGATTTACCCAACTTTGTTACTTTTTGTCAGTATCATCCATACGGGTGATTCTAAAACTTAAGTTTTAAGTATGAAGAAAATATTGGTGGTTGAGGATGAACCAATTACGGCTGATACTATTTCTGCTCAGTTGGGGCAATTAGGCTATAGCGTCACAGACATGGTGCTATCTGGGGCGGAGGCGATTGCTTCGGTATTACGCTCGCCACCCGATCTTGTCTTGATGGATATTAATTTAGGGCAACAAGATTTCGATGGCGTGGCGATCGCGGCTCAACTCAAATCACAATTTAGGCTGCCAGTGATTTACTTAACTGGTTGCAGTGATGAAGCTACTCTGACGCGAGCTAAGGTCACAGAACCGTTTGGTTTTATTATCAAGCCTTTTACAGAGCGCGATCTACGTGTGGCGATCGAAACTGCCTTACACAAGTATCAAATTGAACAGCAACTATGGAATCGCAGCTTGATGCTAGAGACGATCCTAAGTGCCACGGATGACTCTGTAGTTGCGACCAATCAGGCTGCGACAGTGACATATATGAACCCTGCCGCCGAAGCTTTAACTGGCTGGTCGTTGGCGGAAGCGACAACGCAAACCATCCAAAATGTCGTGCGTTTGGTTGACGCATCAAATGGTCAGCTAGCCACACATCCTGCCACAGAAGTCCTACGCAAAGGCAAAGTCACCTATCTCGCAGATAATATTTCGCTAGTTGCCAAAAATGGTAAACATCGATCGGTCGGCGATAGTGCTTCGCCGATTACCCAAAATGGCGTAGTTGCAGGGGTGGTAATGGTGCTGTGGGCAATTAGAAACGGTCACAAAAAAGATACTCCACATCCTCCGCCTGAAGCCAACTTAATTCAGCAATCGGCACTCGATCTGCGTGAAGTATTAGCGGCTGAGAACGATCTTGAAGATCTGAAGGCACGCTTTGTGAATATGGCATCGCATGAATTTCGCACGCCTCTTTCGGTAATTTTACTGGCGGCAGAAACACTGGAGTCGTATGGCAATAACTGGACGCGAGACAAGCAGATCAAACGCATCCACAGGATCAAAGCCGCAGTCAAATATCTGACGAAACTGCTCGACAACGTATTTACATTCGGAAAAGCGAAGTTGGACGAGTCGGAATTTCAACCTGTTGAGATAGATCCAGAGCAGTTTTGCCGAGATCTAATCGCAGAATTTCAAGCAGCCCAAGAGGTCGATCCTGAGAGTCCTAATCAGATTAATTTGATCTTTGCGGTTTCAGGTATGTGCGATCGCGCTTCGATCGATCGAAAGTTGTTGAAGCAAATTCTCACCCACTTACTCTCTAATGCCACAAAGTTCTCTGGTGAATCGGACACAATTTGGTTCGATCTCAAATTTATCGATCGAGTGGCAGAATTTACGATCCGCGATCGTGGCATTGGAATTTCTGAAGCCGATCGAGCGCATGTGTTTGAACCTTTTTATCGCAGTAACCATGCCAGCCTGATTCCTGGTATGGGCTTGGGACTTTCGATCTCGAAACATTTTGCGACCATGCATGGCGGTGAAATTAGCTTTACTAGTGCCGAGCATCAAGGCTGCACGTTTACGTTTCGACTACCGCTCGATACTCATTCCTGATATGACTCTCAGATCCCCCAGAATTGGGGCAGGGGGCAATTCAGATTAATTCAACATCTTTGAGTGAGACGGTCATTTTCATTTGCCCCAGCCGCACTGAGATATCGCCAGAGCTATTCGGTGCGGTCAGTACCTGAGCAATTTTATCGAGTTTGAGAATCCGAATTCGATCGCCGACTTTGGGTGAATTTTTCGTTTCCTCTGGTTCTTGGATTTTAGCTTTCGACTGCTGTGATGGCAGATGGAGTCTGGCGATTTGCTCCATACGTCTTTCGGCGTGTTGGGCAGCTTGCGCCGATTGGTCACCCTGTTGCAATTTACGGATCACCCGCGCGATTTCTTTTTTGGCTTGAGCAATCGCCGCAATCACTTCATTTTCCTGAGTCGATCTCAGGTCTTGATATTGCGATCGAAGTTGAATGGCTTTGTGATTAATTTCCTGATATAGCTTGTCAGTTTGCGCGATCAAGTCAGCCGCAGCATCGGCATTGCTGGTTTGGCGGCGACGTTGGGCTTCAAGGTCAGCAATTACGGCATTAATTTCGGCAGAACCATAGCCAACATGCTTCTGCGCTGCGTCGAGAATATTTTCAGGCAGTCCCAATCTCAGCGCGATCGACAAGGCATTCGATCGACCAGGAATCCCCCATAGCAAGCGATAGGTCGGAGCAAGTGCAACATCATCAAACTCGACCGAGGCATTTTCAAACCTAGGATTTTGATATTTCAGCGTTTTCAGTTCACCAAAGTGAGTTGTGGCAATCGTCAGGCTGGTATGCTCTGCCAGATATTCCAACAATGCTGTAGCAATCGCACTACCCTCAGTCGGATCTGTACCCGCCCCAACTTCATCCAACAGTACCAACGACTCTAGCGTCATTGCCTCTAGAATCCGACCAATGCGGCGAATATGTCCTGAAAAAGTCGAGAGGTTTTGCTGTAACGATTGTTCATCACCAATATCTGCCAACACCAGATCGAACCAAGGCAACTCCACAGGCTCACGCGCAGGAATAAACAGCCCCGCCTTTGCCATCAGGGCCGCCAACCCAAAAGTTTTCAGCGTCGCGGTCTTGCCACCCGTATTCGGCCCCGTAATCACCACGGCACTGATCTCAGGCGCAATTAGCACATCGACAGGTACAACAGCTCTCCCTTCTTCGTGGCTCTGCTGCCAAACCAAGAGCGGGTGGCGTAATTGCCGCAGCGTGATCGGATGCTGACTCGATCCCACCTGAATGAATCTGGGTGGATTTGCGCCTAACCAATAGGCATATCGCGCCCGTGCGATCGACAGGTCAATTTCGGTGACGATCGCCAGTAAGCGTAGTAAATCCTCCACTACAGCCGTGACCAGACTGCTAAGTTTGTGCAAAATTATTTCAATTTCGGCAGTTTCTTGGCGGATCAGTTGGCGGAGTTTGTTATTGTGCGGCACGATCGAATTTGGTTCAACAAAAACGGTCATACCACTGCTAGAGGCATCGTGGACAACACCTGGAACCTGATCTTTTTGGGGTGACTTGACTGACAATACGTATCGATCGCCGCGTTGAGTGATTACGTTTTCTTGGATCGCACTCGATCGACGTTGCATGATCCCTTGCAAGCTGGTAAAGATCTGGTCGCGCACTCGATCGATCGACAAACGAATATTGCCAAGTTTTTCAGAAGCTCGATCTAGTACCATGCCACCTCGATCGATGCAGCGATAAATTTCTTGCTCCAGTTCGGGGTAGGTGCGAAGTTCGCTCACTAATGCTTGTAAAGTCGGGCAGTCATCGGCATTATCCAAGCTGCGGCGCAGGTTTCGTGCTCCTGCTAATGTCGTGGCGATCGAAAACAACTCTTCGGCGGATAAAACTCCTTGCCGTTCTGCTCGTTGCAACGCCCCTGTAATATCTTGTACGCCTTCTAGCGACAAACCTCCTAGCAGTCTAGTTTCAAGGTCGTACACCTCTTTGGTTTGGGCGATTAAAACCTCACTTCGATCGCGACTGGGGGGAATCACCAGATGCCGTGCCGCGATCGAACCTAGCTTTGTCGCGGCAAAAGTCGCTAAATGCTGACACAACCGCGACCATTCCAATAACTCCAGAGTCTCTGCTTGCATTCCACCTAAAATCAATACTCTGGTTCTATTCTGACACTTCTCACCCAAACAATCATCAGCAATATTCGATCGACGCATTTATATCTGCAAATCTGAGCCTAGTAATGCGTCACAGCTTAATTTTAGGATAAACAGAAGTCAATTTGCATCGTGTGTCATGGGTTTCTTTCTTAAAGTAATATCGGTCAACGATTTCTCGGTTATCTAATTCGCGGAATACCCCATCCGTCTACACGGTGGGGAGGATGTCAAG
>Ga0163154_10002733_pt1 | contig 25330 bp, 20 predicted proteins | sample OliLakLV19MP9P1_FD_148649 | JGI IMG/M metagenome (GOLD analysis project Ga0163154, IMG submission 148649) | Freshwater microbial mat bacterial communities from Lake Vanda, McMurdo Dry Valleys, Antarctica - Oligotrophic Lake LV.19.MP9.P1 | ecosystem: Environmental > Aquatic > Freshwater > Lake >... | reverse complement strand
AATATACTTTATATTGTAGTCTTTATCCTGTATTTTTAAACCGTAAAGGTTTTTATTATAAGCATATAAATCATTTGACACAGTAGCAATTAAACGATTGGCTACGCGCCTCAAATAAATCAAGGCTGTGCTAAAAAAAGGCTGTAAACGTTTATAATCTTTTTCATTCAAGGCTACATAAGTGTCTTCAAAATCAATTTTATATCTATTTACGTCTTGCCCTATCAATGTTTTTTCAGCACTCAGGATACCTTTTCCTGTAATAATTCTCAAATCACTTTTACCAATTTCCATTCCACGTTTTGATGCTATTATTTTACCAAGATATGTAGTGTTTTTTTCGATAGTATTCAATATTTTTATATTATCCTCACTTAAAAAAGTTATGATTTCATTGCTACCGTTGCGCAATGAATACGTTTTTTTAATCACATTTACTTTTTTCATAACTTTATTATTGTCTTCAAAAATTACAATTTCATCATTTTTAGGGGCTTCGTTTCTCAATAATGTTACAATACATTCTGTATTTGCGTCTTTGAAGGGACTTGTTTCAGTCATCTGCCAAATATTTACTTTTGTAAGCATAAAATTTCTAAAATCTTTATTTATCTTATTCACGAGCCAAAAACGAGGCGTGATAAAACCCAAAACACCTTCATTCTTTTTTAATAAATCATTAAAGCATTTTTCAAAAAACATTAAATATAAATCGGTATTCCATTTATACAGTGTATTTAAAACATTGTCTTTTTTTACTGTTACATACGGCGGATTGCCTACTATCAGCGTAAACCCACCTTCGCCCATAGGCAATGGGAATTCTTTTGCCCAATCGAAGGCTTTTTCGTGCAGGTTTTTATCAGTTATGAGCGAGTTTCCTACTTTGATATTTTTGGATAAAACACCACATTTTTCAAATAAGACATTTTCGCAAATATTCACTGCATTTTTATCGATATCTACTCCGAATAAATTATTTTCGACAATCCATTTAGCAGAATTTTTGAAAGAAGGCAAAAGTATTTTATATTTTGACAATAATATATCAAAACCTGCTACCAAAAATACGCCTGCACCACACGACATGTCGAGGATACGTACAGACAATAATGCATCTTTTTTATCCAATACGTTTTCTAAATATGCCTCAAGTGTTTCATTTAAAATATATTCTGCAATCATTTCTGGGCTATAAAACACGCCATCTTGCCTGCGCCTTTCTTTAGACAAACTTGTGTCATAGTTATTCATTTTCTATCATATTTATTTCTTCAGGTGTAAGCCCATACAACGCATATACAAGTACATCTATTTCATTTTCGAGTAACTGCGCTTCTTGGGCTATAGGCAAGGTCTTTTGCTTCTCCTCATTAAAATAATCGCGCCATTCAGATTCTTCTTTGAGTGATAACTGAATTTTTAGTTTACCCAACAAAGTAGAAAAATTGCCCCAAGCCCATGCATACCAACTTTCTAATTTTTTCTTAAACTTGCCTACCCCAAAACGCCCTTCCAACAAATCTGTTAATTTTCGTTCTGCTTCATACATAAACCTTTTTAACGCCATAAGTCTTTCTACTTTCATTACAAAAACTTGTTGCAACTGAGCAGAAATAGCAGGTATAGGAATTTTGCGCACATCAGCAATCAATATTTTAGGGAAAAGTCCCTTTTTAGCTTTAGGCGAAGTATTATGATGATACCATCCCATCATTTTTGAATTGAGAATAGATAAAATATATTTTAAGTATATATTCTGGTCTTTTTGAATGACATTTATCAAAGATCCCGTATTATAAAATTCACCCTCCAAATAAGTTGCCATTAAAGAATATTCTACTATTTCTCGTATTAAAATACGCGGTTGAGTAAAAAATTTAGGGTTTCTTGGTGCAGCTAACCACTTCCCATAACTTACCCAAAGTTCACCATTCCATTCACAAAAATATTGATTAATATATGCACCTTTCAATTCTTTCTTATATGTATAATCTTTTGGAGTGTCAGAATGCCATATTCTATTTTTAATAGTATTTTCATCATGTCCTCGATATTTATCGTAGGGAATCAACCCTTGTGAAACTTCACAAAAATCGCCTAAAATTTGCGCTTTACTTCTAATCTTTTTCAATATGCTGTAAACTTCTGTTGAAATAGTAAATAATGTAAGCCAATTAGTCAGGTTTTCGTTTAAATAACTTTCATTCAGGTATTTATCTGTATTAATTTTATTATTTTCTTGTAGGTAAGTCGAAAATTTGGTAAGCACATGCTTTTTTTGTTTATCTATCACAAAAATACAAGTACGTACTTGCGCTTCATCAAATACTTTCATAGCTGAAAGGTCAGACAACGCGGTTATGGTATGATTTTCTAATAAATTTGCTCTAAATTTTTGTGCAAATTGGTTGGACAGAAAAGTATTGGGAATAATAAATGAAACCTTTCCTTCGGGTTGCAAAAGCTCTAAAGCCTTATCAATAAAATAATAATAACTTTCAAAATCAGGCACTAAAGGCTTCATTTTTTGCAAGTATTTTTTGATTTTATCTGCTAGATGCGCTCCATACGGCGGATTGCCTACTATCAGCGTAAACCCACCTTCGCCCATAGGCGATGGGAATTCTTTTGCCCAATCGAAGGCTTTTTCGTGCAGGTTTTTATCAGTTATGAGCGAGTTTCCTACTTTGATATTTTCTGTAAGGTTATTTAGTTTTTGGTACATTTGGGCGGTTTTCAGCCAGAGGGAAAGTTTTGTAATGGCTACACTTTCTTCATTTAAATCTACACCAAAAATATTATTTTCTAAAATGGTGTGAATAAAATGTTTGTTTTTATCTTTTGGTTTTTTATCTAGATTGGCATTTTGCTTTAAGCGTTCTATCCACGAAAATTCTTGTATAAAAAAAGACAATACTTGGTTTAAGAATGCGCCTGAACCACAGGCAGGATCGAGTACGCGGACAGTAGAAAGCCAAAGACTGTAGGCTTCTATTTTTACCATATCTATTTCTTCGTTTTGGCTATTCAAATCTAAGGCATCTTTTTTATCTGCACACAATTTGCCGAGCGTTTCTTGTATGGTATAATTGGTAATATAAATAGGGGTATAAAAAATGCCGTCTATTTTTCGTTTATTTTCTATAGTTACGTCCTTGCCTGCGTCAATATTTTGCGCGCCTTGCAAAAGCTCTTTTCTTTTCTGTTCTGATTCATTCAAGCTGTATTCAAATATATTGCCCAATACACTGACATCAATGTCGGAAACATAGTCGTATTGCAACAATTTGCTACAGTGTTCTTCCAATACGCGGCTATCAATTTTCAATTTATCCATAACGGCATCTTTGGCAAATAGCCCACCATTGTAGGCATAAATTTCATACTGTTCGCTGTGAAACCCTGAGTTTATAAACTCAAAGTGGGCTTTAAGTCTATCAAAAAGGGTTTCTTTCCTACCTCTTGAAAGGTCTTCTTTCCATTCTTTTATGATGATATGCACGTGATTGGCAGGCAAGAGTCCCCTACTTGATGCGAAATACATGAAAATAATTCTGTCCAATAATTTTTGTGCTTTTTGAATCAACAGCAATGCGTCCGTGCCTTTATTTAACGCATACAAGCTATAAAACAAACTGTCTTTAAAATTCTGGTATTTTTCGTAAAAATCAGCCGTGATTTCTTGTTCTCGCGCCAATGAATCTTGCACAAGTTTTTCTATCCCTCCGTCCAATATAGTAGCAGGACACAAAAGCGCGTACATTTTTTTGAACTCCTCATAATCAAGTTGGAACAAGTTGGACTCTTCATAATCGGTTTCTTTATCCAAATAAAACCGAAGCATCATAAAGTTTGAGGTCAAGACATATTTTGCCTGTTTGTGGGCAGTCAAATAGGAGAAAGCTTGCCTAACCACCAAGTCCAAGTGTGTTTTGGTTAATTTTAGTTCAATAACTGCAATAACATTGGCGTTTTTCAAAAGTACGCCGTCTGCTTTGCGCGAGTCGTTTGGGTTCTTTTTTTCAGGCTCAAGATTGTGGTTATCTTTTGGGTGATGGACATATCCCAGCACTTCTTCAAAGAATGCGGTCAAGAAAGTTCGTTGATATGTTTCCTCTTTGGAGGCAAGAATAACCGCCTGCGCTTTTGGATTTTGAAATAATTGCTGAAACTTGCTGTACGCGCCTTTTAGCTCGCTTTCTGCATGGTATGCAAAACGCCTCACAAAATTATTCAATATTATTTTCTGAAACAAACCCATGAGCGTATCCTTATATTTTGAGCAAAGTTAGTAAGAAAGGACTACATTTACAAAGAAAATTACTTTTTTAGAAAGTTTGCGAAAAATTTGAAAATTCAAAAACATTTGTCTACCTTTGCTGTATGGAGCAGTTTATCGTTTCGGCACGCAAATACCGCCCCGCTACTTTTGATACTGTAGTTGGGCAAAACCACATCACGACTACCCTCAAGAATGCACTGAAAAACAACCACTTAGCGCAAGCATTTTTGTTTTGCGGACCGCGTGGGGTAGGCAAGACAACTTGCGCACGTATCCTTGCTAAGACCATCAACTGTACCAACCCAACACCTGACTACGAAGCATGTGGCAAGTGCGATTCTTGCAAAGCCTTTCAAAATAATGGCTCGATGAACATTTACGAACTTGATGCCGCGTCAAATAACAGCGTTGATGATATTCGCGCTCTGGTCGACCAAGTTCGCTTTCCACCACAAATGGGAACGCGCAAAGTGTATATCATTGACGAGGTACACATGCTCTCTACTGCCGCCTTCAATGCGTTTTTGAAAACGCTCGAAGAGCCTCCCTCCTACGTCATTTTTATCCTCGCTACCACCGAAAAACACAAAATCATTCCTACCATTCTTTCGCGCTGCCAAATCTTTGATTTTCGAAGAATTGAAGTGCGCGACATGGCAGAACACCTCCAACATATAGCCGAAAAAGAAAACATACAAGCCGATTATGACGCGCTGGAGCTGATAGCACAAAAAGCAGACGGTGGGCTACGCGATGCGCTCTCTATGTTTGATATGATAACCACGTTTTCAATGGGTGTTGGAATAAATTATCAAACGGCACTCGATAACTTGCATGTGCTGGACTATGACTATTATTTTCGTATTACAGACGCTCTCTGGCGCGAGGACACCGCGGAAGCCTTCCTCATCTTAGAGAGTATTCTCAGGCAAGGATTCGATGGACACAATTTTATCATTGGACTTGCCAAACACCTCCGCGACTTGCTCGTTTGCCGTGATGAACGCACCGTAAAGCTACTTGAAGTTACCGAAAAAGTACGAAAGCAATATTTAGCCCAAGCAGGGCAAGTTTCGCCTACATTTCTTATCTCCGCATTGAACCTTGCCGCCCACTGCGAATCCATGTATAAGGCAAGCAAAGCACCCCGCCTGCATATTGAGATAACCTTGATGAAAATAGCGCACCTCAATACAATGTTCAATTTTGAAAAACTTAACGCTACAGCCCTTGCTGATAGCGCAAAAAAAAAATTAGCACTTTCCGAATCTGACCCAACTACTAAATCAACAGAGAAAACAAACAAGGTAGAAGAGCCTATCGAAAACCCCTACCTAAAAAGTATAGGGCAAATTGGCACGATTGCTAACCTACAAACTATCAAGCAACAAGTCGTACAAACTGCACAAGAAACGCCTAAAAAAGAACCACGCACACTCACGCCTGAGCTTTTAAACAAAATAATAGACCACTATCGCAAAACCAATACAAGCATCGAAGCGCATAAATTGTTTGTCCGTTTCCCTGTCATTGTAGGCAAGTTTAGTTTAGATTTCCCACTCACTGTACCCGAACAAGTCGTTTTCCAACAAATACAAACGGCATTTTTAGCCCTTTTGAAAAAGGCAGTCTATACAGAAGATGCTACTATAACAACTTCTTTGTATGTAGAAAAAATCACAAGGCGCATTTACACCAACAAAGATAAATGCGAATATCTTGCTGAAAAGCAGCCTTTTGTAACCGAACTTCTCCAAACCCTATCACTCGAAATTGATATTTAACACATTTTTATTGTTATGAAAATGTAACTTGCAAGTAAATTATTTGTTATGTCAAAAAAAACATAGATATTTGCTACTCTGTTTTTTAGTAACAATCATGCGATATACATTTGAAACACTTAGTTCTATCATCAATTACAAGACCTTTTTAATCATGGGAGTGTCTTATTTTTCTACTTGGTTTTGTAAATACAATGGTTGGGAAGCCGATTTTACAATGAGTCTTGTGAGTATAGCTATCATATTTCCTGTAGTATTTTCTATTAGCAGTGCCTATCAACGACGCGAAAGTGCCTTGAAAGAATTAGCCATTTTGCGTAGCAACGCCTTATCTTTCTATTATTCGAGCCGCGACTGGTCAAACAACTCTGCCACTTTATTCATTGACCAAATTCGCACTTTGCAAACAAAACTCTTTGAAGACATGCGCACTTTCCTTACCTCTGATGAAACTAAAGCACATGGTTTTGAAAAGCCCATTTTTGATACATTTTCCCAACTCTCTAAAGTAGCAGCCGAGCTACGACAATATGGGCTTACGCCAAGCGAAATAACACGCATAGGACAATACCACAACAACATGATGATAGCCTTCAATGTTATGAAAACTATCTTTTATTACCGCACTCCGATAGCCCTACGTACTTATTACCACTTTTTTATTTATGTGTTTGCAGTACTTTACGCACCTTATTTTGCCCAAATGAAACATTCAGCAAATTTGCCCCATTATCTTATTTATACAATGCCTATGATGTATAGCGCGATTTTGGTAAGTTTGGATAATATTCAGCAACAATTGGAAAAGCCCTTTGATGGCATAGGTGCAGATGATATTCAAATCAATGTGGAAGAATATGTAGCACTTTTGCAATAGACTTCTTGCGAAAGTGTTTCTCAAGACCTCACACTCCAGAAGTGTTAAGTTCTGGGTTAGATACCAGTTCTTGGTTTACCCCCCTTGCCTCAGAGCTGTTAAGTTCTCCAAAAAACATCCCTCACCGCCTCCCTCCAATTTGGAGGGAGGGAAAAGGACTTTCGCGGGAAGTCTAATAAACACTAAGACATCTCATGGGCGTGGATAGTTTGGCAAATTTCTACTAAAACGCCTCCTGTGCCTTTTGGATGCAGGAAAGCGACCCATTTATTGTCTGCACCGCGTTTAGGTTCTTCGTTCAATACCTCAAAGCCTTCCGCCTGTAGCCTGCGTATTTCTGCCTTGATGTCTGCGACTTCAAAAGCAATATGATGTATGCCTTCGCCTTTGCGGTCTATAAACTTTGCGATGGGGCTGTCTGAACGTGTGGCTTCCAAAAGTTCTATTTTCGTATCTCCGACTTGGAAAAAAGAAGTAAAAACGCCCTCCGACTCTACAGCTTCTTGTTTATAGGCTTCTGCACCCAATAAACGGACAAAAAGGAGGTTTGACTCTGTTAAATTTTTAACGGCTATACCTATGTGTTCTACTTTGAGCATGGTAATATTTTTAGGAAAGTTGTTGTATATTTTTTCTTACTGTCCAATAATTCATCAAAAAAGCCAGCGCGATAACGCCTATTCCGCAAGCCCAAACCATAGCCAACACGCCTGTGGAAACGTCCAAACCACGCGCCAACATAAGCGGTGTAAGCACTTGCTCGCCTACATATACACCTACAAAAACAAGCCCTGCACAGCCTCCCAAACGTATAATGAAGTTGCGCATCAAATAATTCGCAAGCATTTTGGGTGTATAACCCAGCTGCAACAAAAGAGAAATTTCCTGCCTCGCCTCCGCCAAAATAGCCCGAAAGTTCATCAAAAACAAGACTCCCGAAAGTAACATAAACAAAGCCCCGACAATCGCTATTCCTGACATCAAATTTTGGACTATACCTCCTATCTTGCCTGCCCGCAGACGGTCTTCGTTTACTTGATAGCCATTGTCGGCTAAGTAGGTAGCAAGGGCAGGCGAGGACGTGTCGAGGACTTTGAGCAACAAGCGGGACGGTCTTGCCTCCTTGCCTGCCCCGATGTTATTATTTGCCCATTTCATAAAAGAAACAGGCACTAAAATACTGGAGATGCGTTCTGAAAAACCGACTACACGCCCTGTAAAACGCTTTTCACCCTTTTCGCCTCGTATGCGTATGCCTATCGTGATAAGTTTTGCGGTAGTAGTAGAGATTTGAGGAAGGTTGCCTCCTTTGCCAAGTGCAAAACCAAAATTATATAAATCGAGCATGTCTTTTGCCAATATAATAGGAATTTGTTCTTGCCCCTCTTTCCATTCAAAAGCCGTTGGTTGTTCATCTAAAAACTTTTTTTCAACAGCTTCAAAAAACAATTCCGAATAAAAACCTGCCTGCTCCACATACGCCGAAACCTCATATTGATTGGCTGTTACAGGCGCAACAGAGTCGACAAATTTTTGTGCTTTCAAATCGGCTATCTCTGATGTAGAAAAATTTGGTCGACTAAAAAAAAGCGTATTGCCCATATTGACTTGTTTAGAAACAAGCACGTAGCCCCCCATTTTTTTTTGACTACTCAACAAAGCACTCAACTGCCCATACAGTTGTAAGGCGCCCAATAAAATAAGCATGCCCACCGCAAAGCCTATATAGGCAAACCATACTTGAAAACCGCGCCTTTGCGCACTAAAAATTTGATGTAAGATTACATTCATAGGTTGGATTTATAAAGACAGCATTTCATCAAACGGTAGCGGATAATCATAACCCAAAGAAGTAAGGATGAAGCCCGCGCCTTGCGTTTGGCAGGTTTCGGCTATGAGTTGGGAGGCAAGGCGCACATTCTCGGCATCTAAATGGCTAAACGGCTCATCAAGCAATAACCATTCAAAAGGTTGCACGAGGGCGCGTATAATGGCTATTCTTTGACGCTCCCCATAAGAAAACAACTGCGTTTTTTTCTTGTTTTGTAAAAGGTGTGCTATCTGCAACCTTTCTGCCATTTGGCTTATTTTTTTTGTATCAGGTTTACTTTCAGTGAGGTATGCGTTAGCCAATATATTTTCTTCAGCTGTAAGGTGCGCAAAAAGGCGTAAGTCTTGAAACACAATGCTTAGTTTTTTTTGACGGATAGTAGCCCAAGCATTTGTATTGAAGGTCTGTATATTTGTTTTTTCAAAAAAAATTTTCCCGATATAGTCTTGCCTAAGCCCATACAAAAGGTGCATAAAGGTTGATTTTCCTCTACCCGATGTGGCTTGCATGGCATATCGTTTACCTTGTTGCAAGGGAAGCGTTTGCAACCACACTTGCGAAAGTTGGGGCGCGTGTTGTTGCTGTTCGGCAAGTGGTCGTGGTATAATGTCCTGCAATTCTATAAGCATACTGCAAAAATACAAAAAAAACCACAAACATAGCGTTTGTGGTTTTTTTATTGAACACTTTTCAATATGCTTTGTATTTACTAAGGCTTACGTGTAAAAGTGTGTGTATTGGTATCAAGTGTAGCACCACTTGAAGTAGTTTTTACTACATAAGGCGCAATTATCGTACCTGTAGCCAAATTGAGTGTGCCACCTGCACCTGTTACACTTCTTGTACCAAAAGTTTGGTTAGATATAGATACTGTACCTGCTACAGGATTGATGGTATAATTGATTTTAGCACCCTCATCCCAAAAATTACTATTTTGGATAACTGTACAGCTAATTTGTGAAAACGCAACATCATACGTGCCATAACCAGGTTCAAGACAGTCATAAGCACCAAGCAAGTTACCTATATCGGGCGTGCAATCATCATCTGCGATAGTGACGGTAATAATTTTGCCATTGCTTGCAGGACCAGGATAACCTAAGTTCAAATCAGAAGATGAACTTGTAAGTGATACTTGGATAACACGGTTTTTTTCCAAAACTGTATTGCCTTTGCTGGTAAAAGTAATATTGGCTGTAGTTTTTCCCGCAGGAATAACCACTGTAGTAGCACTTCCACCTACTCCACCCGACAGGGTGAAAGTATTGCTTGCGTCAGCATTCGTAGTTTCAAATTTTGCAGAAACAGCTGCAAAATTTACAGTAAGTGCGCTACCCAAATCAGAGGTAGCACGCGAAATACTCAATTGCACTATATTACCAGCTGCTGTATTTCCTTCACTTACACTTATTGTGGAGGCAGAAAAAGCAACGAATGGTTTTTCTTTGTACTCCAAATCTGCATAATCTGGTTCGCAAGATGCAAAAGCAAGCAACGCGCCAAGTAGATAAATTTTCTTTTTCATAGATATAAACTAAAAATGAATTTGGTTAAAAATTAATTAGCAGGCAAGGTGCACAAAGCATACACCTTACTTGCTATAACAATGGGCTTAATAGCCGGGGTTTTGCTTCATGTTTTTGTTAGCAAACAGTTCCGCTTGTGGAATAGGGAACGTAAAACGATAGCTTGAGGCAGGTAAAGTACAAGCTGCGGCATTGCAATCTATGCGTACTACAGCTTGCTGATCGCGTTTCAAATCAAACCAACGATGCCCTTCCAAGAAAAACTCTTTTCTACGTTCTATAGAGATACCTGTAATAAGTGATGCGCCAGTTTCTGTACCTGTAGAAGCTACACGTGCAGTACGTACCGCATTTAAATCAGCAAGCGCACCTACTTCATCTGGAGATGATTTGCGAGCGCGTGCTTCAGCACGAATGAGGTACATTTCTGACGTACGAATTACTTTGATATCAGCTAAACCGGGATTAACTAGAATTCCTTCATATTTTTTTACAATATAACGACCAGGCGCTCCACTGGTATGTAAACTTATGAAAGATGACAAACGGATGTCTGTACCATCATACAAAGTACGGATATCTTCGGTTGGTGCAAAAAAATCATTGCCAGCCGCTAGATTCCAATAATTACCACCCAAAGCGGCAAAGCCTACAGGCATAGTGAATTTGAATATACTCTCACCTGCAGCAGTTCCTGATCCAGCCCACATGTCTGTATAAGCAGTACCTGTAGCAAGTACAGGACCGCCTGTGATGGCAGTAGTAGCAAAGGTTTCTGCAGTTGTCCAATCACGCATATACAAGGCTACACGAGCGCGCAAGGCGTTGGCAGAGCGTTGTGAAAAACGAGTAACTCCTATTGTAGGAAGTGTAGGCAAAGCGGCGTTGATATCCGCGATAATTTGCGTATAAACTTCTTTGATAGAATTGCGTGGAGGAGGCAATAGAGATACATCTGTTTTAATGGCTATGCCATCATGAGAACCGTCTGCTGTAGCATCGTAACGTTGTGCAAATACGCGCACCAAGTCATGATGTGCCAAAGCGCGAATCATTAAACATTCTGAACGTATTTGGCTTTTTTGAGCAGGAGTAAGTTCTGATGCATCTAATTTACCCAAGATAAGGTTAGCACGATAAACAGCCAGATACGCTTGTTGGTAAAATTCCTCAAAGTCATTGGTATCTGTTGCATAATTTAAGTTATACAAAAATTGGTATAAGCCTGTAGCACCAGGTCCGAATTTAAGGTTGTCAGCAGGCACGTCGGCCAATGCCATGAAATTACCACCATAATAAGAACCACTTACAAGCCCAGCATATGCACCATTTAATGCACTGACAAACTCGGCATGCGTGACGAGTGCCAAATCTTCCACAAGAAGATCTGTGGGTTTAACATCTAAAAATTGCTTACAACTTGAAAAGCTCATAGCTATCAACAAAGCTGCAGATAATAATATTTTTTTCATTTCAGTTTCAGAAAATAATGGTTGATTACTAAAAGCCAAGGTCTAATCCAAACGTAAATACGCGCGGTACAGGGAATTGAGAAAGCTGAATGTTATTGCTATCTTCAGGGTCAAAACCAGTGAACTTGCTGAATGTCAATACGTTTTGTCCGGACACATAAGCACGCAAAGAACGCATTTTCAAATTTTTAGCCCAAGCTGTAGGTACTGTGTAGGCAAGGGTTACGTTACGCAAACGCAAGAACGAACCATCTTCCAAATCACGGCTTGAGAATTGACGTGCAGCATCAAGGCGTGGAATATCTGTAACCTGACCAGGCGTTGTCCAAGCATTCAACATACGTGAATCCTTATTGGTAGTCGCTACCGGAATACCCGTTAAATTTTGATTGAAGAATGTTTGGTTATTGAAAAGTTGTTTTTGTGATTCATATACAAAGAACACAGCCAATTCAAGTCCTTTATAAGAGAACGTATTGGTAAAGCTACCAAATTTAGGGGGTATAAACGTACCAAACGCCTGATTATTAGCCGAATTGTAAGTAGGGGTTACATTGCCATCAAGGTCATAGTAAAGTGGGTCTCCATTACCTGGATTTACACCACCCCATTTTACAACATAATGTGAACCAAGCGGAATACCAACGCGTACAATAGAAGTACCATCCACATATTCAGCTTCAGCACCAAGGCTAAGGATTTTGTTACGGTTGATTGTATGGATTACATTCAACGTCCAAGTAAAATCACCTAACTTCAACACATCTCCTGTAAGGTTAAGCTCTATGCCTCTGTTGCGCATCTCGCCTATGTTACGGTTGATAGCTCTAAAACCTGTAGTACGTGTAACTTGAGCCAATACAAATAAATCTGTAGTTTTTCTATTGTAAACTTCTACAGTACCTTTGATACGATTTTTGAACAAACCGAAATCCAATGCAATATTGGTAGTGGCTTGTGACTCCCACTGTACATCAGGATTGGCAGGTAAATTTGGGAATAAACCACTGCCACCCGCATAACCTGTGCCTGGTGTCATAGTAGCCAAATACCTAAAATCGTCACTAATTGCGTCACCAAAAGTTTGGTTACCTTGTGCGCCGTAGCTCATACGTATTTTAGCCTCATTTACTACATTGGCAATGTTTTCCATAAATGCTTCTTTGTCTATATTCCAAGCACCACTTACACTATAGAATACACCATAACGCTTGTTAGAACCAAAACGAGAAGAACCATCACGGCGCACACCTGCTGAAATAGAATATTTACCATCATACGAATACGTTGCATCTGCAAATGTTGATGCCAAACGGTTGAGTGTATTGTAACCACCTACAACAGGTATAAATCCATTGGCTGCCGTACCTGCTACAATACCAGCAGGTGTGTTGGCAAACTTAGGATTGATACCAAAACCTGTGTAACTAAAACCGTTTGCAGCACGTGCAATAATTTCAAAATTAGCAGATGCCAATAATGAGTGTTTTGTACCAAATGTTTTATTATAAGTCAATGTTGTTGTTCCAACAAAACTATTATCTATATCTTGTCTTCTTCCCATGTTACCTTGTGCGCCACGTGCATTCAAAGCAATTTGATTTTGATTATCAGTAGGACGTGTTACAGATTTGAAAATATCCATAGACATATCGCCTCCCCAATTAGTACGGAGTGTCAATTCTTTGGTAAAGTCATATTCTAAAAATGCACCTGCTATGAGTTTGTAGTTGTCATTGGTTCTTTTAACCACATTCATCACAACAGAAGGGTTGAATTGTAATATGAAACGGCTCTTGTCTGTATCTGGAGTATCATAAGGCAAGGCAGTGTACATCCCCAGTACGGGGTTGGCTACACTGTTACCCGATTCAGAAGGAATAAGGTTACTACGTGAATACCCAACAGATGTATTTATACCAAAACGGAATTTGTCGTTTGCGTTGTGTTGCACATTGGCACGTAAGGTATAACGGTCTAAACCAGAATTATTGATGATACCTTCTTCACGGCGATACTGTGTACTCACAAAGAAATTTGTTTTTTCATCACCACCTGTAGCACTCAAATCATGTGATTGGATACGACCTGTACGAAAAAATTCTTTTCTCCAATCTGTGTCTACAGCACGGAGAGGCGCGAGTTGTGTTTGGAGCGCATTATAAGCGGGACCCGATTGAGGGCTTCCTGCCAAAATCCACGTTCTCCAAGAAGGAACTGTACGCGTTGCAATAAATAAATTCGTGCCATTGTTGATATCGCTCTGCGCCAACATTCTTTCAAAATCAAGGCGTTGTGCAGTATTCATGTTTGAAAACTTAGACGTAGTGCGTGTGGTAACACCTTGTTGGAAACGATAATTCAACTGCGTTTTACCCGCTTTTCCTGACTTACTTTTAATAACAATCACACCGTTCGCACCACGTGAGCCATACTTAGAAGTCGAAGCTGCATCTTTTAAAACAGTAACTGACTCAAAATCATTGCCATTCATAGAGGCAAAATCACCTGATGCGATAGGAATACCATCTAATATATACAAAGGGGCAGTGTTACCACTGATAGAGCCTGCGCCACGTATCAAGATGTTAGCAGCGCTACCGGGTTGCCCGCTGCCTGTACCACCTTGCAAACCGGGAACACGTCCTTGCAAAATTTGGTCAAAGCTTGCGATAGGTATTTGCTCAATTGATTTTGAGCCTACTTTAGAAGCAGATCCAGAAAAGGTTTCAGCGTTTACATTGCCATAACCTGTTACAATAACTTCTGTAAGTGTGGTTTCTGTAAGTACGACATCAACGTTGGACTCCGCACCTAAAATACGGTCTTCTGTTTTATAGCCTGCGAAGCTAAATTGCAATTTATTTCCTGTGGAAGCTTTCACTTTGTAACGACCATCAGTATCGGTGCTATTGCCTGTTTTAGTTTCTACAACTACAACAGATGCACCAGGCATCGGGCTGCCTTCAGAGTCAACGACTCTCCCCGTTATTTCGCGCTCTTGGGCAAGGGCTGAAGTGATGCCCAGCAAGCCAAATAAGAGCACAGCAAGTATTCTTTGTTTCATGCTTTTTTGAGTTTTGGTTTAATAATTAAAATAATTAAGTCTGCAAGTTTACGCAACAAAAAACAATCATGCAAATAAATTAACAAATGTTTTTTGGGTAATATGCAAAAGCACCCAATAATCTATGTTTAGCGCAACGGTTTGCATAAACAAGTGCTTGAAAATCAGGCATTTAACAAAGTTATCTGTTTATATATTTGAATATACCTAATATTTACGCTATTTTTGGGGGGTAATTATTTTATTTTTTATTTCTTAACATGCTTTATATTGTCCCCACGCCTATCGGCAATTTAGAAGATATCACGCTCCGCGCTATAAAAATCCTACAAAGTGTTGATGGCATTTTGGCAGAAGACACACGCAAAACGGGCATCTTGCTACAGCACCTGCAAATCAAAAAGCCTCTACAAAGTTACCATATCTTTAACGAACACCACACTGTAGCAAATATTTTGAAACGCATAGAAGGTGGCGAAACGCTCGCCCTCGTATCTGACGCAGGTACACCTGCTATCTCTGACCCCGGTTTTTTGTTGATACGCGAAGCTATTAAAGCAGGTGTCAAAATACAGTGTTTGCCAGGCGCGACTGCTTTTGTACCTGCTTTAGTCAATTCAGGACTTCCCTGCGACAAATTTGTATTTGAGGGTTTTTTGCCTCACAAAAAGGGAAGGCAAACCCGTTTGCTACTCCTTTCTACTGAAGAAAGAACGATGGTTTTTTATGAATCGCCACATAGATTGCAAAAAGCACTCGAACAATTCGTTTCTTTTTTTGGGCAAGACCGCCCCGCCTCTGTCTCACGTGAACTTTCTAAAATTTATGAGGAAACAAGACGCGGCACACTCTCAGAATTGGTAGCAAGTTTTAAAGACCAGACCGTAAAAGGCGAAATTGTTATCGTTGTAGGCGGAAATGAGGGGCGAGGAGTGAGGAGTGAGGAGTGAGCGTTCATCAATTCAACCCTCAATAGACTTCTTGCGAAAGTGTTTCTATAAGACCACACACCCTGCCCTCTCTCCAATTTGGAGAGAGGAAAAGGACTTTCGCAAGAAGTCTAATCAATCGACCTCATCTTTCTGTGTTGTGATTTCCTCATAGCGTTCTACATATTGAGGGTGATTGGTGCGCATGATAGTGTCCCAAAAATTGAAATATAAACCATAATTGCATCGCACTAATTGATGGTGCATGTTGTGGTGTGTGGCATTGTTTTGCCATTTTCCAAACCAATGTTTTGCAAAACCACGTGGATATACTTCATAGCCTAAATGCCCTATCATATTCACTGCCAGTGAAAGCGTAAAGAATACAAACAATGCAAGCGGGTGTAATGGTATAAAAAAGACCACGACAATAATACCCGCTTCTATCAAAGCCTCTGTAGGGTGAAAACTCATAGCCGCCCATGGGCTTGGGTTGTGCGAAAGGTGATGCACGCGATGCATCCAATTGTATATGCGAGGGTGATGCATGAGGCGATGTGTCCAATAAAAATAGGTGTCGTGTAGGAAAGTAACACATACTATAGAGAAGCCGAAATACACCCAGCCATAATCGGCTATGTTTGTATAAATGAGCGTGTAGCCTGCCGCCCTTGCCATAGAAACAGCAATAGCCAACAATCCAAATATACACGCACTCACAAAGGAGTAGAAAATCTCAGTGCGGTATTGCGACCACTTATTGGGGCGTTTTTGTATGCGCCTTGCCTGCCATTTTCTGTGGCGAACTAAATAAAACATGGCAAATAAAATGCCTGCAAAAATAGCATAACGACCAAATTGTATGCCTGTAGCGAGTATCCACGTTTGGAATACGCCCCACTTCTCGATAAAATATGTGAAGTTCATAAAAAGGTAGAAAGATTGTACAACTATAAGACTGTCTTTTGCTACGCTAAGTTTACGGCTTTGGTGCGAAACATCAAAAATGATAGTTGGAATGTAGTTTTGAAGTATTTTGATGTATCTGAAAACTAAAGTACGAAAGCCTTTGTTTAAAAGTTCAAACGGGTGTATTTCAAAACTTTTTCTCAAAACCTCGCCCTTGCCCTCTCCAATTTGGAGAGGGGTATATGGAACGATTTTGAAATGCACGCGGTTCAAGCCATTTTTACTTTTTAACAATGAAAAAAATGATTTTTATTATAACCGCTGTCGCACTTGGACTAGCAATCCTTGTACTCGGCCTCTTTTCATACACACAAATGGCAAGTCCATTTGCCACTACACAATTCAATGAAAACGGATTGAATGTAAAAGTCGAGTATTGCCAACCCAAAAAGAAAGGCAGAGATATCTTTGGGAAATTAGTTCCCTTTGATGCCGTATGGCGCACAGGCGCGAATTGGGCTACTCGAATCACCTTAGAACAAGACACCAAAATAGGCGAAAAAGAGGTGAAAAAAGGCGTTTATTCGCTCTTTACTATCCCTACGGCAGGCAAGTGGACTATCATCATCAACGGTGCGAAAAAAGAGTGGGGTGCATTCTCTTATGCAAAAGAGCAAGATGTTATCCGTACAGAAGTCGAGTCTAAAACTACTGACAAGTCTGTTGAATCTTTTACTATCAAAATAGAAAAAAGCGACAAAGGCGCAAATATGCTATTGGTTTGGGATAAAACTGAAGTAAGCGTACCTATCAGCAAATAAGGGACGCACTAAAAAACAATCTACCCATTGGCGTGAAAGCCAGTACTACAAAAAAACGATTTATATGCCTGTAGAACAGCCTTTTAGGCTGTTTATAGCAAACACAGCCTTGTTTCTACTTAGAAAGTCTTTTATTAATGGTACTCTGACAAATTTTGTGTTGAACCACCTAGAAACATAGAGAACATAGCCCGAAACACTGTGTGCCGTATCTTTCTATGTGGTTTATACCTCGCGCCACCAAAATTGTCGGAGCACCGAAAGTGTTTCTTAAAATCTCGTTAAGTTCTCCAAAAAACCTCCCTCCAATTTGGAGGAGGAGTAGATTACTTGGTTTTTGGCTCTTTTTATAGGGCAGTAGGCAAGGCAATAGGTTAAATATTTGGCAACTTGCCTGCCCCTCCAAAATTGGAGAGAGGAAAAAGGATTTTCGCAAGAAGTGTTTTATATGAATAATGCTTGAATAGCCTCTGCGAGTGCTTCGAGTGTATCAACTTGTTTGATGCGATAACGTTGGCAAACAATATCCACGTTGCCTTTTCGCCAATATCCTACAGGACAACAGACTATAGAAAGCCCTTGCCTGCCGTACAGCCCCAGCTCCAGCAAGGTAATAGGCGCGCGTGTTGCTGGAGCAAAGTAAAACACTTTGGCATCAACACTTTCAAGCCCCTCAAGCTCCCAGTTTACTTGTGTTGCAAAAAGCGGATTTTCGATGACGGTTTCCCAAGTGTTGTCCCACTGTTTTCTACGCGGGTTCAGCACATCGAGGTCTGCGTTTAGGTAGGCAAGTTGCGTAATAAGTTCCGCCTGCCAATTTGTAGCTGCGCCATTATCTATGGAGCCTGCAAGAAATATTTTCTTGCGTCCATTGCTCCAATTTACTGTTTCGGGTGCGTGAATAGGCACAACCATGTTATTTTTTGTTATCAATTTCCGAGTGGGTGCATATTTTGTATTGGGTGCATTTCAAAACCTTTTCTTAAGACTCTACCCTCTCCGATTTGGAGAGGGGTTATATGGAGCGATTGCATACTATTTACTCTTGCTATCGCTTTCCGAGTGTATGCGTATTTCGTACTCTTGAGTATTGCTTATGATTTTATAATACGCGCGGTAAAGTTGATTTGTTTGGCTCAAGGTTATATATCCCTTACTCATTTCAAGGTATTCTATCAATTCTTGCAGCCATTCGAGCTTGTACGCGGTGTCGGTATATTTTATATAGATTTCATTGACATCATAAAAGCCTTGGATAACCCCTATGATAGAAATGAACGCACTTATGAGGAGGGCGAAAAAATTGACAAACCAATCTATCCCATAACTTTTCATATAGTCCGTTATGTTCAAACCAAGCAAAACCGTTACAACAGCGGCAAGTAAGGAGGACATTATACGGAAAATCAATGCCCAGCTGCGCGACTTATCTTTTGAGTCGCGATAAATTTTCATGTCTTCTTTGATTTTCACTTGTAGCCAATTCAATTTAAGGAACACCTCGTCTGCTTCTTCAGGGGTTGTTTTTTTGCGCGACCTTGACTCAGACTCCGTGAGCAATTGTTCTTTGATACCTTGTAGGTACTCATTGAGGTCTTTTTGGCTTTCTTTAATGATTTCAGTTTTAACGGAGTTAAAACCACCCATAGCATCTTGTGCATTTTGCTGAAAGGTGTAAATCATGTCCGAGCTTGTTTCCAAGCCCTTCTGGGTTTCATTATACCTATTCATGGTCTGCTGATTGCGCAGTTGTTCTTGTTGAATAGGATTGAGGTTGTTCTGCGGATTTTGATTTTGATTTTGATTTTGATTTTGATTGTTATTGGTTATATTGTTATTGGTGGTTGCATTTTTATCATCTTTGTAACCACTCAAAAACCATCCGCCTACCGAGTTGGCGTATTGCGACAGCGCGTCTTTTTCAGGGTCTTCCTCCTCTCCTGACATGTGTCCGCCTGCCCTGTTGTCATCAAATTCAAGGGCATCACTGTGGTCAAGTTCAGTAATATTGATAGTATTCTCAAACAGCGAAGCGAAAGCGGATTCGTCACCTTTATTACTATTGTTTTGCTTTGAGGAAGGCGTATTGAACTCGCCTTGGTTGGATAATTGAGAGAAGGGGTCTTCGTTTTCGATAGCCATACAACTAAGTACTTGTTAGATAAAATGCAGGAATATATTATTTTGCATCAAAGATAGCCTTTTTTTTATTTTATTCAAAAAAAGCTGTTTTTTTTCTTTATAAACATAGCAGGTTAGATAAAAAAACGAGCTGATTCTTCATGAAGGCTTTTTTTTTACAAAAAGGCTATCTTTGCACTGAATTACTTTTTTAAACATACCTTTACCAAAAACGATACCTTTATGAACATTATCATTCCTATGGCAGGCAGAGGCACCCGCTTGCGCCCACACACGCTTACTTCGCCAAAGCCCTTGCTACCCATCGCAGGCAAGCCAATGGTACACCGCTTAGTGGAAGATATTGTGAAAGTTTGCAACCAACCTGTAGCCGAAATCGCCTTTGTTATTGGACGGGACTTCGGGCAGGAAGTAGAAAAGCACCTTTGCGAAGTCGCGGCTGCTGTAGGCTCAAAAGGTACAATTCATTACCAAGATGAGAAATTAGGAACGGCGCATGCCATTCTTTGCGCAGGAGATGCTCTGCAAGGCGATACAGTAGTTGCTTTTGCTGATACACTTTTCAAGGCAGATTTCACATTAGACACAACTGCAGAAGGCATTATTTGGGTACAGCGCGTAGAAAACCCTACTGCTTTTGGGGTAGTAACCTTAGACATAAACAACATCATCAAAGGTTTTGTAGAAAAGCCAAAAGAATTTGTATCTGATTTGGCTATCATTGGCATTTATTATTTCAAAGATGGTGCTTACTTACGCAACGAGTTACAATATTTATTGGATAATAACTTGCAAGAAAAAGGGGAATACCAACTCACCAGCGCACTCGAAAATATGCGTGCGAAAGGTACAAGCTTCCGCGCTCAAGCCGTAACCGAATGGTTGGATTGTGGCAACAAAGAGGCGACAGTATTCACCAACCAACGCTATTTGGACTATCTCAACGGGCAGGAGCTAGTATCTCCTACCGCAAAACTCACCAATACGGTACTCATTCAACCCGTATTCGTAGGCGAAGGCGCGGAAATTCAAGACTCTGTCTTGGGACCCCACGTTTCGATAGGCAAGGGCTGTAAAATATCCAATGCTATCATCAAAAACAGCCTTATCCAAGAAAACACCACTATCCAAGATGCCAACTTGAAAGACAGTTTGTTTGGAAATTTTGTGCGGTACGCAGGCAAGGCAGATGATTGTAGCTTGGGCGACTACACCACCGTAAACTTATAAAAGTTGGTATGCAAATTGTATAATTGATTTATAAAAACCTTGCTTTATGTTCTGGTCGCGCTTATTTTCTACTGCTTTTACCCCCAAATCTATGTGGGGGAGTTGGGAACATGCCAATAGGCAAGTGCTTGTCACGGCTGTAACTGTGAGCGTATTAAGTTTAGTCGTGGCTGTAGAGCAAGGTTATGGCTATTATCGTTATCAAACTGTAACAAGCGCGTGGCAATGGCTATACTTGCCTATTCTATTGCTGGGCGGGTTTTGGTATGTAGCAAGGGCGCGTGCTATACGGATTTATGATGCTTTCCTGCGAGAGGTAGAGCAACGCAAAAAAGGAGAGCAAAATACAACTTTGAGCGAAGCCAAACAAGGCGTATTGCGCCAATTCCATCGCTTGTCGGGCTGGCAATTATGGAAAGGCGCATCAGTTTTATTGTTTGGCGTTTGGGCTGTCGCATACACTCACCACGAACTTGGTCGCATGAACTTGAAAGAGCCTGTGCGCCTGAGCATACAAATTAAACAAGGTATTACACACAAACAAGCCCAAATAGCCCAATTAGCCATCACATATTGTAATTTGTATACGTCTTTGAAGCAACACCAAGCACGCATCACTGCACTTAAACGCATGGCTACCCAAACACAAAGCTCGATACAAGAACAAAGGTGGAATTTGTATCAAGGGCAAGGGGCAAGAGCGCAACTCAGCCAAGCCCAATACCTACTCCAGACTACGCCACAAACCTTGCCTGCCCAACAAATCAGGAATAATCCTGCCGTTTTTCAAATTATAAAAGGGCAAACTGAAATTTACCTTTTCTTACAAAACAAGGAAGCGCAAGCCTCTGATGCTATTCTTGCACAAGATGACCGCTTGATGACAAGCTTCGAAGACGTGCAGGTACGTTATGACCGGCACCTGCACCTTGCCCAAAAATCTGTTTATCGCGACCAAAAAAAGCTACAAGACTTCGAAAAAGAACTCAAGAAAGAAGAGGATATTGTCCAAAGAATGATTATCGCTTTAGCCGACAACCAAAAATTACGGGCTAAACTGCTCAGAAATATACAACGCGATTTAGTTTATTGGCAAAAACGAATGCGACTCGAAAAACGCTTAGACCATGAAAGACTTTCACATCATCAACGGACCAAACCTTAACCTGCTTGGAAAACGCGAGCCTACTATTTATGGTACTGCTTCGTTTGAAGACTTTTTGGAAATGTTGCAGGCTCAATTTACTGAAATAGCCTATATTCATTATTTCCAATCCAATCATGAAGGCGCATTGATAGACAAACTACACGAGATTGGTTTTGGCAGCGAGGGCATTATATTGAATGCGGGAGGCTACACACATACTTCGGTCGCCTTGCGTGATGCGGTGAGTGCCATTCCCTCTCCTGTAGTGGAAGTGCACATATCCAATGTCTATGCACGTGAGGAATTTAGGCATAAAAGCCTTCTTTCGGCTGTATGCAAGGGCGTTATCGCAGGTATGGGTTTGCAAGGCTACATGTTCGCGCTACAATATTTAAACTTGAACGCTAAACTTTTGGGTTCAAAATAATAGACTTCTTGCGAAAGTATTTCTAAAAACCTCACACCCTGCCCTCTCTCCAATTTGGAGAGAGGAAAAAGGACTTTCGCAAGAAGCCTGACAAAGGGGACTTGCCTGCCCGCGCACTCATTTTTGAAAAAAGACCTGCTATTTATAAACTTCCCAATACGCTTGCGCTATAGCTTTTTGGTTGTAATTTTGCGCTACAAATGCACGTGCTTGCTGGCTTAGGGTAGTAAGTTCTGGGTGTGTAAGCAAATATTGGATACCATTTGCCAGACTTTGTGCGTCTTTGTAGTCGGCTAAATAGCCTGTTTTTTCGTGGGTAATCATTTCAGGCAATCCACCTGTAGCAAACGAAACACAAGGCAGCCCACACGCCATCGCTTCCATAACCGTATTTGGCAGATTGTCTTCAAGAGAAGGCAATACAAAAGCGTCAGCTGTATTATACGCCTCATTCATAGCTTCAGGGGTGGCAAGACTTCCAAGATAATAAGTAGGAAAGAGCCATTCCGTGTCCTTTTCTGCCGCCTTGCCTACCACTGCCAATACAAGGCGTTGGCGCGATTCAGGAAATTGATGGTACAAAAATGTTAAAGCCTCTGTCAAATATGCAAATCCTTTGCGCGTGTCGCTTACATTCATGGCACTGAAGAGCAACACGAACTTGTCGGTAGGCAAGCCAAAACTTTTGCGCAGGGGCGTTTTATCCAACAAACAAAACTGTTCTGTATCTATCGGGTTAGGGATATTTCGAATAGGAAAATTTTGCAATAAGCTACTTTTTTTGGCTATATCAGCCAGCCACTTGCTACAGGTTACTATTTGCAGTCGTCCTTTCAAATCTTTCAAAATGGCTTCTTTCTCTCTCCAAATGCGGTTTGAAAGGTCTGTGGCTGTTGGTCTTTTCAGCAGCGGGCAGTTCCCACAATTTTGCAAGAATTGTGTGCATGTTCCTGCATAATGACAGCCCCCCGTAAACGCCCACATATCGTGCAATGTCCAGACCATTTTTTTTTGCAAAGACGCTAATTGTTTCAAGCCCTTTAAGCTCAGAAAGCCAAAATTAGTCCAATGCAAATGCAATACGTCGGCTTCTTGTACCCACGCATGTGTATGTAAATCTTGCCCCCAAGAAGCAGGCGAGAAGGAAAACTGCAGCGATTTGTGGCGGACTTGCCAGCGCGTTTGCAGGCGTTCGGCTACAAAGCGCGCCCAGGCACGTTGTTTGCCCCAATAGCCCAACTCTCCTGCACTTACCTGCCCAAACGGAATAGGCATGTCGCGTGTGAGCAAGCGTGGCAGGCAAGGGGCATTATTTTTGAGTGCTTCTTGCAATCGCCTGCAAGCGATTGACGCGCCTCCATAATGGGCAAAGGTATTGAGAAGAAGAATATTCACTTTATTGGCTTATTTTTTTTGGGTGGTTTCCGCAAGAGGATTTTTTTGCGTGCTTTTTCCATTACCCACCCCGATATGGTATCTGCCCAAACAGCTGCAGAAGCCCAAGTAGGGTGCGCGCCGTCAGAGGCGCGTTGAAATGTAAGCCCTTTCGACTTAAAGTAGCGGTCTCGTCCTGTATTTTTCACAATCAAATCATTGATGCCTGTGTCTTCTGCCCAATTTGGGGGGCCAATCCAAATAAATGGCTTATCGCCTGCTTGCGTTATGATTTGCTGTATATATTTTTCGCGGTCTTGGATATCACGGATAAACAATTCATTCGAGCCTGTTGTAAAAAATATGTAGGTAGGATTATAGAGTTTTACCAATTTGCGCAAGCTATCGCTCTGGCTCCAAAGCACCGTACCCGAACTATACCAAATAACAGTCTTGAGTGTGTGTCCGTTCAGGTTTGCGTATTCTTGTAAACGAAACATCAGACCTTCGCACATCGAGTCGCCTGTAAGTAAGATAACTTGTTTGGAGGAGTCTATCGTTTCTTTTTTGACAAGTTCTTTGTTTTTCTCCCATGTTTCAAAATAGGTATTTGCTGTATATTGCGCCAACAAATGCTTTTCGGCAGGTGGATTAAGGTATTCTTTTAAGGCAGATTTTTTAATTTTCGTGCCTTGTATTTCGAAGTCTTTGTCTATCCACGCATACGCACCAAGTGCTATGATAATGATAGACAAAATAGCAACCACTTCCCAAAGTGGGCGGGTTTCGGCATTGGTTTCTTGTTTTTCCATGTTTTTTTACCAAGTAGCGTTATTACGTACAAAATTTAATAATTCCTCTAAGTACAATAAAAAACGGTTTAATACTTCTTTTTGCATTTTATAAAAATCATCGCCATAAGGCTCTGATTTTGAACGTAATAACTCTTGTAATAAATCAGCTTTTAGAATTTGATTAGCAGAGGGTTGATAAGATGGGTTACTTGTATCATGCCCTACAAAAAGTTGCCTCACAGAATCTATTATTTTTATAATGCTATAAATATTTTTATTCCGATAAATTGTCGGCAGTTTTTCAAGCGAATTAGGGCGTGGAGTTGTTGTAGGTCTTTTTGTATGTTCGAATAAAATACGATAGAGTGCATTGGCAAAATTTTGAAATACATCATTTTCTAAACATATAGTTTCTGCATTTTGACAATAAATAGCATATTCGTTGGTTGGTGTGAAGATATATTCTCTTTTTTTATTATTACTATTTTCATTTATTTCTCGTATATCTTTTTGCATTTTTTTTACCATATCAGATAGTTCTAACTGCCTTGTATCTATATACTGTTTTGTTATTTTTTGAATAATATAATTTTTGAATAATATAATTTTTAAATAACGTACCATTTATATTATAAATAGTTGAAAAATTTAAAATGCCTCTATCTAATAATTTATTTACTATAACATTAGAGGCTATATTTTTTCCATCAATAAT